>TARA_R110002153_G_scaffold32343_6_pt1 | contig 10091 bp, 11 predicted proteins | sample TARA_R110002153 | Tara Oceans TARA_R110002153 (sample SAMEA4398193) | marine metagenome | biome: Polar Biome; feature: [SRF] surface water layer (ENVO:00010504); material: water (ENVO:00002006), including particulate matter (ENVO:01000060) such as... | depth 5 m
ATAGGTAATGCTAAGATTGATCTTCTTATAGGAGATTACATTTCTAGAAAAAGAGAGTTTAAGGTTTACATATCAGGTAAAGATGAAGACTCTAATACTAGAAAAGAAGAAGAGTTAAAAGAAAGACTCTTCGAAAAGACTTTAGCTATTCTAGCTAAGGAACCTGACGAACAAACTGTACAGAAAGAAGTAGAAAAGGTTAAAGAGTTTATGACCTACGACTATCAAGACCTTGCAGAAAAAACAGCTAACCTTATCCTAACAAGAGAATATAAAGAAAATAACTTTGAGTTCTTATTTCGTAGAACATTTGAAGATCTTTTAGTATCAGGAGAACAAGTTATACAATGTGACGTCTTAGGAGGTAAGCCAGTTATGAGAAGGATTGATCCTCGTAATGTCTTTACTATGGGAGGTGGCTCTTCTTTATACCTACATGAGAAAGACATTATTGTAATCTACCAATACCGTTCTATAGGACAGGTTTTAGATGATTACTGGGATAAGCTTACAGATACAGATGTAAAGATATTAGAAGAAAAAAATAACTACCGTACTGACTCTTCTGGATCTAATAGAGGAGACCTAGCTACTTTAGTATCTAACACTGGTCAGATTACTGGGCCAGACAATGGGTCTACAACTGATGATAATATAAAACTTATTTCTCCTGAACATGTTCAAAAGCATGCCTTTGGTGGAGACATTAATGACAAAGGAGAGATTAGAGAGGTTACAGTATATTGGAGATCTAGACGTAAGATAGGAAAGCTTACATATATAGATGAGTTAGGCGACGAGCAGATTACATATGTAAATGAATACTATAAGCCTAATAAAGAAGAAGGCGAGGTTGTAAAATACATGTGGGTTAATGAATGGCTACGTGGTACTAAGATTGGACCAAGTATTTATACAATGATGGAGCCTGTAGCGCACAGCTCTAAGTCTATGACTAATCTTTCATCAGGTACCCCGCCTGTTATAGGAATGACTACTAACACAAATGGTTACAAAGTTCAGTCTTGTATGGACTTGCTTAAGCCGTTTGATTATGCATATGATATTGGCTTTTGGAAACGGGAGCTTGAGATAGCTACATTTAAAGGAACAGCTACTGCGGTAAACACAGCTTTAATTCCATCTGGTTGGGATCCAGCAGAATGGTTACAGTATACTGCAGTTGACAAGATAATGTTCCTTGATCCTACTCAAGAGGTACTGAAGGGGCCCGCTCAAGGAAAAGCAGCAGGTGCTTTTAATACTTTTATTACTCAAGAAGTTTCCATGGGGGCTAATCAATCTGGTATTCAGATGCTGACTAACTACCTTGCTAACATTGAAGCTACTATGGGTAAGATAGCAGGGGTACAGGGAGCCAGAGAAGGAGAGATAGGTACTCGTGAAGCTGTAAGAAATGTACAAGCAGAGATTACTCAGTTTGCTAAAGTAACAGAACGTTGGTTCCAACTTGATTCTGAGTTCCGCAGACTAGTACTGTCTAAGTATTTAGAAGCATGTAAGATTGCTTATAAAGATAACCCACAGAGAGGGTCTTTCTTACTTGATGATTTAGGCCAACAGTTTGTACAACAGTATAGCGAATTCTCAGAGACTGAGTTTGATATCCATGTAAGTGATTCTAATAGCGATACTCAGTTATTTAATGATTTACGACAGCTAGCACAGGCGGCTATCCAAAACGGTAACGCACAGATAGCAGATCTTGTATCTATATATACGTCAGGTTCTTCTCAGAATATTGCACGTAAGTTAAAAGATTCATCAGAGCGTATAGCTCAGCAGCAAAAAGAAATGCAGCAGCAGTCTCAACAATCAGATCAACAGATGAAGCAGATGGAGATGCAAGACAACCAGGCTGATCGTGACTTTAAAGCTATGGAGAAGCAGAAGGATAGAGAATCTCAAGAAAGAATAGCAGAAATGAGAGCTAACGCAATGTCCTTAAGAGGAGATGCGGACAGAGATGGTATACCAGATATGCTAGAAGTAGAGAAAGCAAGACAAAAAGGCATTTTAGATAACAAAAAGCTAGAATTAGAAGAAAGAAGACAGTCTGAAAGCGAAAGAAGTAACTTAGTAAAAGAAGAATTGAACAGGAATAAACAAAAACAATAGGGAAAAACCATAGGCCTTGAGAAAATCTGTGTAAACCTATTAGAAAGTTTGTGTTTAGTATATTAATTTTGTAAACGAATAACAAAGAGCTATGGCTAAAAATCCATTTGAAGGAGTTCAGTTGGTTACACCAAATACACCAACAGAAAACTCCGATGAAAAAACAACAACAGAAGAGACTCCTACACAGGAGGCTCCTCTAACTCCTCCTCCAGGAATCATTGACCTTTCGGGTCTTGAAGATGAGAGACCGTTCCTTGAAAAAGTTAGAAGAGAATCTGATGATACTCCTGAAACTTCAACAGTAGATAATACTACTAGCGAAAAAGAGCCAGACACTGTCTACTCTGCTTTAGTTAAAGAGCTTCAAGATAAGGGTATCTTAGAAACTAAAGAGGGAGTAAGAATAGAGTCAGCAGATGATCTTGCTGCTCTTTTTGATGAAACCCTTAATAGTCGTCTAGAAGAAAACGTAAACGGATTTGTACAAAACTTTTCAGGACATAAAAAAATGTTCTTAGAGATTGAAGACGCATTCGACGACGAGCTTGTAGCAATGAGAGTTGCTAGAGACATGGAATACTATAATCAAGTAACTCCTGAAGTTCTTAATGCTGAAGAAAATGTCCAGAAAGATATTTTTGCAAGATATCTTAGAGCTAAAGGTATGAACGAAACTGAAGTTGCTGAATCTCTTGAAGAAGCAACTACTCTTGCTAAGCTTAGTGAGAAGGCGCAATCTGCTCTTCCTCAATTAAAAGCACAGGCAAAGAAGTTTGTTGATACTAAAAGAAGGGAAAAAGAAGAACGTGTACAACGTCAGACAGAAAGAGAAGAAGAATCTTTTAAAACTCTGATTGACTCTGTAGACGGGCTAAACGAAATCCTACCAGGAGTTGAACTAACTACTCGTCATAAGACTGCTATGAAAAAAGCAATGACAGATGTGGCTTATACCGACCCTAATTCAGGGGCTCAGTTTACTGAGTTAGGACATAAGCAAAATAGTAATCCTCAAGGATTTGAAAAACTTATCCAATTCTACAATATACTTGGTCTTTTCAATACTGATAAAGAAGGAAACTTTAAGCCGGACATGGCCAAGGTTTCTAAAATGTCAGAAAAGCAAGTAAAGCGTAAATTGGATGAACTAATACGAGAACAACAACAAACCTCTATACCGGGTCAAAAAAGTTCTGCTGGTACAAAGCTGAACCTTTCATTCTGGGATGAAGCGTTTGGTGAATAAATAATAATTTAATTAACCTAATACTGTAAAATGCAAAAACTTTTCAACACTCAACTTTATCGTCCGAAGGATTTTAAAGGCCTGATTGCTGACAATCACTTTTACGAGTTGTACCAGCAGAGACCTCAACTCCTTGACAAAGCGATTCAGCAAATTTATCAAACGAACCTACAAGGTTCAATGGTAAACTTCGTTAACCGATTCCCAGAAATGGAAGTAGAATTAGAAAACGGATTCTACCAATGGATGCTTAAAGGTCAAGAAGACAAAAACGTACCTCTTGTGGATATCACAGATGAAGGCGGTACTACTTTAACAGGAGCACAAGGTTCCAACCGTCAAAGAATTCGTCTTGTATTCTCTGAGCCAATGTTCGAAAGAACTAACGTTCTTAAAGGAGAGACTGACGATTATCACTTCCTTGTAAAAGAAGTACATGAAGAGGGATCTAGATACTCATATGAATGTGAGCTTCTAAATGATGACCTTAACATTTCATTCGTAGTTGGACAAGACATCTCTGTAGGAGATCGTTTCTCTAAGTTCTACGATCTTGTACCTGGTACTCTTTCTTACGAAGGTGCTGAGCCTTACTTTACTTCTCCATTCAAAATGCAGAACCGTCTGTCTATGTGTAGAATGCAGTACAAAGTACCTGGTTCAAGTATTGAGAAAGGACAGAACGAACCATTAGAGTTCCCGTTCATGTACAGAGGACAAACTGAATCTGTATGGATTAACTACATCGATCTTGTAGTAATGTATCAAGCCGAAGAAATGATGGCTCGTGCGTCTTTATATGGTAAGAAAAACTGGACAGTTGATTCAGGTTACTTAAACAATGATGACGTAAACGGATTCGAAATAGGTGCAGGTTCTGGTTTCTTCGAGCAAATTGCTCCAGCTAACCGTCACTTGTATAACACATTCGATCTTGATTACTTAATGGAAGTTGCTCTTGATATGTCTATCGGTAAGATAGGTAGAGGAGATCGTCACTTACACATCATTACTGGTGAGAGAGGTGCTATCGAAATTCACAAGCAAATTCAAGCTAAAGCTAACGGCGATTCTATTTATAGCAATGTTACTACAGGTAACCCTGCTTATGGCGCTGGAGCTGCTAACAATACAGGAGCAATCAACCCAATGAGTTTTGGATACCAGTTCGTAGAGTATAACTACTACAACGGTATTAAATTAACTGTTGAGATTGCTGACTTTATGGATGATGATGTTTACTTCCCTAAGCGTCACCCAGAAGGTGCTGGTATTGCTGAGTCACACAGAATGATCGTAATGGGCTTCGGCGAATCTGCAGAAGTTTATAAAGTTCGTCCAAAAGGGCGTGACGATATTTACGCTTATATTGCTGGTCTTCGTGATCCATTTACTGCAGGTGGTAAAGGTAAAACTTCTCCTAAGATGGTATCTTCACCAATCGACGGATATGAAGTACACTCTGCTAAGTTCGGCGGATTGGTAATGAAAGATCCTACTAAGGTTCTTGACTTCCAGTTGAACGTATCTTAATACTAACTAACAGGAGGGGGAGTAAAATCTCCCTCCTTTTATACTTTTTACATCATGATGAAAAAAAAGAAAATGTACGGAGGGGCTAAGAAAACAATGGGTCCTGGAGGTAAAGCTAAAAAAGGAGTTAAAAGGGCTAATAAAGTGCGAGGAAAGTCTTTGAAGAAGATGTCTGATGCTAAAGCGCTTTTTACAAAAGGAGAAAAAAATGTTGCATCTCCATCAGCAATGGCTAAAGACTTTGGCAGAGACCAACTGGTTAGATCCGAGAGAATGGGAAAAAATGCAGTAAAAAAAGGCGAAAGAGCAGGGAGGATAGCGAAGAGGAACAATCTGACTTTTTCAGAACGTGACGGCCTTTACATGAAAGCAGGAGGTAGTTATAAAAAAGCTAAGATGTCTGATGTAGCTAAATATGCAGCTGGAGGTAAAAAAGTTAATCCAGGCGCTGTTAAAATGGCTAAAGGTATTATTAAAAAAGCAGGTATGAAAGTAGTTTCTGCTGCTTATGGTAAAAAGGTTATACGTAAGAAGAAGTAATTTTATTAAACAAAAGAACAGAGAAAAATGGTATTTAATCACCCTTATTTAAAAGATAAGATCATCGACGTTAAGCCCGTAGAGGCTGGACAGAAATGGAAAGGAATTGTGTCTAACTATAGAGAGAAGGAGAATGATCCCTTCTTATTTAAGAAAGTAGTTAAGTCATTTGAACTTCCTTTAAACTCAGCCTCTAAAGGAGGAGGAGTAGCAATTATTATGGATTCTGTAACTAAGTCTGTTTGCCCTGACGTCATGAATGACGCTGGAAAGCCAGAGGAACTTACAGAACAAGAATACTTTGAGAAAATCATTGGTAAGTCTTTAAACCCATATCTTCCAAAAGATACAAACTTTTGGAGAATGGATTCTAGAGCAAGAGTACAGATTAGAGACGCACGTCTTCGTCTGGATCTTAAGAGCCCAATGGATATGTTAAAGTTTAAAATTCTATCTGCTAATAATTCAAAGTTTGCAGCCTCTCCTCAAGCATACCGTACTATCCGTAGAGCTAGTTACGAATATGTATTTACTAACGTAGATGAGATGAGAGATGAAACACTAGAACGTTTAGAACTAGAAGCAAAAGCTTACTCACTGTTTGATTCAGTATGTAAGTCTGAGTCTGATATGAGAGACTTCTTGCGAGTAGCAGGGAAATCTCCTTCTGATGTTTCTAATATTAAACAATTAAAAGCTAGTGTAGGTAAACTTATGGAAGATGATAGAGAGATTTTTGTTGAGATCTTAGATGATCCTCTTTACGAAGACAAGCTGTTTATTGCAGACGGACGTAGAGCAGGTAATATAGATTTAAATAGAAATATTTACACACTTGATTCAGGCGTAGAGATAGGTACATTATCTGATACTATTCACTGGTTTAACAAAGAAGAGAACCAAGAGACTAGACTTAGAGTACAAGCTATGATTGATCAACTTAGAGAAATAGAATAATGACGGCAAACGAAATGGCAGACAAACTTGAGTTCCTATTAGATAGGGCTAATGCATTTGGTTCCCCAGGGTACACAGATGCAGAGATTTCGTCTATCCTTTCGTCCGCTCAAATTCAGTATACTAAAAGGTTTTATAGCTTTAAAGGCAATAATCACCAAACTGGATTTGAAGAAACTGAAGCAAGAGGTCAAGGACTCAGCGCCCTAATACAGGACTCTGGGGACTTGGCTATTTCTGCTGATCAGGTAGGAGTACTGCCTAACGGGACGTTCTTTGATTTACCGAGAGATTTTATGTTTACTATCTACGAGTTAGCTAACATAGACAGACCGGACTGTACTGAAGATACAGAAGCAGGGGTACGAGTAGTATCCCATGATGAGTACGGCAAGTTAAAAGGTAATCCTTATAAAAGACCCGTTGCAGATAATTTAAGTGCATCAGTATTTAGAATGTACTTTAACGCAACTCAAGCTGCTAAACGACATGAAGTCTTAACTGACGGTACGTTTTTAATAACCTCGTATAGAATGAGATATCTCAAAAATACGGTAGACATTACAGTTAACAGAGCAACCCCTGATGACCAGGTAAGTTGTGAGTTAGATGAGTTTACCCATGAAGTCATTGTTGACTTGGCGAGGGATTTAATGCTAGAGACTGTTAAAGAACAGAAACTAGATAACGAAATCGACATAGAAACTTTTGAATAATTTTTTTTTAACCATAAATAAATAAATAAGTACATTATGATGTATTCAAACAACAACAACAACAACTTCGCATTTGTTGTAAAAGCAAGCGCAACAGACGTTGCAGCTATTGATAACTTACCAATATCTGCTTCTAGTTTAGCTGACGGAGACGCCGTACTCGTAGACAAAGATGGTAACGTTAAAGATCACGCAACAGCTCTTACTGCGGGAGATACCTTTAAGATTGCCTCAAAAGCTGGAGGAGAACTTTTTTTCTCTCCTTTACTTACTTTTAACGATCTTACAATTACTACAGGTAAGGCTACAGCTGCAGCTCAACAAGTAACTACTATAGGCTCTAATGGAACTACTACAGTAGGTCTTGGAGACTTTGCTATAGGTGGAGATGCTGCTGCATTAGCAGCTGTAGGAAATAGTTACTACGTTCTTATTGAAAAGCAAGATAATGACGAAGCTAACCGTTCAGGTTATGCCCCAGCTATTACTGCTCAAGTTAAGCTTGATAACCCAGATGGAGAAACAGCAGCAGAATATCTTCATATTCGTCTTGCAGAACAGCTTAGAGAAGCTATCCGAGTAAATGATCAACTAGAAGTTGCTACTCCTACTACTAGAGGTCCTAAGTATGTACGTGCAGAAGTAATTGTGGTAGATGATACTACTAAAGCTACACTAACAAAAAACTGTGTGTGTGTCCATGGGTCAAAAACTATTAGCTCTCACGATGGCGGTAACTTTGCAGCTATGGCTTCAGGTAGTTATGTTGTCTTAGGTCAGGATGTGTATAAAACTACCTCAGGAGGAGGTGCTGCTACATTTACTATTGCACAACCATTTGCAGGAGCAAGCCAAACTATTGATGCTGGAACAGATACTGCTACCGCTGGTTTTCTTACAGTTGCAAATTTGAGCAACCTAGGAGGTGTAGGTCTTAGACTTACTGGTACTGCTCAACATTCATTTGATGTAGCTACTGAGCGTATTCACTCTGAATCTAGATTTAATGTTCGTTTCGCAAAAGACGGAGAAAATGTAGGATCAGCTATTACTCGTGTTACAGCTGCTGATGAAGGGCTTGGATCTTTCGAACAAGTTGCTACTGAAGAGTATCACTCATTTGGTCAAACAGGTCTTCGTTGGGTATCTGATATTCCAGGACAGGTTAGACCTTCAAATGCAGATTCTACTAAGAACTATGGTTGTCTTAAATTAAGACAAACAACTAGAAAGAATAACACTCTTATAGGTCAAACTGTAGGACAAATTTCTGTTCACGTATGGTTTGAGCTTGCGGGTACTGCTGGTCTTGTATTCACGGCTAGTGATAATCAGATTCAGGAATCTCTTCGTGATCAGTTTGCTTTTGCAACTACTGCTGTAGGTAACTAATAACGTAAACTAAAGTCTTGAGGTAGAAATACCTTAAGCTCTAGCTCTTTTGTTTACTGGGGGAGGGGTTACTCCTCTCCCCCTTTTTTATTTTAAAAACTAATATATAATGTCAAGAATTAGAGATTTTTTTCTAGGAGAGATTGCTAAGTCTCACGATACAGCTGCAGCTAGAACTAGTGAAGCTTTAGGACAAAGTGGTTCTATTATCATTGATGATACTGCTGCACATACAGGCCCTTTCATAGCTATTACCGTTATTGGTACAGCAGATGCTGTTATCGATACTTCAGAGTGTGATTTAGGAACCCTCGAAGATCAGCCAGCTACTATTACTATCCCAAAAGGAGGGACAATTTTTGGTAACTTTACATCTATTGAATTAGACTCAGGAGTTATCATAGCTTATAGACAATCATGATTGGATTAATAATAACCATAATAGTATTAGCAATAGCTTTTACGTACGTAACCTTGCTTTACTTCGGTAAAGTTGAAGATGATAATAAAAACTTTATACCTGACTCAGTAGAAGATGTAGTAGATGAAGTAGAGGATAGATTAGAAGCATTATCGGACGAAATTGCCGATGCTATTGACGCTGTAAAAGGTAAGAAAAACAAAAAAAAGAAATGAAGATAAAGGCACCTAAAGGATACCACTGGATGAAGTCTGGTAAGAATGCTCCAAAACTTATGAAGAATCCTTTAGGAGGATATAAAGCCCATACAGGAGCTAGTCAGTCTTTTAACTTTGCTATTCAGAAAGTTCATAAGAAAAAATAATGGCAGAGAAAAAGAGAGCAAAAAAGACAATGCCTGCTAGAAATAAAAAAAACTTTAGATCTACAAAATCTGGAGCAGGTATGACTAAGGCAGGGGTTAAAGCTTATAGAAGAGCTAACCCTGGGTCTAAGCTTAAAACTGCTGTAACAGGAAAAGTAAAAAAAGGATCTAAATCTGCTAAGAGACGAAAATCATATTGTGCTAGATCAGCAGGACAGATGAAGAAGTTTCCTAAAGCAGCAAAAGATCCTAATTCAAGATTACGTCAAGCTAGAAGACGTTGGAAATGTTAAGCTATGGATACATTATTAGTATTTAGAACACAAAATATTGACTCTACAACAACTCCAAAAGCTGTTGATGGTAGTATGCACATAGGTGCGTTTAAACTTGATGACGTAATTAATTACTCTGTACTTCTAAATTCAATAATAATTATTTTTAGTGTAAATCAGACACTTAGTAATGATCCAAAAAATGCTGCTAATAAACCAAGTGTTAAACTTAAAATTAGACCAGGGTTTGAGTATAGAACATTAATAGCTCTACACAAATTTTTACAAACAACTACCGCTCCTGTTGTATTCTTTGATAATGTACGTGAGCAGTTTCCTATAGAAAATATTCAAGAAGTAACACTTATTAGTAGTACATAATGAAAAAAATATCCCCACATAAAAGTTTTACACTGATAGTTATGCTACTAGGATTACTATCTTTATTTGGACAATGTCCTAATGGAACTTATGTAGATGTTGTAATAAATCCAGATCAATATCC
>TARA_R110002153_G_scaffold64821_8_pt1 | contig 10087 bp, 19 predicted proteins | sample TARA_R110002153 | Tara Oceans TARA_R110002153 (sample SAMEA4398193) | marine metagenome | biome: Polar Biome; feature: [SRF] surface water layer (ENVO:00010504); material: water (ENVO:00002006), including particulate matter (ENVO:01000060) such as... | depth 5 m
GGGAAATGAGGCTCACTCTAGAAAGTGGGCCCATAAATTTCCAATAGATAGTCTATCTAAAGTCATTGTGGAATATTGTCCGACTCATAGTTATCTAGCCAAGTCTTTTGAATCATGGTTAATCAATGACCACAAAAGTAAGCATGGAATGTATCCGATATTGAACCAGGAAGTTAACGATTTCCTAACGTAAACCTAACGATTTAATAACGTTAAACATCGTAGTAATAGCCTAAAAAGTCTTATATTAGTAGTGTAACTAATAACAATTAATAATTAAGCTTATGTCAAAAACTACAAAACTCTCAATTGGTAACTACGAAACAGAATTATCTGGCTCTCTCGTTACTATCAAACAAGACGGTCGTCTTATTAAAGCTATCGAGGTTAACCCTAACGATGCTTACAATCAATTCCAAATTATTAATGCCAAAATTAAATCTGCTGCCTAATGGAACTAACTAAACTATCTCCGGAACTTATTGCTTCAAATAAAACAATGAAAGTTCGATCCCTCAAACATTGCTTAATAGAATATCTAACGATGGAAGGCTATGACGCTGATGACCAAGGCGATCATATTACTTTCGACAATGAAAAATACCATATCTGGTATAGACCTTCACATCATCATGTCGATGTTTATCTTAGTGATACTGTTAACTCAACTAATGAAAAGTCTAATGCTTTGGAAACTCACATCAATAAACTTTACAATAATACAATGCGTAAATTAGGTCTATGAAAAAATTAGCTTTTATTTCCACTATTATATTTTGTAGCTATACTGGAGTGCATCATAAGATTCATTCTCCAGTTAGCTTAGATCAAAAGATTTTAACTCAAGTCGAATCGCCAGATTATGATAGCACTATGGTTAAGGCTTTAATCATGATTGAAAGTAGCGGTAATGATAATGCTCATCGCAAGTCTGAAGATGCTGTTGGATGTCTTCAAATTAGAAGAACTATGGTGCGAGATATAAATAGAATTCTTAAGCGCCAAGGATCTTCTAAAAGATTTAAGTTTAAAGATCGATGGAACAGATCTAAGTCTATAGAGATGTTTGATATCTATTGTGAGTATTATAATCTACAAAGTCCAGAGGTTATTTCCAGATGTTGGAATGGTGGACCAAAAGGCTATAAGAAAAAATCTACTCGAAAGTATTGGACTAAGGTAAAATCCTTATTAAAAATTAACTAGATACTTATTAATGTTATGGAATATATAAAAAATAAGCCAAGTTATAATGCAGCTCCTTTAGTATATATAGTACTAATGGTTATTGTATTTACACTCGCTACATTAATATAAAATTTAACGTAAAATTAACGTAGTTTATCGTCGTTATATGGATTATTATCCTTATATTAGTAGTGTAACTAATAACAATTAAAAAATCATGTTTGAACCTAACTACAATATTGTAAAATCATCAAATGCTAATTTAGTTAAAGCAGTTGGTGTATGTGTAATCGCTAATACCTCTTACGAAACCTCTGAATTCGATCTATCGGCTTTTAAAACTTGGAATGATGGCCGAATTCCTATACAAAATACACCTCTTATCACTCTTAACGAAGATGATAGAGAATTTTTAATTTCTGGAATCTCTCCGGAAGGCTTTAACTCCTTAGATAACAACTAATATGGCAATAAATTATTGGACTCACGAAGAAATTCGTATAATCATAAACGCTTTAACACCTGAAATAGGTTCTACCGAAGTAAAAACTATAGCTCATAAGATTCATCGGTCTGAAATGGCTGTTAATTCTAAAATTCTAGAGATAATTGGCATAAAGGATCAAACAAAAGTTGTTAAAGATGTTGTTAAAGAAAATTATGAAACAGATTCTTCATTCGAAGGTGATTTTCATCAATTGATATTTGGAGAATTTCCTAATTTAGACTTAAATTACATACCTAGCAATATATTTGCATCTGTATTAGCCAATAGGAAACTTAAATTGGAATTAAACGACAAGGTATTATTTAGACCTCTGGATGATGTATTTAGAATGACGTGCTATTCAGACAATATGAAAATATTTATAGAAAATACTTCTAATGTATATTCAATTGGTGGTATATATGGCAAATCCTTTTGGTTAAAAGACGATATGAATGAATATCCTATCCAGTTTCACATAGATCTCATCAGAAAACTAATAAAATTAAATTAATATGACTAAAAAAAGAATTTTTATCGATATGGACGGCGTTCTTTGCGACTACGACAAAAAAGCTGCTTCAACACCTCAATATTTAAAAGACCGTTACAATAACTGTCATGGGATACCAGGATTTTACAGAAATCTAGAACCTATGGTCGGAGCCAAAGAAGCTTGGGATTGGTTATATGCAAATTTCGACGTTTACATAGCATCTTCTCCATCATGGAGTAATCCTAGTTCTTGGATAGACAAAAGGCTATGGGTTGCTAATCATTTGGGACCTACATCTAAGAAAAGGCTTATCCTTACACACAATAAAGGACTTTTGGATGGTGATATATTAATAGATGATAATGTCTGGAATGGTGTCGAGGATTTTAAAGGTACTCACATTCATTTTGGTCAAGATAGATTCAAAGATTGGGCTTCAGTACTTAAGTTTATTGATAGTATATTTATATAGGATGAAACATAAGTTCGAACCCAAAGATATAGAAACCATAGCATCATTTATTAAAGATACTGCTGCAGCCCAGGCCTATGATATCATAGTAAAGGATGGTCCAGGATCTTTTGAAAGTGATTTTCCAGTCAATAAATTTATTAGTAAGCTTATTGAACATTACTTAGAAACTGAGGATTACCATAAGTGTGCGAAGCTCCGGCAGATCCAGGAAATATGGGTCACTGATAAATTATTATCAGAATTCAAAAAAACTTAAGCCATATAATTTTTTTATGTCGAAAAGTTTTATTATATTGTATTAATTATAAACACTAAATATTTTCTTATGAAAAACAGTAATTATCAAGGTGGTTCATACAAGAACCAAACTCGTTCAAAATTCGATCCTAAACGCTTCGGCAAGAATTGGGGTACAATTGATTTTAAATTGGCTAAAGGTCGCAAAGCTAAAGTGCCTATCGAACCTGCTACTCAACCTATTATAGGATCATTATGTATTGCCGGTAAAGAGATAGAAATAACTTTTTCTGAAGCCAATAAGATAATGGAAACATTGAATGATGCTAAACATCAATATAATGTTGCTAAACGGATAGGTATGTTGGATGACGGTACAGGAACCGCCTATAATGTAAAGGTTAAAACTTATGAATAGTATTATCGCAATAAGCTTAGGTGCATTAGTCGGTGGTTTTGCCACATCTATGTACTATGCCAAAAGAATTAATTCAATTATGGAGTCTTATTTAGATACCAAAACAGTTAATAAGCTATTAAGAGAGCATACGTCTAAAACAGATGAAAAAAAATCCTCAAAAAACAAGGGCTACAAACGCCCAGCTAAGAAACGTAGCCCAAAAGCAATCGGGGAGTCTAAAAAGTCTTAATGACTTTTTTGGTGTAGATTACGCTCCGAATGATGATATAGTGAAATTAAACTTTATTTCGTCATTAATTGGTGATAATATACGTAAATCTAAGGATTCTGCTAATTTTGATACTGAAGACTTAAAATCTGACGCCTCTACTTTATTAAATATTAAAATGAAGTACGAGGCCACTCAGATTAAAGATGTTAAAGATCTTAAACTAGCAAATAAAATATATAACAAGCATAAGCGGTTGTCTGTCTTAATGTCTTGATATTTATTGTAGAGGTAAATATGAATCGATCAGGTTATAATGTTATTTGGAAAATGGAAGACGTAAAACAATATGAAGCCTTATGGGCTTTTACTGATAGTGACCTTTTGGATATTTTTGTTAATGGTGTTGATAAAGATTGGTATGATATATTCCTTAATGATGTAGTTGAAGATATAGTCATGGGTCATAAAAAACCATCGATAGCGAAAACTTCAGAATGGACATCATCTACTACTTCTATGACTGATGATGAGTATGATGCTTATATTGAATGGTCTGAACAATCCTATAATCTAAATCCTAAAAGGCCAACTATAAATTTTGATTTTGTATTCGAACCCGAAAATGATTTTGGAATTACAGTAACCTTGGTAGGTGATAAGTTAGCAATAACTTCAGAAGATGTTGTTGTTTTAGATAGTATAAAGGAAATTTTTATCAAGGCTGGCAATATATGCTGTGACCATCATAAAAAATCTCATAAAGACATTATGTTTCATACATACGTATTCCAAATAAAAAATCAACTATAGATAATACTTATTTATATGAAAACAAAAATATTTCCCTTTATAATAGCAATATCAGCTTTAGCTGTTTCTATATCTGCTGCATCATATTCAGTCTATGGCTTAAGTAAGTTATTTGCTGGAGCATCTACAGCAGTTATAATAATGGCAAGTTCTCTTGAGTTTGCAAAGTTGATTGTGGCTTCTGCATTATATCAGTATTGGAATTCTATAAGCAAATTATTAAAACTTTATTTATTTATGGCATTGATAGTTTTGGTAACTATCACATCCGGAGGTATTTATGGGTTTCTATCTGGAGCTTATCAGGAAACTTCCAATCAGGCTTTTGTTGTAGATGCTAAATTAGAACTTTTAAATACAAAGCGAAATAGACACCTTGAAAGATTGTCTGATATAGACTTTAGCATCAAAAACTATGCCAAAGCGCTATCTAATCCAAAAAATATACAATATGTAGATTCTGAAACTGGCCAACTAGTTACAACAACATCGTCTAGACAAAGAGCTATGATGGACAAAAAACTTTCATTAGCCAAAGAAGAATATGCTAGTATATCTGATTCAATATATTTTTATGATTCTAAAATCTTGAATGTTAGTCTACTAAATGAAACTACAAATGAATTGGGCCCTTTAAAATATATGGCTGGACTTTTAAATAAGTCTATGGACACTATTATAAATTGGTTTATGTTATTAATAATTTTTGTATTCGATCCTTTGGCATTGGTGCTTGTAGTTTTAGCAAATATAGCTTTTACAAAAAAACAGGATCCTAAATCATTAGAGTACTTTAATACTAGAAATAAATTATTAAACCAATTAGTAGAATCTAAAGATAAAGAAAAGCATATAGAAAAAATTGTTGAATATCGAAATAATCCTATTGTGTTAGAAACTCTTTTGCAGTTGATACATAGAAATCCTGAATTTTCTGCTGAGTTTGAAGAAAAATTAAAAAATCAATTTTATGGCAAAGAAAACAAATAAAGTTACAAAAATTAAAGGCGCAAAAAAATTTGTTGCTGTTGTAGTTAAAGATCAAAAAGCATTTGATAAAAAATGTGAACATCCCATATATTATCGAAGAGGTAGTAAATGGAATCAAGACTCTGATCTTACATATAGATATATGGATTGCAAACTTTGCGGCCAAGAATCACAAGTTGGTAATAGAGCTACTGCTACTACATGCAATCAATGTGTAAATTCTATGGTTGAAGCTCCGAGTATTGGTAAACAAAAAATAGTTACGGGTAGACCAGCTGGTTGGCATTGGAAAGCTGTTTTTGTAGATGCTGACGGATCTGTTTATCATCGTGGAGTTGAACAACCTAAATTAAAAGGAACTTTAGAGCCTACCAAAATAGAACCTAAAAAAAGAATCCGCAAACGTGATAAACAAAAAGTTTTTCAAGAAGCTATCCAGCGAATATCAAAATTAAAAAAACAATTACCAAAAACCAAATTTAAGAAAGACAAAAAGGTAATCGAATCTAAGCTAAAGCGTTTACAAAAAATAGCCCAAGGTAAATTTCCTAAGAATTTTTCAATTCCCGAATTCATGGCCGAATAATTTTTTTATGTCGAAAAGTTTTCTTATATTTAGACTATTAGATTAGACTAAAGGAAACTACTATGGACAAAATTATTTATGAAAGATATGACAAATCTTCAGAACCTCAAAAAATTGTTTTTGAAGTTTCATCTGATTTGTCATTGCAAGATTTTAAGTTAAATTGTATCCGGTTGGCACAAGCCTTGGGATATAATACGAAAACAATTAAAAAAGAGTTTAACTATGTAGGTGAGTCTAGTGATCCTGCACAACTAAAATTATTATTTGGATAATATGAAAAAAGAAGAAAACCTTTACGACGAACCTATTATTGAAAAAGAATTAGCTCCTGAAGATGAACCTCAGGTAAATTTTGTTTTGGGTGGTCAAGAACCTGGTCCTGATATGCAAGAAATGGAATCTGGCCTTTCTATAAAAGACTCTTTGTTTTATTTTATAGGTAGTGTTGATGAATTTTCTTTATTAGACTTTATGGCAAAAACTAGAACTATAATAAAAAATCGACCTGAAGAAAATGCTAAAGATCCTATTAGTGTAGTTATAGATTCTTTTGGTGGTGATGTTTATTCTACTTTAGGAATTATAGACTTTATGGAAAATTTAGAAGTACCAGTTAATACAATTGCCAGAGGTAGATGTATGTCTGCAGCAGCAATTATATTGGCATGTGGTACCGGTAATAGAATTGCTTCTAAAAGAACTAGTTTAATGTTACATAATAGTTCAGGTGGTGCTTCAGGTACTGCAAGAGAAATTCGAATTAATATAGAACATCATGATAATCTTGATAGTGAATTATATTCTATTCTTGCTGACAAAACAAAAAAGTCAAAATCTTGGTGGAAAGAAAACTTAAGAAATGATTTATATATAAATTCAGACAAAGCTTTAGAGTTAGGTCTAATAGATTCAATAGGATAATATGAAATTAACAGATGAACAAATTACTGGCAACTGGCAGAAATTATTAGATATAGTTAAGTCTAATTTTACTGGAGAAAGAGAGCAAGCCATTTTAGCAATGTACGATTTTTTTCAAGATCGCATGTTAATAGCACCTGCATCAGGACTGGAGCATTATCATAATTGTTTCGAGGGTGGTTATGTCGACCATGTTATTCGTGTAGTAGAGTGTGCCCAAAAATTAGATTCTGCTTGGAATTCAATGGGAGCTCAAGAAGAAGCTTACACTCAAGAAGAATTAGTCTTTTCTGCTTTACATCATGATTTAGGTAAAGTTGGTGACCGTGAACATCCATATTATGTTCCTAATCCTAGTGAATGGCATAGAAAAAATCAAGGCAAGATTTACGATTTCTGTTCGGAATTACAACACATGAGCGTACCAGATCGTGCATTATTTCTATTGCAAGAATTCGGTGTAAAATATAGTGCAAATGAAGCTATTGCAATAAGATGTTCTGATGGTTTATATGACGTTGCATCTGAAGCTTATTTTAAAACCTATAATCCTCAAAAAGAACTTCGTAATCATTTACCTATTCTTTTGCATCATGCAGATCATATGGCTTCTAGGATTGAACATGATATGGCAAAAGCTTCAAGGCCATCAGTTAAGCCTTCCATATCATCTAACCATAAGAAAACAGTTTCTAAGGCCAATGAGAAAGCTACAGACTTATTTAAGGATCTTTTTGGAGAGTGATATGATTATTTTAGCTTTAGGATATTTAATACCATTATACCTTATATTTAATCTTTTAAAGAAAGTTGAGTCGTTAACAGACCAACTGGAAAATCTAAATCAGGAGGCTCAAGATATTTATGAGGTTATTAATAAAACTTATACTGAAATGAAGTCTATAGATGCTAAAGGTGGCTTTCAAGCCGATGATGAAGTTGGCAGTATTTTTAAAGGTCTTAAAGAAGTTATTTTTAATTTAAGGAGCTTATATGGAAGTACTAATGATTAGTCCTGTTAAAAACTTTTATGAAAGGTTACCGAAACTTCAAAGTGATTTCGAAGCTGAATATAATAGACCTGGTAAAAGAGGTCGACCAAGAAAGAATAAAATGTATTTTACTCCGGTAACTGAAGAGGCGATTATAGCATATAACTCCGAAGAAAGCGAGGTCCAAAAAAATAAAGTATACCGTGAACATATACATTATCCTTTATATAAAATGGCTGAAAACTTAATTCATAGATTTAAGTTTTATTATATAGATGGTACACCTGAAGATGTTAAGTATGAAGTTATAACTTTTTTACTTGAAAAACTAAATAAGTATACCCAAGATAAAGGCCGAGCATTTTCTTACTTTTCTATTGTTGCTAAAAATTATTTAATTCAAAATAATAATAAAAGCTATAAAAGACTAATATCTAAAGCAGATACTTTAGCTATTGATACCGAAAGAAATGTAACCAATGAAATAGTTAGAAGTGGTAATTTACAAACTATAAATTCCTTTATGGATAGATTTGTAGATTATTATGATGAAAAAATAGAAAACTTATATAGAAGTGAAAGAGATCGTAGAATTGCATATGCAGTTTTAGAACTTTTTAAAAATCGTGAAAACATCGAGAATTATAATAAAAAAGCGCTTTATATTATGATTCGAGAAATGACTGGGACGAAGACTCAGTATATCACGAAAGTTGTAAATGAGATTAAGTCTGAATATATAAGACTTTTTGCTTTATTTGATGAAGGTAAAATTCAATAATCTCGACTAGGCAATATTGCCCAAAATTAAAATTTATTTAAGGAAGATCAAATGGAATCAGTAATTAAGTATGTAACAGGATTTTTTAGTGGACTAATGGCTATTTTTATGGCAATTATCCCTGTATCAATTCTATGGTATGTATTGACTGGTGGATCAGTGTTTGGAATAAACGTTGTATCTAACCTTTCGAATCTTATCACCCAAGTTGGTGAAGGTGGATTTGTAGGTATAGTGGTGCTAGTTTTACTAGTATCGTTTTTTACCGGTAAAAAGTAATTGATTTATATAATTAGTTTTTTAAGTGCCCTGGCTTTATGCTGGGGCATTTTTTTGTGTGTGTATATTTATACATAAGGAGTTTCATATGAATGGAGAGCACGAAGTATTTAAAGGTAAATCATTTTCAGATCTATTGTCTGATATATATACCAATTCTAAAAAAAAAGAAAATCAAATTAATGGACTGATCCGAGATTTGCAACCAATGATTAAAAATATTGGTGATGCAACAGTTATAGTTCCATTAATAGCAGATTACCTAGATGTGTCTGTAAAAAATGATGATCACTTAGTTAAAATGGCAGCTATAGTTCAGAGAGCTATGGCAAGAACAGTTCAGTCAGAAGGTCGAGGGTCTTTATTGACAGAGGAAGAAAAAAAGCATTTAATAGAAATGGCTCAGGAAATGGAAGATAGAGATAAAAAAAATGGCTAATATATTTTCAAGTAATAGAGTTAGTAATACTAAAAGAGAGAATCCTGTCAGCATGCCAGTTATTGCATTTGCAGAAGTAGCCCAAGTTTTATTAGATTCTGACGATCCTGCTTTTAATCCTCCTGGCAACGTAAATGTTGGTAGTATTAAGGCTAGACTATTAGCCACTGAAAGAGGGCGACCCGTAGAAAGTTTAACCTGGTACTCTCCATTAAGTATGAACGATCTCCAGATACCTTTATTGGGAGAAGTCGTAATGTTAGTTTTAGCTCCTAGTAGAAATATTGTTAAGTCGAAAAAATCTAGTCTATATTACTATACTAGCTTAGTGTCTATGGTTGGTAATGTTACAAACAATGCTATAAAAGGATTTTCTAAACCTATTACCCAAAGCGATCTTACATCATATACTGGAAATCAAAATAATTCATCCGAAGATTCTCTAGGAACTTATATACCTGAAACTGCTATTTCAAATCTTGTTGCATTCGAGGGTGACAAAATAATACAAGGTCGTTGGGGACATGCAATTAGATTTACAAACACTTCTGAAGGTGCTAATCAATCAACGTTTTGGAATAAAGATGGTACAAATGGTGATCCATTGGTAGTAATATCTAATGGTCATAAAAGTGAGTTCCCTCAACCATATTTAGAAGCTATTAATGATGATGATTCCACAATTGTATTATCCTCTGCTCAATCTATAGATTTGGTTACGTCGAATGGAATACATCAATCATTGCAGGCTATAAATCAATTTAGTTCAGG
>TARA_R110002153_G_scaffold60505_2_pt1 | contig 10081 bp, 11 predicted proteins | sample TARA_R110002153 | Tara Oceans TARA_R110002153 (sample SAMEA4398193) | marine metagenome | biome: Polar Biome; feature: [SRF] surface water layer (ENVO:00010504); material: water (ENVO:00002006), including particulate matter (ENVO:01000060) such as... | depth 5 m
CTTTTCCGTTTACATAAGCATATATATCAAATGCATTACCCGTTCTATGGTATGAGTTAAGAGTCCACGTTATTTTACTTGCATTAGGTTTTCCTTCAATGTCTTCTATACCTTTAGAACGTAGTTTTTCAGTAGTCCTTCCTTTTGCATATAATTCTTTTTGTCTCTGTAAGGTTCTAAAGCCTCCATCTCTAGGAATACCAAAGTCATAAGGCGATTCTTTAATACCGTCTAAAAGAATATTAATTAATAAAGGATTTATTCCTTCTATTCTTTCTTTGCTTCTTTTGCTAAACCTATAAGCCATTATACTTACTTTGAAGATTTTCTATACCCGTCACTTAAAATATAAGAGGAAAGGATAGTTAAAAAGCCTGCTAAAGCAGTTTCTGCTATATCTTTCATATCAGGTACTATCATACCTGTTATTGTGATAGCCAGTAAAGACACTGAACCAAAAATAGCCAGTTTAAATCTTGTTTTTTTTGTGTTATTAAGTATGGTCATTATGAACATGTTGGGCAGTTATTTAAACTTGCTATGTCTACAGTCTCTAAAGGATAACAGTGTGTACAGTAATCAGAGAAATGTGCAAATATAGTTTTAAGTTCTTCTGCGGTTAAACAATTTATTAATTCTTGCTCTTCGCAAGTAAGACTATCATCTACTGTATAGTTTTTAAGTAATTCATACATTACACTATAGTACTGAAATAATATAGTAGACTCTGAACAAGCAAATCCTAATGTTAATTGTACTCTAAGCGCTTCAGCTTTGTCTGCTAGACAACAACCTATGTGCTGCAGTCTTAATTCAAAATTGTCTTTAGGTAATTTAATTGTTCCCATTTATTATAGTTCTTGTACAAACATTTGAGATTTTTCTAAGAAACCAACATCATTACCGCTTTTAGCTTTAAATTGTATGTGTATAGCTTCCCCTGCAGTTAGAGTTACTTTGTAAAATAAGTTACTATTTTGTTTTATGTTATAAACATTTGCTTGTAATGCCGTAGGTGGGTCATCAGTAGAAAGAAAAGAAATTTGTATAGCCCCATCTACATCATATAGAGAGTTTACTAAGTCTGTAGCTCTAAAAATACCACAATCTACGTCTGACCTGCCGTATGTAGCGGCAGTAATACTAGATGTCCCGTTTGAGTAATTAACTGTAATTAAAAATTCTTTACTAACTCCTGATGTGTTAGTGTATCTTAAATTATCAAACCCTGTAGGCTGATACCAAGTATCATCTCCTACCCAGTTAGTGTCTAGCTCACTACCTAGTATAATAGAAGCTGTTGAGTCTATATAGGAATTTAAAAGAGTGCTTCCAGGCCCTTCTGGTCCTATTGGTCCTATTGGTCCTATTGGCCCTGCGGGTCCTATAGGTATACATGTTGCATTTCCGTTAGTGCAAGCCATAATTATAAAAAGTTTTTAAAAATTATCCGCAAGAAGTACATTGACTATTGTCAACCATTCTTTCTAGCGTAGTTAAAATACTTGCAAATAGTTCTGTTTTACCACAACAAGCTGCATTTCTTAAAGCTTCTAAATATGCCCACGCAAGAAGTGCGTTGCTAATTTTAGAAGTTAATGTTTCATTACAAGGATTACAATTAGTTAAATCTAAATTAGTAAATAAACTAGCAACCTTGCAAGCTATTACACAATCAAAGAAAAAATACATTTCTTTAGTGTAAGTAGTTACTCCGTCTGTAACAGTCCAGAGCATGTAATACTGTCCATCAGGAACACATGTGCCTGCTGAACCTCCTATTTGCATATTAGTAAGAGTAATAACATTATCAGCAATTACGTCTGCTGTAAGGTCTATAGAGTAAGTAACAGCGCCAGGAATAGTAACAGCAAGTGTACTTGAAGTAACTAAGGCTCTTTCTAGGTTAGGAGCTCCCCAACCTCCAAGATTGGTAGTTAAATTATAATCACCTGTTAAATCAGTGAATAATATTTCTGTACAACTAGTTTGTTGTGTTACTGTAAAATCTAATGCTAATGCCATAGGAAAAAATAAAGGGGGTTTTTACGCCCCCTTGTTTAGTTAAATTATACTGCTAATGTAGCTTGTGGTGCGTTAGCTGAAGCTAACCAAGGATTCAACTGTGCTAATAAAGTAGTTGCTTGTCCTGCTCCTACTGGAAGCATAATGTAAATTAAGTTTCTAGAAGGTTTAGTTCCTGAAACAGCGTACATATCTGAAGTATCAGCGCTTTCAATAGCAAGTACATCATAAGTTACTCCTGATGTAGCATCTGAAGTTCCTGCTGGTGCTGGATGCCATACACGGTTAATTGCTCCGTCTTCTCCATTTGCAAACCATTCTAGTTCAGCTACTTCTTCATAAGTTCCTGAACCTTTGTCAGCAACTGTAGGAGTAGTTGTTCCTGTAGCTCCAAATCCTGATAATTGAACATCAAAAGACATTTTGTTGTATTTAAAGTCTCCTAATACAAAGTCTAATGGTTGTCCAGTAAGACTGATTCCATAAAAAGCACCTGCATTAGTAACTGCAGCAACTGGTCCGTAAAACTCATCTCCATTAATTAAAGCTACAAACGCAGCTGCAACTGTAGCCCCTGTATCTGAAGCTCCTGTTGTAAAGTAATAAGCTCTTTTTAACAATTGCTCTGAAAATACTTCTACATCATTTTTATAAATGATTGTTAATTTGTAGTCTGTATAAGGCAATACTTCAATATCACCTGCAGTTGCTACTGTATCGTATCCTACAAAAGATACTTGCTCTGCTGGAGCTCTGTAAGAAAGTGCTGTAGCTCTAAGAACATTAGCTCCGTCTATATCTACTGACCATTTTAAGCCATTAGTTGCTGCACCTCTTCCTTGTACGATTTTAATTTTAGAAGAATCTACAACTGTGTCACCTGCAGTTAGAACGCCATCATTAGCTCCTAGTACAGTTAATTCACCGTCTGCAATATAAGTACCCGCAGTAGCAGCGTCAGTAACCTGAACACTTGCTGTAGAAGCGATGTCTTTACCTATAAGTACGTTAATTGTGTTGTCTGTTTTAAACATTATTTTTTATTTTTTTTTATTATACTATTCTAATCTTTACTGCTCCAGCGGTATGGTAAAAGTCATATAACTTTACACCTCCCGCAGCAGCTAAAGTGTCGTTTGCAAAATTCTTTAATTCTAAGTCTTTAAATAAGAGAATTAAAGGATTTACATCAAACGCATGAGCAAAGATATTTTTATCCACTCCTTGTGGAATATTATCCTGTCTTTCTGTTCCTGATATTAATTTTAATTTTGGCATTTTATTCTATTTCGTTAAGTTCTATTTTACTTGTTTGGTATCTTGGAGATTGTATATCCTCAAGAGCATTTTTAACCGCTAAAGCGATTATTTCTCTGTGTGTGTGATTAGATAATTCACAATCAATGTCTGCTACTGGTGGAACATACTGTGTGCCATAAGTAATAGATACTGGTGTTTTAAGGTATCGCAAGTAATATTTAGTTATAGTTTCAGTAGCTGATGTAATTAACTCAAAAGTTTCACTACCTGCTTGCTTACTAAAAGCTAACCTATATACCTGTGTTTTATTAGGTTTGTTAAAAGGGTCTTTTTTAACAACTGTATTATACCTATCATGTGTTGTGGGTGTAACATTAGGTCTGCCTATTGTTGCAACCCCATTACAGTCTAAATACGAAACATTAACTTCTTCTTCAATAGCTCGTCTATAGTCTGATGGTAAGTCTACAAAGACACCATTAGGTTTATTAGACGTTGTATTTGTAAAAGTTACAGTTTCATAATTTTCTATAATATTTTTTAAATCATCTATTCTTTTCTGAGTTTCCTCTAATCCTTCTCTCTTAATATTAGTTTTACCAGCCCTTTGTTCAACAAATTGCTCTTGTGCATTATTTAAGAAAATATCAATCTCTGTTACAAGAAAATTAGGGGCAGACAAAGAATCAACCTTGTCTAGCCCTATTTTAAATTCCTCATGCATTTGAGCTACTGTCATTAGACCTTAACTTTACTTTTAAGTGAGATAAGAACTTCCTGATTTTCAGGAGCATTCAAGTAATCTATAGTTTCATCTAAAGAATAACCGATTACATCTCCGCCCTTAAGTAAATATTTAGAGCCGCTTTTGATTAAAGCTCCTGCTACTAAACAATCATCAATAAAGATTTTTGTTTTTAATAGTGGGTCTTCTGCAACTGTAATAAATTCTTTTGGACTGTTTTCAATTATTTTACCAATTTCTGATTCTAAGAAATCTGTGCTTGTCTCTTTTCCAGGACGTTTACCATAAACTTTTAAGAAACCTTCCATTTCTTTAGTAGACATTCCACCAAATAGTTTGTAAGCCTTTCTTTTCTCTTTTACCGTAACCGCTTCTGCTTTTGCTTCTTGTGTCTTACTTGTAAGTACGTATTCAGCAAATGGAGAATCTTTTTTCTCTGCTTCAGAATTAGCAATTTTAGTATGAACCTTTAATAGTTCATAGGTAAGAAGGTCTCTTGGCATCATAAGATGCAAGAATAACCCTTCTTTTCCTATTTTTATTCTATATTTTGACCAATAATCTTTATTGTATCTGGACAGCGTACCTGTAGATAAACTCATCTTCTCTTCAAAGAACCTTTCAGCCTCTTCATCTAATCCTGTAACAGGAAAACCTGATGCATCTACTTGTGGTAATAATTCTACTGCACATCTACTATAACGAAGTTCACCATCGTGTCCCTCTGGAAGCCAGCCATTTTTACGGAACTGCTTCACCTCTACCTTCTCTTCTCTTAACTTTAACATCGTTATTAATTATTAATTATATTCTTAATATGTAGCGTTATAAATTAACTCTGCACAAGACATTGGATTCTCAATGATAATCCCTTGATTGCTTAAACAGTGTAATTCATATCCATCTACTGCAGAAGAACCGCCTTTTGCAAAGCTCATGTTTGGTCCTAATGGAGAAGTAGAACCAGCAATGTGCCACATAAGTTCTTTTCTTCCTGTAGGGTAAACTCTTCTGATATTCTTTTTACCTTTGTGTGTTCCAAAGTTTAAGATAGTATATCTGTAAGACTCAACTGGTCCACCATCTGGGTGTTGCAATCTGTTACTTACTGGGTTATCATACTCTGGTAAGTGCACTAATGTGAATCTTACACCTTGAGGTCCCATATATTCTCTGTACTGTCCTTGAAATCCTAAGTTCTGACCTGAACCAGAAATTCTTTTTGAATCCAAAGGTTGGAATCTAGCAGCATGGTTTTCTAAAGCTCTGTGGAACTGAACCATTCCTCTCTCACCTGTTAAAGCTACAAAGTGTCTTTGGTCTTCTGGTAAGATGTTAATAGATAAATTCAATAATACATCTTCTAACCAATCAATTGAGAAAGTAGTGTAGTAGAATTTGTAAGCTGGAGAAATTTGTTGACGTAAACCTGCACCTTCGATAATTGGATTACCTGTAGCACCATTCATGTTGTAAAGTCCGCTTGCTCCTTTATTTGATTCAGAATATAAACAGTTTCTGTTTTTTTCTTTGTACCACTGTACCATAAATTCCCATTCAGCGTACTGTGTCCAAATTTTAGTTGATTTATTAGACTTAGGGTCTAACATTTCAATAACTAATGGACGGTTATGCATGTTTCCAGGAATAGTGTAAGTTTTTCTCAAAGTAGAGAAAGAGTTACGCATTTTAAATGGAGAAGTGAAAGTTGTTTCACCTGCAGTTTTAGAAAGAGTTCTTTCTTGTGGAGAATATTCTTTAGACATTCTTCGTCCACCTGCTAATAAAGAAGGGGGTACAAATGATGTAGGGTCTCCTGACATTAATCTTACACGGTAAGTCCAGTCAGTTCCATTACTAAATGGGTCTTCCATAACTCTTACAGCAAAAGCTCTATCGTCAAAAATTAACTTATCTGTCATAGCAAAATATTTTTCTGCTAATGTAATTTCAAAAGTAGTGTTATTCACACCTGGTCTTAGAGCATCTACTGCGTTAAAGCTAACAATCTGAATAGCTTTTTCGTCATCTCCTTTTAAGTACCACTCAAAATCAGCATCAGAAGGTAATTCTTCATCAGCTCCCATCATAGTGAAAAGTGCGTCCATACCTGCATGTGCGTACATTCCAAATACTCTTGACATGATTCCTGAAACCATTGTAGGTTGTTCATTAAATACTGAACCTAAGTGATTATCTTTAGTCAAGCCCGACCAACTTTTTTGTTCGTATACTTGTAAAGTATTAATTGTTTGTTTTGGCATTTTTAATTGTTTTTATTTATTTTAAATTTTTAAGCAAATTTTTTCATAATGTTTAAATCTACTCCTTTTAAACTACTTCTTTTCTTAGAGATACTTGACCCACCCCCACTCGAAGCTTGGTTTTTAAGCTTTTTAGTTGCTTTAGTATTAGCAACAGCTTCTAATGCGGAGAAATCTCCTTTTAGGACTGTAGCAAGATAAGCAACCTGTAAGTCAAAATCAGGATTAGCTTCTCTATACTTAGCAACAGCGTTCTTACCATTTCTATCTTGTTTGGTAATACCGTTGTATAATTCTTTTTTTTGTTTGTCGTTAAGAATAACGCCAGGAATAATTTCATCCCTTTTATCAATATCAGTTTTTAAATCTGTAAGCCAAGTATTGTAAGTTTCACGTCTTTCTACCTCTTGTGCTTTTGCTGCTTTAATACCTTCTTGTTTTTGATGGGCTTTAAAGTTTACAAGTTTACCTTGAGAGCGTTTAGCGTATTTTTCTAGCAAGCCTGAGTCTTCATAGTCAGTAATTCTGTCTTCAATATCTTCTTTAGACTCTCCTTGCAAAGTTAACAACTCAGCAATCATTTTTTTTTGAAGAGACTCACTTCCTTCTAATTTTTCTTCAGAAATAGAAGCGACATCAAATACTTCTTTTTCTCCTTGAAGCAGCGCTCCAATAGGAACTCCCTCTTCGTAATCATCTAAAAGAGCTTTAATAGCTTCAGGTAAAGAGTCTTTATATTCTTCTACTCCTTCTTCTACTCCTTTATTAACTTTTTCTAACGCTTTACTTGCAAACCATTCTAGGTCTCGTTCTTCGTCAGAGTCTAATTCTTCTTCATTAAGGTCTATAAGTCCCATATCAGTAAAAGTAGATAAGATGCTAGGCTCTTCTCCTTCATCGTCTTCCTCTAATATTCCTCCGTCATGGTCTAACTCATTTCCTTCGTCGTCTTTAAAACCTATGCTATTAACAATAGTTTCTTGCGGGTCTTCAATACTTCCTTCAGGTTTATCTACTAATTCAGTAGTTTCTTCCTTTCCAACTGTATCTCCCTCTCCCTCTTCTACACCGTCTCTTACATCGAAACCAGGTGCGCCTAAGCTTCCAATATTACTTATTGAGCTTAAATCTAATCCTTCTAATGGGTCCATACTAATTTTTAGTTTTCTAATTTACAAATATAGAAACAATAAATGAGAAATCCTAATGTTTATCTGTAACGAAATACATTATAGATTTCAAATTATAGCTTAACTATCTTTTTTTGGTTTACTTTTTATTTGTTTTTCTTTTATTTTAATTTCTTCTTTATGTTTGTTTTCCGCAGCATCTAATTTACGGTTTTCTAAATCCATCTTTTGTTGATTGTGATGTACTTGTATTTTTAATTTTTCTATTTCTAGTTGGTCAGGTATACCATTATCATTTGAGTCTTGGTCCATTTGATTTTTAAAAGAATTTATTTCAGCAACTGTAATTTTAGTTTCACTGTCTTTATCAATCTTATAGTACTCCTGTTGTATTTTCGCTTCTTCAGTTTCTTTTCTAAGTTGCTCCATTTTCATTTGAGACTCTTCAGCTGATTTTTGTTGCTGTTCTTGGCGTTGCATACTTTGTTCTTCAACTTCTTTTAGCTTAGTCTTAACGTCAGCTAATGAGTCTGAAGCATATACGTCAGCAACAGAGGATAACATTATTCTATCATTCTGCATAGCTGCATGCGTAAGTTCTTTTAAAGCGTCTAATGCTTCTATGTCTTTAGCAGAATCCGATATAAATACTCCGTACTCAGAATCTATAAAAGTATTTTTATCTATGTTAAAAAACTCTGTAGATAAATCATCAGTAATATACTGTAGTTTTTTACCTCCGTCTTTCCAAGCTTCTTTAGCTCCTTCTACTAATGCAGACAGTACTCTTTTTTTAGTCCAGTTGTGTAACATAAACCACTTCTCTGTAATATGAGAAGACTGTACAATAGCGCCTTTAGCATTACCAACAGTTTCAGAAGCAGATATAGAGCCAAGTCTTTGGTCTGTAACTCCTGCTAGTTCTTTTATTTTTTGTTCTATAAAGTCTATAAGTTGAATATGCCCATTAATAGCATTCCCTGTTTCAAGGTCTAATGTTTTATTTTGCGTAGAAATATTACCTGCAAGCTTTCCTGTTGATTGTCCTTTTCTTCCTTCGTTAAAAGAATCAACAAAACCAAACTTCATTGCTTGTGCATAATAAAGCCACTTTTCAATTTCCCAGCCTTCAGGTATAAGGGCTAAATCAATAAGCGCTATCTTTCCTTGATTGGCAGCAATAAGTAATTCAGTTCTATACCACATTACTATATACATATATATCCAAGGTACTAGCCTGTCCATTAATGATACAGACTGAGAATTATTAGCATTGTATACTGTACCTATGTACCCAGATTTACATGCAGATATATTATCCATTCTTCTAAACTGCATAGCCTTTGGCCCTGCTTTTAAGTAGATATCTTCTGCTATTTTAACTCCTTCCCAATACTCATTAATCCAAAACCATTTAACAGTTTCTCCTTCTTCTTTTTTATAAGATTCATCTACGGTAATACTTTGCTCATTACCTAGTTCGTCCATATAAACAAGTTCACCTACTTTCTTTTTAGATTTCCAAGTTACATTACAAACTCTTACATTTCCTTCAGGGTCATATATAGTAGAGTCAACAAGAGAGCCTTGTTCCCTTAACTCTATAGTGCTTTGCTCTGGAGCAACAAATGCAGAACCACCAAGAGTATCTATAGTGGTTTCTATGTCTTCTAGTCTGTCAATTTCTGCAGGAGTCAACTCATCGTAGTAATTGTCTACAATTTCTGATACAGACATCCACGTTTCTTCTACTACAATCTCTGCTTCATCTAATATATCCTTGTTATGAGGCAATAAAGCATAAACCTCTATAGGATTACGCCTAGACACTACAGGTTCTCCTGCAATTACTTCTACTTTATATATTTCTTCGCCTGCTAATAGAACATCTTCCCATCCTTTTTGAAACATATACTTAGTATCTAGTTGCCTAGTTAAATAGTTTAATGTTTTTGTTGCAGTTGACTCTCTAATATCTTGGTAAGAATACTTATAGTATTTAATAACTTCTTCAGGCTCTTGTGGTTCTTCCCCTTCTTTAAGCTGGCTTGGGTCTACTGCTACTGCAAGTTTTTCTCTAATGGCTTGTATTAGCTGCTCTTTTAATCCTTTTTCTTTTTCTGAAATTGCTTCTGGACTAATAGACTTAACGATGTAGGAAAAAGCTCTTTTTGCCTCTTCACCAAAGAGAAGGTCAAATATTGGAGTTGCAACTGGATAGTACTGCATATTTGCAGGAAAGTCGTATCCTTCATCTGATAACCCAAGAGGATTACAAACGTACGCCAAATCTTCTTTATCAAATTTACCATTGTAAAGATTATAGTTTCTAATTTTTTTGTAACGAGGAGACCTTCTAGTATTATCATATACTGTAGTCATATATAGTCCCGCGTCTATACAATCTTCTACCCAACTTTTAGTTTTCTTAGAGAGAGGTAATTTTTGTTTGGGAAATCTTACGAAATTCTTGTCCATATTATGAAATATTCGCAAATATATAAATAATGTTTATATATTCCTATTTTTTTTTGTAATTATAAATCTAAATTATAGCTTTTCTACCTTCTTGGCTTCACTCTAATTCCTTTTTGAAAAAAAGAAGCATTTCCAATATAGGTGCTTTCTGATTTTCTTTCACTTTTTATTTCTATCTT
>TARA_R110002153_G_scaffold61091_4_pt1 | contig 10078 bp, 6 predicted proteins | sample TARA_R110002153 | Tara Oceans TARA_R110002153 (sample SAMEA4398193) | marine metagenome | biome: Polar Biome; feature: [SRF] surface water layer (ENVO:00010504); material: water (ENVO:00002006), including particulate matter (ENVO:01000060) such as... | depth 5 m
ATTTACAGGAGAAGCCGAGGCTGTTACACATAGTAAAATCACTATGCTAAATAACTCTATGTTACTAGCACCTACTACAGTTTTTCCTGCTTATACTATTGAAGGTAATCTTTTAACTGTTTTCCCTGCTACTATTAATGCAGCTAATCAAGTTCAAGCGCAATATATCCGCTATCCTTTTGACCCCAATTGGACATACACTTCAATTACAGGAGGAGAGCCTGTGTTTGACGATAGTCAAGCTGACTTCCAAGACTTTGAGATTCCTATTGATGATGAACCACAGTTAGTAAATTTAATCTTACAGATGTGCGGTATATCTATTCGAGAGATGGATGTGTATACATACGCACAGACTGAAGAAACTAAAAACCTTCAACAACAAGCATAATGCCGTATATCACAGATTATAGTTATTACGAGAATGAAGGTGCTATGCCTACTAATGAAAATTGGGGGTCGTATCAATTCGTCTCTCTCTCGGATATTGTAAACAACTTTATGTTGATTTACAGTGGAAACCACTCTCTTGTAAATAACGAAGATAGATTTAAAGTTCTCTTCCATGCTAAGAGAGCTATCATGGAGCTCAATTACGATGCCTTTAAAGAGGTTAAAATCCTTGAGCTATCTGTAGGTGAGGCTTTGAGGTATATCCTCCCTCAGGACTACGTTAATTGGGTTCGTATTTCTTTGTATGAAGATGGAACATTATTTCCTTTAACGGAAAATATCCAAACCAATTGGAGTAATGCCTATATACAGGATAATGCTTCAAAGATTTTATTTGACCAAGATGGAAACGTCTTAAAGCCTGAGTTCTCTGATATGTCTTATCAGCGTATTACAGGAGGTAAGAGAAGTATCTACCTCAATGCTAATAATCCATATAATGGAGTTGAAGGATGGGAGTTTGAGGGGAATTGGTATTTCTCTTATGGAGTAGGTGGGCATTTTGGATTAAATACTGAAACTGCAAATGTTAACCCTACTTTTTCTATAGATAAAAAGGGAGGTGTAATTAATTTTAGTTCAGGTATGAATAATAAATTGGTAACGCTTGAGTACGTGTCTGATGGCATGGAAAATGGTAATGACGCTAGTGTAACTGTTAACAAACTGTTTGAGGAATTTGTATATGCTTATATCCGTTATTCTATTCTTAACTCTAAGTTAGGTGTTCAGGAGTATATTGTATCGCGAGCACGTAAAGAAAAAGCTGCGTTACTTCGCAATGCTAAAATTCGTCTAAGTAATATTCATCCGGGCCGTTTGTTAATGAACATGCGAGGCAAAGACAAATGGTTAAAGTAATATGGCAAATACTATAAGGAATTTCATTGCGGGCCGCATGAACAAAGTCGTGGATGAGAGACTTATCCCGGACGGAGAATATATTGATGCTTTAAATATCCGACTTGGGTCTACTGAGGCTTCGGAAGTCGGGTCTGTAGAAAACTCTAAGGGTAATGACAGGCTTACTACTCTTGAGTATATAGACGAAACAGTTTTAAGCGATGACGCTACATGTATAGGCGCTTTTGCTGACGGAGAGCAGGAGACTATGTATTGGTTTATCCATGATGAAAGTTTTACTGTAGGAGCTACAGGGAAGTTGGACCTTATTGTTTCTTATAATACCACAACTTTAACACTTACCTATCACGTTATTAGTATTAACGATGGAGGTGGTGTTAACACTACTCTTAATTTCTCTAGTGAAAATCTTATTACAGGGATTAACTTAATAGATAACCTGTTATTTTTCACTGACGATTTAAACCAACCTCGGAGGATAAACGTTAATAAAAACTATGCTGACCCTATAGGTAATATTGATGTTTTTAGTGCATATGATATACTTGTTATAAAAGCTCCTCCGATTTCTGCACCTATTATGCTTCCTTTAAATATTGCAGGAGAAGAGAATTATTTAGAAGACCGACTTATCTCTTTTGGATACAGGTATAAATATGAGGACAATGAGTACTCTGCTATATCACAGTTTTCTGCTCCATCTTTTGTCCCTGAGCAGTATAATTTAAGCAATGAGTCTTACCTAAATGAAGGGATGACAAATTCTACTAACGCATGTGAAGTTACTTATAACTCAGGAGGTCCTTTAGTAGTTGGTATAGACATCCTTTTTAAAGAGATGACTAGCGATATTATAAAAGTTATCGAGAAGATAGACAAAGCAAATGATGGATTAAGTGATAATACCCCATATACTATTACATTTGCTAATAGTAAAATCTTTACAGTTTTACCTTCTTCTGAGATACTTCGGCTATATGACAACGTCCCTCTTTTAGCTAAAGCGCAAACCGTTATGGGCAATAGGCTTATGTATGGGAACTATGTTGATGGATGGGATTTAAAGAGAGGTGGCTCTCCTACTCAATTTGAATATTCTGCTCGTCTTATAAGTGAAGATGTAGGTTTTGAAGAGCTTAGTTCCACACGAAGTACTTCTAACTACAATTTTGGAAATGCAAACTCTATATCTAATTCAAAATTAAACCTTGATTTAACTAATGCTGTAGGAAAATTAAAAATAGGGGCTACTATAGACCTTGACCTTTCTTTTACTCATTATGAGTTTAATGGAGAAGTTCCTTCCGGTGTGACAGTGCCTCCTATCGAGGAGTCTACAGATAGGCAATTAAATTTTTTATATACCCTTACTCAGAATTATGATTCTGTAACAGAGCTATATCAAAGTGTTGATTTTCAAGAGAAAATAGGTACCACAAATAGTATACTTCCTGTATATGCTGCATCAGGAGAAACCTCTTGCGATGGGTTTACTTTAACTGACCTTTTTAACTGTACTATTACAGACAGTTTGCAGGGAGGGAACCCAACTCCTATGTATAAATATGCGAGTGGTATTTTCTCAGCAGGAGAGTCTGTGAAAACTACTCATGATTTTGGAACTAATATAATTAGCTTTCAATTCCCTGCAATGCAGTTTGTCGATGTCGTTTCAGTAATACCATCTCCGACGACAGCACAGGTATTTGAATACTATTCCGTTACTGTAAGGAATGCAACTTTTTCTGCTCTTGGAAGCCCTAAGAGCCTCCATAGCAACCGAGGATATGAAATAGGCATAGTGTATATGGATGAGTTTAATCGTGCGACTACAGCTCTAGTAAGCAGCAACAACACCGTCCATGTAGGTTGTAGTAATTCATCTAGTAAGAATAAAATTAGAGTTACTATCCCACCCCAACAGGTAGCTCCCGATTTCGCTAAGAGATATAAATTTGTTATTAAACCTGATGAAGCGTCATACAATACTGTATATACAAGTATATTTTTCTATGATACAGTAACGGCAAGTGACTATTTTTTACTTCAAGGAGAAAATGCTGCCAAAGTAGAAGAAGGGGATAGGTTTATTGTTAAAAGAGATGTTGATGGTCCTTTAAATAAATGTACCTACGCTACTGTCCTTGAGAAAAAAGCTCAAGAAGCAGGTTGGATTCTTCCTACAGACTCTACGGGAGCCGTTATTGCAGTTCCTCAAGGAGTATATATGCAGATGAGAAATTCTGATTTTAATAGTTCTCTAACAGATAATGCTGCACTTATTTCTAACGAATCAAAATATTGTGCTACAAGTTCAGGTACTTTTGTTAAGAGTACAAATTTCTTCTCAGCAAATACTGCTGCAGCAGTTAATGGAATATACCCCGTTATAGATATCCCTTCGGGAAGTTCTATTCGTTTGAGATTTACTTTTGAAAGAAATGGAACCTATAGTGGTGACAGCTCTTGTGAAAGAAGGATATATAAATTTGATAAAACATATATTTCTAGCGCAACTTACAATAATATAATTGATTGGTGGAATGGGGATAATATAGGGGAAACTATTGATGACGGAGACCAAGAGGTAGGAGGAGATGGAGCACCTATTGAGAACGAATACGTTACCCCTACAGCAACTTCATCTAATAGCTATTATGGTCTTTACAACATGGCTAATGTCGAAACCAACTATTATAGATGGTTTCTGAGCACCGCTACTAACGAGATACGTTTAGCTATTACAGGTACTAGAGCTTGTGGGGGTAATGACAATAAGAAGTCGTGTATAAATAGTAGGATAACAGTTCTAAGAGCAGAGAATACTATCGTTTTTGAAACAGAGCCTGTAGACGCTTTACCTGATGTGTGGTATGAGTCATCTGAATCGTATTCTATTGACGCTGTTGGAAACCATAGCGGGAATGTTACTAATCAGAATATTGCAGGTAATGTTAGCGGAGTGGTTGACACCGCTTTCTTTAATTGTTTTTCTTTCGGAAACGGAGTAGAGAGTTATAAGATTCGTGACTCCATGTCAGGGCGAGCTCTTGCTCTTGGGAATAGAGTTACTACAGTAGCCGCCCAAGATTTTAAGAGAGCAGACCGATTTGCAGATATGACATATAGTGGGGTCTTTAACAATGAGTTTAACTTAAATAAGTTGAATGAGTTTAACCTTGGTCTCGCTAATTATAAAACTTTAGAAGAGTCTTTCGGTCCTATCGAAAAGATGTTCTCTCAAGAGACCAATATCCTTATCCTTCAAGAAGATAAGATATCGTATGTCCTTGCGAGTAAGAACCTTATCTCAGACTCTACGGGAGGAGGGGTAGTAGCTTCTATACCGGAAATTTTAGGCACTCAGATAGCTAGAGCAGAAGAGTTTGGAATTAGCAATAACCCTGAAAGTTTTGCTCAATGGGGGCCGTCTAAATACTTTACGGATGCCAAAAGAGGAGCTGTTATACAACTCACAGGAAGTGGACCTTCTGAATCTCTTATAGTAGTATCCGAAGCAGGTATGAGAAGTTGGTTTAGGGATATGTTTATCTCAAACTTTACGTCTCAAAAACTTGGTGGGTATGACCCATATATGAATGAGTATGTTCTTGGAAATAACCTCACCTCTTTACCTGAAGAAGTTTCATGTATTAGTTGTGGAATTACTAAAAGTTATGCTATCTCTGACTCGAAAGCTTTAAGCGTCTGTTATAACCTTGGAGAGACAGTGGGAGATGTAACAATCTCTTGGGGTGCCCCAATCGTTTCTACAAGCTTTTCTTTTAGCTATACCTACAATGGTACAACTCTTACCCAAAGTAACATAACAACTTCGGGGTCAATAACTCTTGATAAAGACGTTGTTATAGCAGAACAATTAGATATTGTATTTACGGCTACAGGAGGCCCTGCTACAGTTAACTTCACAGTAAGTTGCCCTGATGCTGACTCTATTAATATTGTTTTAGTTACTTTAACAAACAACTCTGATGAAGGGAAGTTAATTCATAATAAATACCGTTGGACAGGTGGAGGATTTGTTTCTCCTACTCATTCTAATCTGATTACTTTTTTAACATCAACGGATGTTAATGTGGTGTCACAGTATACTACAATAACAGGTCCTCAAGGAGCAGGTATAATTCCTGCGGATGCCGCTCAGGTATATCTTATATCTGATAAACAATCTACAGATGATTTTGATTTAGATGTAAGCACAGATAGGTTCTTATGGTTTAAGAGTTCAACATTATATACAAGTTCTGCTACAGATATTGCCGCTTTACTTGCAGCAGCAATTGCCGCAGGACAATCTCTTACCCCTGTGGGAACTACGCCTACTTTCTCCGCTAACTTTACAATGCCTGCTGTAAATGATGATGACTATCTATATCTCATTTGGAACTATGCTGCAGCTACGGGAGTAGATTTATGTCATAGCCCTAAAAGTGGAGGGTCTATAGAAGATGCCTGTTGTGATTGTACATGTTCAGCAAGTGTGTGTACATCATGGTTGGTAAATAACACCACAAACTTACAAGTAGTACTTTCATACACAGGGTGTGGAGATACATCCAAAACAGTTATAACTTTAGGGGCTAACAATAGCATTACTATTTGCGCTGAAAGTGTGATAACTATTCTATCAGGACCAACAACAGGAGTTAATTTTACAATAACAGAGTGCGATTGCACATAATCATATCTAATGGGAACTATCGGAAGTTATTATTTAAACGGGCCTAATCTCGCCACCTCTACAGGAATATATACTGATGTAGACCTATTGATATGCGCTCCTATTGGATACTACAGTCAGGGAGGTATAGTTCGTGAGTTAAATAGCAACTGTATCCTTCTTGCGGCTAGGCCATGTCCTTCATGCTCAACAGGATGTGGAGGGGCTGATATAGAAGGTGAAAGTACTTTATATATGTATCTTATACCTATGGAATTAGGGACAGCAACAGGCGCTATAAAAGTGTCTTTTTCTCCGGAAAATGTTCCTGATGGGATACGTGGTATTTATAATAATGTGAGTTATAATGAATTTAGTTCTGCAGTTGATGGATACCATCAAACTACAGTAGCTAATGGCTTAACATATATGGGGAATAGTGCTAATGTAGGAAATTTAATAACGGGTAGTCCTCATGGCCCTATACCTGAAACTTTATATTATGATGGTGCATTTGCTGCAAATGGAAATACGACTACCGTTGTAGTCTCTGCAGGGTCAGCTAGCTTAACTACCAATTTGGACCCTCTTGCTTGTATAGCTTATATACCTAAAACATCTAGCTCTCCTACAACACTCTCTATGCAGATAGCGGAAGTCGTTGCAAGTTCAAGTCCTCCTAGTTGGACTTTATCTGTAGGGTGTCCTGCTTTACTTTTAGGATTAAATTGTACAATTCCAAAGTCATCATATCTCTGTACTTCGACAGACCCATTAAACGAAACAATGTACTTAGGTAAGGTTTCAGGAGATGTTGATAAACCTGTGGTTTACGATTGGGCATTTGCCGACAACGCTTCTTTATCAAAAAAATCTTCCGGACAGTATATAGTAGAAGATGGAAATCTAGATAAATGGATTGTCGATGTCGATGCTAACGGGATAATTTCTAACACTAGTAAATGTGCAGCCGTGCCTGACTGCACTAATCTAGAAATAATTGGTGGAACTATTTACCCGGCTGTATATATTATCCCTATGGAATTAGGAACTGTTTTAGGTGCTATAAAAGTTGTATTCACTCCGGCCAATGTCCCCGATGGGATAAGAGTGAATTATAATAATGCAGTTTATAATGAATTTAGTTCTGAGGTAGATGGATACCATCAAACTTCATTAACTAATGGCTTCACGTATATGGGAAATAGTCTTAATATAGGAACTTTAGAGTCAAATAGTCCTTACTCATTAGTCCCTGAATATGAGTACTCAGGGGGTGCCTTTTCTGCAAATGGAGATGCGACTAATGTTATTGCATCTGATGCTTCAACAACTTTGACATCAAACCAAAGTCCTGATGAGTGTATTGCTTATATCCCTCGTACCACTTTAAATGTTTCAACACTTTCCGCAGAGGTTGCTACTATTCTTGATGAGGCTCCGTCAGAGCCTTGGCGTTTGCAGTTATTTTGTCCCGTATTATTGAGCTCTTTGTCTTGTACTAGAAAAGACCCTTTAGACCCTTGTAATAAGGAAGGGCCTTTCGAAAACTTTTTGTACTTAGGTAAAGTTTCAGGCTCTTCTTTTGTACCCGTAGTTCATGATTGGGCATTTGCCGATGAAAACGCATTAAACAAATTCGTTGCGGGAACTTACGGAGTTATTGCTAATAGCGGTACTTCAAAATGGACAATAATAGTAGATTCAAATGGTATAATCACATCTGTTACACTATGCCCATAACAAAAAGATATGTCAGTAACTAAAGCCAACTATACTCTAACTTTTAGCCCTCCTGCACAAGGGTGGCCTTCTTTCTATTCCTTTGTCCCTGAGTGGATGCAGGGTATGAATCAATACTTCTATTCTTTTTCAGGAGGCAATCTATGGAGACATAACACTAACGAAACAAGGAATAATTACTACGGGGCTCAATATAATTCTACTTTACAAAGTGTTTTCAACCAAGAGCCTGTAGTAAATAAACTCTTTAAGACTTTATCTTTAGAGGGAGACCACGCTTGGGGCGCTACTTTCGTAAGCGAGCTGCAGACTACAGGATTTATTTATTCAGATTACTTTGTAGAAAAAGAATCTGATTGGTTTGCTTACCTGAGAAACCAAGGCACTACACCCGCCTCTCCTTCACAAGAGTTCCCACTACGCTCGGCTAATGGTATCGGGAATAGCGTAACTGCTGTAGCGGTAGGAACGGTTGTCACCTTTGCTTTCCCTTTAACTCGACCTATTGGAAGTATACCTAGTATAGGAGACAGTATCTACTATGGAGAGCCTGTAACGCCCCCGACTGTCCTTACTCCTGTATACCTAGGTGAAATTACATCTATTAATGTGGATATTCCTTTGGGGACAAATACTATAGTAGTACAGCAAAACACAGCATTAGGTACTTTACCCACCTTATCAATAAACTACGTCATGTCCCTTAAAAACCTTGTAGCGGAGTCTCATGGTATCCTTGGACACTATGGAGTGTTCACTCTTACTAACACAGATACAGAGGCTGTAGAGTTATTTGCAGTTAAGTCTGAGGTCATGAAATCTTATCCTTAAAACACCGTATCTTTGAATTTATGAGTACCGTCCTCTCTCCCGCTATTGACTTTAAGCATCTCCTCAGCACTTCTCCTGTGGACTTACTTTCTCATGTGCACCAAAATAGGGGGTTGATATGGGAAGAAATAAATACATTTCACAATCAGATTCTAGAAGTAGAAGGTTCTCTTTTACATCATACTGAAGAGATGCAGGAAAATATGCCTGTAACTCACCACTTAGATAACGGATTATATACCCGTGAGATATTTATGCCTAAGGGGTCTTTAGTAGTAAGTTTTATTCATAAGCAAGACCACCCTTCTTTCTTTTTATCAGGAGAGATGTCTGTACTTTTGGATACGGGAGAGGTAAAACGAATTAAAGCTCCGATGAAAATTATGACAGAGATAGGTACTCAGAGAGTGGCTTATATGCATGAGGACTGTACGTGGGTGTGTGTGCTTAGAACCGATGCCAATACTATTGAGGAGGCAGAGGAAGAATTATTCACATTAAATTTCCGGGAGTTACCGGAACATATAATACTAAAAAAACTTTTATAATGGCAGCAGTAGCATCATCATTAATAGCTCTAGGAGGCCTCGCAATTACTGCGACTACCACAGGTATCTCTATGAGTCAGCAGAATAAAGCTCGTAAAGCACAGGGAAAAGCTGAAGGCGCAGCTAGAGATGCTATGGCAACGGCTCGTAAGCGTCTTGATGTAAACTATCAAGAGGCCTCGTCTATAAATACAGACCCATACACTATGGCTATAGAGGCTTCTTTACAGCAAGGGGCTAACGCTACTCAAGCGGCAAAAGAAACTCAAAGGGGAGCCGCTCAAGTAGGTAGGATTCAAGGTGCACAAAACCAAATGCTAGAGGGTCAGCGTGTGGGTTATGGTCAAGAGTTACAAGCGAGAGAGCAGCGTATACTTGATGAAGACAGTCGCTTAAGAGACATCAATACTCAGCTAGATATGGGAGAGATAGAAGGGGCACAGATGGCTGCTGCAGCCGAGGCTGATAACGCAGCTATGGCAGGGCAAGATGTCGTAGCAGGATTGAGTAGCATGGCTCAACAAGGAGCAGCAATGGCTCCTTTGTATGCAAAGACAGGGTATAAATCTAAACAAGCCGCTTTTAATCAGACTGACGTAGGTAGAAAATCTGCTATGTTAGACGATGTTAATAAAGGACCTACAGTAGATTATTTAGGAAACCCTATAAACCAAATTGCTAATCCATTTGCAGGAGTAGGAGCGATGGACAGGGGAGATTTTAGAAGATTTCAAAAAAACAGTCCTTTATTATGGGGTGGAGTAGCTTCTAGTAAACAATATCAAAACGCTCTCTTTCCTCAAAACGCACTGCTAGAATCCCAAAGGTTGTTAGACCAAAACAATTAAACGATGGCTAATACTTATTTTAAATACGCGGAACGTAACGCTGAGAACAGGATAAATTGGGCTGACGTAGGGAAGGATATGACGGATATGCTTGCCGATGAAGCGCGAGT
>TARA_R110002153_G_scaffold43558_2_pt1 | contig 10076 bp, 3 predicted proteins | sample TARA_R110002153 | Tara Oceans TARA_R110002153 (sample SAMEA4398193) | marine metagenome | biome: Polar Biome; feature: [SRF] surface water layer (ENVO:00010504); material: water (ENVO:00002006), including particulate matter (ENVO:01000060) such as... | depth 5 m
CCACCAGGTCCGTGTCAGCGCCTGAGCGTATGTGTACCTTGGCTAGTGCAGTGTTTATTCGGCCAAGGCGAACGCTATCTGCACCATCCGTGCCTATCTTCAGATTAGCTGTTGCGCGAATATCCAGCGAACCCGTTGTCTTCAAATGCGCTGTGCTGATAGTGGTGGGCAGCAACTGTATGTCGCCATCATTGATAACGACGTCAGCCCTTGGTGCAAACTTGATATTGCCAGACGTACCATCCTCGATAGTAATCGTGCCAGTGTCCACGCCTTCGTTGGTACTCAGGATAAGATCACGAGCACCCTCGGAGGTGACTGTTAATGCAGTGGCAGTTTCCGATGATTCAATCGGGGTGCCTGCGATACGAATTCCTGTGCGAACGGGCATGATTTACTCCTAGCTAGCGTCTGTTGTGCCTGCGGCGAACGTACCATCAAAGGTACACTTCCCCGCCCGATATGCTTTGACCTTGATTACTACTGTACCAGGATCACCGGCTACCGCTTTCTCTTCAACATCAAACTGAAGACCCTGCCACGCTTGGTCAACGATGATTGTCTTGGTTGACAATGTCGCCATGTCGAAGCCCGTGGCGGAATAGTCATCCGCGATATTCAACTCGAACTTGGTTCCGGCTGCTGGTACAGATGTCGCTGGTGCCGTGGCTGTGTTGGCGTAGTCGTCGTCCAACCCAAAGACACGAACCATCGGGTCCTCGGTGCCCTGCACAAGGTATATCTCCCATGTGTCACATGGGTAATCAGGCAGCACCCGATACACATTGCCAGTCGTTACCGTAACCTTCTCCATGTGAGGGTTCGTAAACCCCGATGTACCTGTGCCAAGTCCCTGAGGGACTGATCTACCCGCTATACTAATTGTTGCCATGGTATGGCCTCCCGTTTGATGTTGCCCATGCTAGCATATTTTATAATGCAAGCCTTATTTCTTTGATCTAATATCATCACGTATCTTGTCCACTCGCTCACGGAATGCAGTGAGGCCCTTCTGCTGAAGGATGAATTTCAAGGCCCGACCCTGCTCAAGAAGGTCCGCTTCGTTATCCTCAAACCAGTACACTAGTTTCTTGAACGACTCCTTCTTCGCAATCACAGTATCGATGTGGTCCTGCACTCTCTGAACCTCATGCTGGTAGTTTGCCCAATCCTCGTCGGTTGCGTTTCTTATAGCACGTATCGCCTTAGTGGCCTTCCTTAGACGCTTAGACCACTTCGTCACTTCCCAGGCCATGTTCTGCCCACCGATTGCCTCTATCTTTGCAGGCGTCCAGAAGTCAACAAGGAGACCACCGTAAGTACCCACTACCTCCCGTCCTGAATCCTTAGGGAAGCCGCGCTGCAGCTTACCCTTCTTTATCTCCCTCATGCGCTTGTCTCTGTACCCTATCCCGACAGGCGTCTGCGGCGGCGTGAATGTCTTCACAAGTATTTCAATTACTTTCTTCGCCTTTATCCCAGGTGAATCCAACTCATCGTATGCAATCGCGCCCCTAAACGCACTGAAGCCAGTGCCAGTGACCAAGAACGACGTGAATAATGGTTGGTCTGACATGGCTTGACGACCCCCATACTCAAAGAGGGAGAGACCGTTCTCCAGTTCGGAGTGATAGGGGAGCCTTCTCCCTAGCGGGGCATACTTCAGGAGGTCTGCGGTCATGTACTTGTACTTGCCCTTGAATATCTCAGGGAAGTAGTCCGATAAGAACGTAGCTGACCACTTCTTGTAGCCAGGCATCGCCTCAAACCTTGCCGCCATCATGTCAGAGTCCCAGCCCTGATCCTTTTGGTTCTGAAGAACCATGTAGTCCTGCAGAGCAAAGAGGAACTGGAGCTTTGGCGCGTTGGTGCTAAGGCCCCTCATAACAACGGGAGCCGTCCTAACATCGAAGGCCAGGAAAGCCTGCCCCCACCATCGACTCCGCATCACTTGGAAGAAGCCGCTTAGGTTCTCATAGTCAGCGAAAGCAACACGGCCTGCGGCAGCAGCCTCGATGTCCACAGTGCGGAACATCTCAAGGTCACCCTTAGGCGTCTTCCATGCGCCGGCCTTGTCGATCTTCTTTAGGAACAGAGCATATCTATGGAAGTCATCAGCGACCTGGTATGTGATGCCGGGGATTTCAAACGCATGCTCAATAGATGAGCCTACGGCCTTGGCCATCATGCCGTAATCCCTATGCATACCGCCTTTTATGAACTGAGCAATGTTCTTATGTGACCTCTGCCCATGACCGAGCACCCCTTTGTACATCATCCCGATGCCGTGCTCAGCCAACTGCATTACTTCTGCCTTGTTGATGGCGTTGCCTGGGCCTTTCCCCATGTTCGACACCCATCGGTGGTACTGGGCAGACCTCTGCGCTTTGGCAAAGTCCTTGGCCGCATGCCGATAGTACTTCCAGTTCAGCGGGTTCCATAACGAGATGCCGGCAGTGGGCGCAAGGACCAGTATATTGCCAAGCCAGTTAGTGGCGTGCGTTCCAATGGACCACACTGTGTGTATGGATTTGAAGAATCTAAGGACCTTGCCAGGTAGGTCACTATAGTTCTTCATCAACTGAAACTGCCCCCAGTACTCGTAGGCAATGTCCATGTCGATCATGCCATGCATATCACCAAAGCGGTGGAGGCCTGTATCAGGCACCCTCTCGTTTATGATGGCTACGAGATTGCCCTGTGCATCCTTCACGAATGGGCCATCATCACCTTTGAACGGGTGCTTCCCCTTTACGATGGGTATCTTCCCCTCTACCTGCCCCTTCTTCCAGAGCTTTATATTTGCCCACTCAGCGGCAATTTTGTTTATTGCTGCGTTATCCTTGAGATTTCCCGTGCGAGCTATAAGCTCGTTCAGGTCACTGGGGATATCAAGGTCACCCACACCAACAATGGCCTCGTCTCTCGCCTTCCTAGCAGCCATGAGATCCTTCAAGGCGGCTGCCGTAGCATCCTCAGACCCAGACGCCTTGGCTGCGCGATAGGCATCTTCCAATACTGGGATGCCTGGACCCTCAGCAGCCCTCGACATGAACGGTGTGTACACTGATGCATCGTCCATCACCATCCCCATTGCCTTGACGTGCTGCATGTCTGCCACGTGCTTGACAAGAAGGCCCATCTCCTCAGGGAAGCTGTCTGAGAGGCGAACGCCCACGCCCCTGTCCTTGATGATGCCAGCCTCTCTGGCCTCTAGCGAGTGATTGCGCCTCATGTGATTTTCCTTCACTGATCGGCCAAGGGCTTTAGACCGCATACTATAGTGAAGCGCCATTAGCTCACCGAGTGCGGTTTCAGCGTGTGGGTTGGATATGTACTCTCCAAAGTACTTTGCTCTGGCGGGCCAGTCCTCAAAGAACATCTTGTAATTCTCGCCGTAGTACCAGGGATTGGCCAGTTCTGGTGCGTACAGTGCGCTCACGGACTTTGCCAACTCATGGTTCTCAACAAGGAACTCGGGAAAATCCCCGTACCTGTTCCAGACATCCTGCATTCGTATCAGTTCGGGAGTAACCTCAACCCCTTCCTTGAGCTTGTATCGACTCCCTGCCTTACCGGCCTCATCCCAGTCAAGGTACTTCGCTGCGTTGCCATCAGCGTCAAGCTTGCCAAGGTCCCTCATTATGGGCCAGTGTTCCGGCTGCATTTCTGTTAGGTATTGCTGAAGCCTGTGTGCGTAGTCAGCCGTGCCCCCGGCCTCAGTCCGTCGCGCAGCTAGCTGCACCATGGGGAGTCTGGTGGTTGGATCGGTCATGAAGTGACGCACTTTTGCTTTATCAACGCGACCAAGGAATGGAATCCACACACGCCCCGTCCCCTGTAGCCACTGCGAGGTGGCGAACCCGCGCCAGAGGGCCGCTGTTTGGCCAACCACAGGCAAGTGATAGAACGCTAGTTCGTCCAGTCCCTTTGCGGCCTCCATGTACATGTCGTGCTCTTCAACAAGCTTCTTTGCCTTTGGTGAGAGCTTTGGATTCACAACCCGTTCTTTAGGTGCATTGAGTATGCGCTGTCTGTTCACCATTAGCAGGTGTTTCTCTGCTGAGAACTCAGCCATGCTTTTCTGGACCTGGCCTATGTTCTCAAGAAGCTCCTGCTGCCGTTTGACAAGTCTTGGCAACCTCAGCATGTCTCGTGCGTGCTGCGCCCTTCTCAGCTTAGACATGACGTGCTCACGACGCCTTGGGTTGGCTATCTTATAGGCTCTTTTCATGCGTGCGACGAGGTCTACATCCACGATCTCAGCCAAGGCCCCCTCTTCCCTAAAGTCGAACGGACGGCCCTTACCTCCTGGCGCGAGTTCTTTAGCGAAGGCCTCAACAGGCTCCCCATGCCTGGGACCTCCAACAAGCTCCGCGTCCCATGCAGTGCTTCTCTGTTGGCGTGCATTGTTTCTGCCTATTCGCCACGAGAGTAGCTTCTCTTCAATTGACAGTAGTTGGGCACGGCTCTTACCGGCATCACCAAGTATGGTGTCCATGTGCTCTATTATCTTGGCAACCTCTACCTGTCTAGCCGCGTTAGCTGCCGCATCTGCTGCGTTTTCCGGTGTCATCTGCTCAACCATTAGCGGGACCTTGCCGGTCTTTGCCAGATCCCTAGCCTTGGCCAGGGCTCTTCGGGCAACGATCCTCGCTGCTGCTGCTGGGATCTGATAAAGCATCGCCACATCAAAGAACACCTTGAAGGCACCCTCTTCCATTAGCTCACCGGGGTGGTTGAAGAGGAGGTGGTAGCGATGGGCCATGTGGCTCCCCATCTCAGAAAGAACGTTGCCAGTGGCATCAAGCTTCTGCTCGAAAGAGAGGCTTGGGTCTGACCAGTACTTAGTGGCCAGCGCTCCAGCACGCACCATGCTGGCTGTCACCAGTATAGCACCTGGCACCTCTCTAACGGTCGATTCGACAACCTTCATAAGGTCAAGATCATCATGCGGCGCGAACGCAAGCATCCCAGGCACATCGGATATCTTAATCTTGTTCTCAACGGCGTACTTTATCCGAGCTTTCTCGATATTCCTGATGATGCCATCAAACTCCCGACCAATGCCATGCGCTGTTGACTTCGTTACGCTCCTGCCAAGTCCACCAACTCCTAGCTGGGGAAGCCCTACCGCCCAATGCGCCTCTGAGATGCGACCAACGATCCCAGGGTTACTCCGAACGAAGCTCATAGTGAAGTCCCTGACAGCCTCCTTTGCGGCTGGCAGTATCTTCGATAGATTCTCAACGGTTACCTTTGCTTCTGGATTGGGGCCTTCCTCGGCCCACGCTCTCTGGAATTGCGCTCTCGAGAGGACAGCCTCAGTGCCCTTTCTAAGAGCGTAGTTCCCGAAGTCTGCAATGAATGTCGAACTAAGGCCGGCAACCGGGCCAGACCACCCTGTCCTGTTAGGGTCTATCCCCAAGAGCATGGCGACACCATTCATCTTTACACTGACGCCTGGGTCTATAGCATCATACGCGCCAAGGATGTGCTGCACGGCCCTACTCCCTGGAGCAGCCGCAATACCAAGCACCTTCGGCACGTAGCTCATGACAGTCTCAGCAGCGCCCTCTGTCACGCCCATCCGGCCTTCCGGCCCTGCCGTTAGCTCCAGTGGACTCAGCCCCCGCTTTGCAGCGGTAAGCATACCCTGCTTATACTCAGGCACACCGAGCTTACTGAGTAGGTGAGCGGCAAGCTTTCTGTTGGCTGGGCGCTCATCGTTCTCAACGGCATGCAACAGGACGGGCCTCGCGAATGTATGCAGGTCCTCATTCCCTGGGGCGGCGAGCGAAAGCATATACATGCTTCTTATCTTGAAGGAGGGCGATTCCATTGCTAGCCGCTGAGCTTTCTGTATAGCCGGACTAGCCACCTGTTCTTCAATGGGCTTCAGTAGACCGGGCGCTATATCACCCACAGATGGGACATCAGGCGTCGGGAACCCAGGCGCTCCGTGCTCGTGGACCAGGAATGGAACACCGCCGTGCGCTGGTGGCATCCGCATGACTCGGAACTTCTGTGTCTTTTGGACTGGCTCAGCTACATCCGCAGGACCTCCCTCTTCAGGAGTCCAATCTTCATCGAAGTAGCTTTTACCCGCTGACGCTTGAGTCGACGCCGCATCGGCAGGCTCCCAGTCCTCATCGAAGTAGCTCTTGCCACCTTTCCCTGGCTCAGGCGCTCCTTCTTCAGGAGTCCAGTCCTCATCGAAGTAGCTCTTGCTCACTTGCCGGCCCTAAGTTTCCGAACTTGCGCCGCGAACGCTTCCTTTGTCTTGCGGGCTGCCTGCACACGATTCATCCCCCCCTCAGACATCAAGATGTCCAGGTATTCCCTTGGGCCTAAGGACAACATCTGGTTATTCCTCTTGCTGTTAAACCGAGCCTTCATTTTGGATCCGTACTTCTCCAGGTCAGCCGATGTGACTGGACCTGAAATGGGTGTGGTATTATTGTATGTGGATGGCTTTGGTTTCGGGACTTCTCCCTGGCCGGTTGGTATTGCATTGGTCACGGTGGATTGCCAGTCAACTGTTGGTGAGAACTTAACTGACCTGCCTTGTGTGTCTCGCAAGTGATACGATACGTCACCACCTGCGGTGCCGGGCTGTGTCTTGACCACCTTAGAGTCGATCAATGCCTTCATTGACATCTTAAAGCTCACGCCTTTCCGTTTCTGCTCGGCTATGTACTGCTGCACTCCTATGGCGTTGTCAAATGCGCCCTGTGCCATCAGCTTCTTGATGTCTGTCTCCTTGCCGAACCTCTTCAGCCAATAACTGTGCTCATTCGACAACTTAGCCACCAGCCCCCTCACTATTGCGGCCTCCGAGCCGGTTAGCTTCTTCACCTTCGCAAATGCGTTCATCACTCTTAGGTGACCCTCTGTTGTTTTAACCATAGGGTATAGCCCATCTATATTAGTACCGAGGGCCGTGGCCGCTAGACCAGCCCAATGCGCCCTCTCTGTTTTTTTGCTGTATACATACCCATCAAGCCACGTTTTCGAGGCATTACCTGAAGACCGAGTGCCCCCGCCGTAGAGAGAGATTACCTTGGCACCTGCCTTTTTGAATATATCAGCGGGGCTTCTTGCGTCATCATAGTTATCGAGGTCGACTACGAACTGGCGAAGTACACGGCCCTTTCGCCCCTTCGGATCCATCTTGGAGATGGCCTCGGACAGGGACTTTATAGCTGCTGGCTTCGTCTTCCACGTGAACTCCTGCTCAGCCGCTTTCTGTGCTGCCACTTGCTTGTAGTATTGAAGCTCACCCAGTCGCTTGGAGTGTTCCTTCCACTGCTGCCGGAATGACTTTGGCTTCTCTGTTTTGGCGACTTCCTTCTCGAGTTTCTTGGTGGCCTTATCCAATGCTGTCCTCGGTGCGGCAACCTCCTCCATGGTACGTCGCGCTTGCTTAGCTATGCCTCCCCGCGTGCGGCGGGGGACATCTTCAAGGGCTATAGCCTTGTCCATGCCTGGATCGACCCCAACTCGCCCACCCCCTGAGGTATGCGGTGGCGGTCTCTTCCCGGCGGCCTCAAGGGCCTTCACCTCAGCCTCCAGCGCGTCGAGTTTTTCCATTGCAGGACCGAAGTCTTCGCTTTCGTAGACCGTTGTCCCAAGCGGGCCTGGAACTCCTCCCATCCCTTTTGTCCCAAGCCCTGTAATCTGGGCTTCGAGTTCAGCCTCACTTTCCCTCTTGGTGAACGCATCCCCCTGCTTGATGAGGCGGCTGATTTCCGCATCGATAGGTGCAAGTCGGTTCTCGAGGACGGCGGCGTCTCCTTGTTTAATACGGCGATTGAACTCCTCATCATACCCACTAAGGTCAGTCGAACTCATGCCTGGGTCAACTCCAACTCGCCCACCCACACGCTTCTCTGCGGCTTCGGCCATTGGCAACGACAGTTTATCCCAGCCAAATTGATGGCCAAAGCCAGAAGTGCCACGCATTGAATCAGCGTAGGAGGGCGGTGGCGCCAAAGGCTTGAACTCTGGGTCAATCTCAAGGCCCTTGCTCGGAAGGTAACTTGAGGGCGTTCTCCATGCATCTACCTGCGCAGGCCCTCCTCTGAGCGTGTCACCTGGACTGGGTGGACCAAGCCTACTGGCGTAATCCGCAGGCGCAGTCAGCTTGTCGAATACAGCGTCGGGGACACCTGCCTTACGAGCCTCTTCCCGACCTACCTTGCCATGACGAATCAGTTCCATGAACCGCTCGGACTGCCACACCGGACCTTGGGTCTTCATCATGTGAAGGTCATCAGCGCGAGCCTCCGCCGCCTTCTCTATCGCCCGCTTCTGCTTGGCCGATGGCATGTAGTCCTTGATAAGAGCACCGCCGGCATTAACAAGGCCACCCGTTAGTTGGCCCACGGCTCGCTCACCGACGCGCTCCAGGAAGCCGGGTCTGGCATCAATCTCTTTCTGCTGCTGCGCTGCCTTCATCCGGCCCTGTACTATGGCAGTAGTGAGACCCGGTGCTATATTTGATATTGGCATACTATTCCTCTTTTATATCAATGAGTTGACGTAGGCTTCCCAACTCTCAAAGCCCATGGACTTAGCCCACTCGTCCTTGCTTTTGACGGACTTCTTATATGCCTGAGCCTCCGCCATGGCCTTTGCCGGGTTCTCCGGGGCTGGGTCCCCGTAACCATAAGGCTTGGCGATTCCTGACACATATGATTCATACGTCTCGTCGGCCTTTGACTCCGCAGCTTTGTACTGGTCAGTCGTTGACGCATCACCCTTCTTCTTGATGTGCATAACGCCGCCCTTCTCGTAGACCTCCATCTCATCGAACACATCGCCCGCAGACATGTTCGGGTCGCTGAGCTTATCAAGGATGTAGGCAAGTGCGCCTTCATCGTAGACTTGCGCCAGTCCTGCCATGTTGTTGAACTCAATGTATTTATTGGAGAGTGAGTCCTGTTCTTTCTGGGTATTCCACTTGTCCTGTTCGAGCGCGTGCATCATATCGAAGATCGCCATGCGATTCTCTTCACTCATGCTCTGCCCATACATAGCCATGTACGCCTTCATCTTGTTGAGCTTCTCATCAATGGCCAGCTTTGCATTTTCAAAGCGTAAGTTGGCAATCGCGCCAACGGTCTGCGATGCTATCTGACCCATGCCCTGACCCGTAAGGCCAGACGCCCCCATTCCCCGAGCGGCCATCTGCTGGGCAAACTTGGCAATTTGCTCTGAGGACGCCATCTTCAACTGGGAGATCTGACCCTCAAGCTCCTCCTTGGAGATGCCGGTTTCCTCACCCAGGTAATCGAACATTTGATCCACGACTTCCTTCATCAGGTTGTCTGATTTATACTCGGTGTCGGTCTGAGGCTCGTCGTCCCAGACAAGTGGATCTCCTTTCGCGTCATACTGATTACCAAACGTATCTGTCCAGCCTATCTGGTTTCCAAAGTCATCTACCAGCGGCTTGAAGCCCTTGGACTCGGCCTCTTGAGTAAACGCATCAATAGCTGCTTGCTCAGCGTCGGCAATCGCCGCATCGTCTGCGGCTTTTTGAGCGGCCATCTCGGCATCAAGAGCAGCAATATCATCTGCCTGACCACCGAAATCACCAACCTCTTTGCCCGTTTCATCAAGAACAACTACATCATCGGACTCTACACCTGTGCCAGGGACCTGGTCACCATCACCTCTCCCGGGAAATGGACTGCCACCAGACTCCAGCACGTCGTACTGGAAAGGAGTCTCCAGCCCACCAACGTCACCCACTGGAGTGCCAACTGCGTCAATGCCACCCGCGTATGCAGGCGTTATGCCTGTGCCGGGTTCGAGGCTAGTGAGCACTTGATTCATGCCGGGGACCTGAGGGCCACCGCCCATTGCCTTGCCCCCTGAGCTAAGTATCCGCTTTGCCGCAGCCTGCTTAGCCGGGTCGTATGCCGGGGCAGGTCCCGCAGTGGCCCCAGATGGACCTTGCCTTGGGTCGAATGGCTTTGTTACAGGGATTGGAGGCTGCCCTGGCTTAGGCTGCTTTAGTCGCGCCAGTGCCGCCATCTGCATCATGCCGCCTGCCCGTGGCGGGGCGC
>TARA_R110002153_G_scaffold274299_1_pt1 | contig 10075 bp, 11 predicted proteins | sample TARA_R110002153 | Tara Oceans TARA_R110002153 (sample SAMEA4398193) | marine metagenome | biome: Polar Biome; feature: [SRF] surface water layer (ENVO:00010504); material: water (ENVO:00002006), including particulate matter (ENVO:01000060) such as... | depth 5 m
AGGTTCTAGCAGTGTGTATTCAGGGATTAGCGCTGTTCTTATTGTGCGCTGCAAAGAGAATGCCCGGCGCAATGGGAAATTAAGAACGTCCATTGGATTGATACCGTATCTGTGTGCTATCTCGTCAAGCATAGAAGCCTCACCTGACACGCCATTCATTGAGTTTGTTTTTGCCGCCATTGCGGTGTCTTTACATTCTGGGAACTCATCAAAAGAATCCTTAATGTGCTCAATTACAACCTTGACCAAAGACTCTGAAGTTTCTGCTTTTGATAGTGATTTCATCACCCTCCTTTGTAACCAGAACAGCCGCCACTCTTTCATCATCTTGTTCTCTGTATGCCTTTTGCAGTTTCTCCAAATGTAGTCAATCACGCACTCCACAGTAATCTCTTGATTTGTAACCACCGGGGATTGTGCAAGCATCAAATCAAACCATGTTTGCACTGTCATTGGCATCAGTTCCTCGCCGGCCGCAAAAAATTCTTTGCGGAAGGTTGACCAATCAAGTGACCTGTTTACCTCAAGCTTTTGCCGCTCTTGTTCGTATTGCTCTGGTATGTTCATCTTCAAAAAAAAAGCCTTGCCCGCTGTTGGGCGAACAAGGCCGAAAACCTACGTTTAAAAGTTTCTTTTAGTTTTCCTTTTTTGCTTTGGACTTTGGCTTGCTGAGTGATTCAGCGATGCCCCTTTGAATAAGGTCGAGCGCAACGCCTTGGTGGATGTCCACGATGGCGTCGGCGGTTTCGATTTTCCCAGCAATGGAATGATCTTTGCAAAGCTTAATTTTCATGGTTTATGCCTGGTAGCTGACTAGAATAATTGAAATGTCGAATGTGTCAAAAGCATCAGTTCCACGATTTACTGTTACACTCTGAACTACTAAAGTTGAAGGGGTTCCGCTGCGATCAAAGTCGTAAGTGAACTCTGTTCCTTCTGGTGGGAGAACCGTAGTGTCGGTCGCTCTTTGTAGGGTCATTGAGCCGGAGATCTGACTAGAGCTTTTGCGGATCATGAAGTCCTGCCGATCACCAAGTGAATCGGTTCGCTCAATCATGCGGTTTTCATTTGAAGTCAAGCTGACAGAATCAACGACATATGCCACCAAGTTGATGGTGGCGGTTTCTAAGCCTTGCGGCATGTTGGGTGATGAATTATAGGGAATGGCCATATTAGTAGTTTAGTTGGAAAATTATTTGTTTGCGTGTCTATTTATGCACTAAGATATTGCCTTGTCAATGTTGAAAAAGGTTGTGCGGGCTATGCTTTTGGAACTATGGAATAATTACCCCCAAAATGTCTGCGTTGTTTCGTCTTGTCTTCTTTTATATTCGGTTTGTTTCCAGAACTATGAAACAGTCACCTTGAGATTACGCACGATTGATCCGGTAAAGATTAACCCTTGAATTGCCGAGAGCTTACACGGGCCACGCTTCTGGCAAGATGCTGAAGTCGCCTTCATATGTCAGCGCTGTTTCATCGTAGCTTGAATCGTATGCTGTGTAATTGGTATCGCCGGCAATCATTCTGTTTATCCAGTAGAGTGTTATCTTGTCATTCAGACTAGCCACCTGTGCGGCGCGTGAGATGCTGAGAAGGTTGCGCACCTTGGCCACAAGCTCGCGGTGATAGCGTGAGAATGCTGCACCTGGCACGCTGTTCTCGACGCGGTCTGTGTGGATGGTGATGTCCACTGTGAAGTTGTAGTGGTCATATTCCAAGCTGTCGTCTGGCTTGGCGCTCATATGCTCATCATCAGCCAATGCGCCCACAATGAACTGCACCCCGATGAAGTCGTCACCAAGCCTCTGCGGGTCGTTGGCGGTTGCAAGCTCGATGCCTTCATCCAGTAAGAAGTCATAGAAGCTCTGTTCCATGTTCCCTTCAAAGTTGAAAACTGAGTTGTCTGATGTCGCTGGCATTGTCTGTCTATATCTTATAATTCCATGATTGTCAAACTACTTTGAATTTTGAATCCTTTGCCGCTTCCCTCATGAGAAACTCTCCGCGCTTGACTGCTTTAACAAGCCGATTTTTCATCAATGATGGCACCTGCTTGTTGGTGTGAAATAAACCACCGGCTTGGCCTTTAATTATTCCCTTTGTGCCTTTGCTTTCTTTTATCAATACGCCACTGCCCGACACTGTTCCCATGTGCTTTGTCACCCATGCAGGCACAGCACCCTTGGCCCCTAATGCCACCGATGCCTTGGCAAATGCTGCCTTAGCAATACCAACCTTTTTCTGTTCCCCTTTAACGTATGCAGTAAATACGGTATCGGATACCCAATAGCGCATCGGCCCCTTTAGCGGCTTTGTTCTGTTGTTTAGACCTTGGTTAGCATTGTGCCAGGCCTTCAATGATCCCACGTCATCAATAACTCCCTTTGTAATTGTTTTGCCTCCGTAGATGATAGGACTGCTGCCCCATGACCGCCTTGCTTTAGCTATCTCATCAGCAGGCTTTATGGTGCATATCCATTTGATATCCATGTAAACGGCCCACTTGCCTTGTGTCTCGTCTACTTTTTTACCAATGGCACTTCCTTTGTTGCTTGGAAATGATGCAAATGGTGGGGTGAATTTAGCCACCTCTCGCGCCAGGATGCCGGTCTGCTGCTTGACAAACTCTTTTTCGTCCTTGCCCAGCTTGCGTGCCAATGCTTTGGCTCGCTTCACAAATACTGAGTAGTCAATTTTAGGCATCTTTGGCTCTCAGGGTGATGGCGTAGCTTTGAACGTCAGACTGCACCTCCGTGATTACATACGTTTTGCGCTCATTGACTCTGATCAGTGTCTCGTTGATGCGAGGCTCGTTGGTCAGTGCTGACTTGAGGCATGTTGCCACGGTGCTGACATCATCCTCGTCGCCGAATACGTGCCTTGTAACGTCCATGGAGCTGTCCTCAAAGGACGCTTGAAACTGGTTTCCCCCGATGCTCGCGGGCTCGCCTATGACCCCCAGCGAGTTAATCATGGCCGTCTTGATAAAGGTGCTGAATATTTCCATAGCTTTATTCCATGATAATGACATCTCCTTCGTTGTCAATGCTGTAAGCTATACACAAAAAAAGAACGCCACCCTTTGACAGGTGACGCTCTTGTGATTTGTGTGGTTACTTCTTAGCCACCTTCTTAGCTGGTGCGGCTGACGGCTTGTTTACCTTGCGCTTGTCATAAGAGACTTTGCGATAATGGAAAACTTCACCGGCTTTGTCGCAAGTAAGAAAAGCGTCAAGAGTGTCCTGAGCGTCATGCGAAGCGGCAAGCACCTCGATTGCGCCGCTAGGCTTCACCAGTATTGTAATGCTTGGCTTTGTCATGATTATGCTGTGGTTACACGAACGCCGTAATCTACACCCTTGGCAACGCCGTAAAGCAAGTTGCAGTTGTAGTAGAGGATGCCGTCAGAGTCATACCAGCGACGGAACTGGACTGGAAGTCCAAGGCCTGGGATGGTAACTGTCTCAACTTCGATACCTGCTTGTGAAGCCATCTCAGAATCGACGGTGCGGCCAGCCATGAGAAGTGAATTCTTCTGGAAGGCAAACGCTGCGAGGTTCTCTGCATTGGCATCAGCCAAGTCAGTTTCATGGATGTCAAAACGAGCAATGCGTGGAACGCTTGCATTTTGCTTGTCAGCGATGATTCCTGGGATCTCTGCGCTGTTCATGCTCTTAACGAGTGAAGCGTAGTAGCTAGGATTCATGAACACCGAGCGGCCATCCTTAGACGCCTTCTTGGTGTCTGTAAGTGTAGCTCCTAAGTCTGCGAGGTCATCACGGTCGAAGTTGGCGGCGGTGATGACACTAGAGGTGGCAAAGTTAGCTGCTGTCACTAGGTTCCAGACGGCACCGAATACGTTGTCCCCGAGTGCCTGAAGGGCGGGCTCGATGAATAAGGCATTGAGGTTAATGCTGGATTTGCTGCGCTCTACGTCAGTAAAGCCGTAGGTGAAGCCATAGTGCTGGTCAAGTGTGACGGTGGCGGCAGTCATTACAACGTCAGCAGATGCTGTCTTGTAGCCTGTGCTCATGTCGCCGGCGGTTGGTTTCGTTGGGTAACGAGTTGTTACTGATGCACCTGCGTCTCTTACGTCTGAAGAGAAGTCGGTGGTCAGTGCGGAAAGAGGAGCGAAACAGGATTGTAATCCTGAAAGTGACTCCTGCGCGATTTCTGCTAGATTTGCTCCAGCGATTGTATTAGCCATTGGTCTGTTATTGGTTGGTTGTTAGTTGGTTATAGTTTGCGGTGCTTGTTCTCGGCATACCACACGTTCTTAGCTTCAAGCCCTCGCTCTTCGCCTACCTGTTTGTATTCTGCCCAGAACTCATCGCTTGAGAGTTTGTTGTTGGCCTCATCGCCTAAGTCGGCAACGGGTTGGTGCGTGGTCACCTGGACAAGCTCGGCGGCCTTAGCTGACACAGCTTCGTCGGTGATTTCTTTTGCTTGCTCGATCTCTGCGTCCTTAGCCTCAAGTAGGTCTGCCTTTTCGGCTACCTCTGCTTTGATGGTTTCGGCTGCCTCCACTGTTTCGGCGGTGGCTTGTGCTGATGCTTCAAGTTGTGCGGCGAGATCTTTGATGGTCGCCTCGTATTCACTCACAAGAGCGTTGGCTGTGGTCAAGTCCTCGGATAGTGTCACAGACTCAGCCTCACGCTTGGTGATGGTAGATTCAAGGTCGGTGACTTCGGCTTGCGATGCCTCCAGCTTGGCTGTGAGGTCTTTGTCTTTGCTGAACATAGGTTTGTTATTTGTTGGTTGTGGTTGATTAGAATTGTTATCGGCTGACTCTTTGCCGTCTTTGATGATGACATCAACAAAGCCAGCCTTCTCGGCTTCACTTGCGGTCATCCATGTTTCATCCTTCATGAGTTCGCGCATATCTTCGGCACTGCCGTTGGCTTTCTCTGCGTAGATTTCAGCGATTTCCGAGCTGATGCTTTCGAGGATGTTTGACTGTTTTCTGAGGTCGTCGGCATCTCCGTAGGCCATGACTGAAGCTTCGTGAATCATGATGCGGCTTCCGTGCGTCATCTTGCGCTGGTCACCGGCCATAAGAATTACGCTGCCCATGCTGGCAGCAAGCCCCGACACTGTGGTGATGACTTCGACGCCTCGGCTTGATATGCCCTTGAGCGCGTTGTAAATCCTTTGCCCTTCCATAACGCTGCCGCCCGGTGAGTTGATTTCGACGTTCACAGACTCCAGCGCGTTTTCTGCCGAACAGGTGACATCTCCGATTTGCATATTGGTGGCAACGGCTGATGCTCCGTATAGCTGTTCTAACTCGTCAATGAGCTGGTCTGCTGAATCTTTATTCACCGAGTCATTGAGCTTAATTTTGCCCGCTCGGTTTTCAATGTTGATGATATTATTCCTCATTGTTTTCTGGGTTGTTGTTTGTATCAGCTTCATCGATGTCAGCTTTTGACTCGGTCCCTGATTGTAAAGTGATTGGTCTGCGATAGCCGCCGTCTTTCTCCCAAGCGCCTCTGACTGCGTCGCCTACTGGCGGCAATCCAGCCTCGGTTCTGAATGCTGTCTCGTCGTCGGTCTGTGGTGTGATGCTGCCAGCACGCACGCCTGTTCCATAAGAGTCAAATTTGGCCTTGAGGGTTTCAAAGTTTAGAACCTGTTTCTTGTGCTCAACTTCATCCTCTGATTCTGTGGGCTCTGCTGGCATGTCGCCAGGTTTCGTCAAGATACTTAACTCGCTGACATCGTGGCCGTATTCTTCAGCTATGCTCTTCAGCATTGCGAGTTCCTTGGCACGTTGGAGTATCACATCATCATAATGGTCGCCCCGGCGCTCTGTGATGTCAGTTGCTGTAATGATGCCGGCGCGTAGATCCTCAAGGTCTGCCTTGCGCATTCTGCCTTCGTCAACGGTGAACTCTGCCGGCTTGGTGAAGGATACCTTCCACCAGTCTTTCGGTAAGTTGTAAGCACCCATCTTGGCGCGCTTCGCAATGATGTATTGAGCCAGGCGCTTGTAGCCGCTCTCTAGTGTCTCGCGCCGAGCTGCTATTGATTTGTTGATGTCTGCGCTGAAGCCACGCACGCCAGCCCCGCCAACGGCAGAACTGTCTAGCATTTCTCTGCGCCATCCCATTGCGTAGAATGCCGATTGCTCGATGAGTTTTGAAAATGACATCCAGCCCTCTGGTGGATCGTTGGCCGTGTGTGCCTTGAGTGAGCCGCCATTCTTAATGATGCGGATCATTCCGCTGTCCATATAGGTTGTCGCTGGGTCGTCAGAGCCACCGCCAATCCCTAGGGCATTGCGGCCAATATCTCTCATGCCGCTCTCTGTAGATTCAACTAGGGTAAGTGAAGAGTTCACCTTCTGTTTTACCATCTGTGATGAACGTGTCTCGGCTAGGTCATACCAATCCAGTATACCGCTGGCCAAGGTTGGCATGCCCCTTGATTGTGACGCCCACTCCATGTCGGCAAAATGCACGACTGAATTTGCGGGGATGTCTTGGAAGCCCTGCTTGCGCGAGTCGTCTTTGACGCGGTAAGCAACAGGAGCCATGTAGTCGTCAACAATGATTCCGGTTTGGATTCTGCGCCCGTTGTAAGCCGGGTTGTCTGTGACATAGCCCTCGCGGCACTCGCCCCAATCACCCACCTTGTGAGCCTCTAAAAATTGCAGCTTTGGGAAGCCCGTCTCTGGTTGCTCGGTGAGGATAACAAAGAAGTCGCCATCAACGTCAATCAGCTTTGAGCCGCGCCAGATTGATTTCCTGAAAGAGAAGTTGAAGCCTCTTAAGTCAAACGACTGATCTAGGCGCTTAAAATCCTCTTCGACTGCAAGGGCAAAGTCAGTATCAGCACTAAGTGATTGTAGCCGCCAGCTACCACCGTATACGTAGTTGGCCTTCTGTTTAACCGCTCCGGCCACAGAGCTAAATGATTGGAATATGAAGCGGCTATCTGACAGCACCATGCGGTGTCTGTAGGCCGTCATCATGTCGCAGATGTCTTGCGATAAGTTTTGATTACTTAGCCGGCGTTGATCGTTGCGCCCGCCTGCATAAAACTCATTAGAACCGCTTCGGAATTGCTGCACGTTTCGCGCGCTGGCTTTGCCGTAGGTTGATTTGATTGGTGATACAGCCATGATTATCCTCTTATGTTGTTGCTCAGCCTTACGACCATGGTGTCGGTGACTTCATCATTGGCGTCGAGCACATAGGTTTGCAGCTCGGCATCTGTCATCTGACCGCCACTTGCGCCGCCTAGTAAAACTCGCTTGTATACCACGCGCAACATCTCCTCAAACTGTAGCATTCCGAGGTTAGGGGGAATTTCATATGAGAACGACTTGCCGCTTAGCGATGCGTTGATCATTTTTGAACCACCCATTTCCACGGTTTCGTATTGCTTCTTGATTAGCACATCAAGCAAAGCGATTGTGGAAGTTACCGATTTATCGGCACTTACCCAAATTGTGAAAAGCAATGCGCGCATATTGTGAAGCTATTTAAAGCCTTAATTTGATAGTTTGTCAATCATGGAATCATTCCACGGCTACCACGGTGACAGTGACCAGACCGGTGTCTGATGTGCTGATGCATTTGATACATTCATAATGCAACAGATTACACAATTTACATTGTTTTACAATCATGGAAATGCTACGCGTCATTCTTGTTATCATCTGTTCTGCTGCTATCTCCAGTTAACCCCGCCATAGCACAGCAGACGGTGTTCATGGTTTCGCAATCGGAATAGTGATCATCCTTTGAGTCATTGTTTCTGAAATCAAAGAACCTGCGGCCGTCTTGAGCTGTCTTGCTGATTCTCTGCCATGCATTGATCTGGCGCACGTAGACTGAGCCGGCGTTGTCAGCGTGCGTCCAGAGCGGCTTGTCGTCTTGTCCACGTAGCGACCTAACGAGAAACAAGCTGCTTAGTGCGCTGTGTTTGGAAAAGCGAACTTGCCCTGCGTATCTACTGCTCTTGGCTTGTGATGTCCCTTGGAAGGTGTCAATATACTGCATTTCTGCATAGACCCTCCGTAGCCCGTCCTGGTGTCGGAAGTCCATTGCTTTATCCCCCCTAAAAACACACCACCCGTTTTGACTGGCTATCTTTTGCACGCGGGCAGTTGAGTAGTTGCCGTCAAGCCAGACGCGCGTGCCCTCAAGGCCATTCTGTTTAAGTTGCCATTTGTCAGCAATATCTCGTATTTGACCAACACTAGAAACGTGTTCGCGCTCAAGCAGTCTAGAATGAAGTTCGCCATCAATAAGAGCCCATGCCCTAACGACCAAGAAAAAACTATCCTTCTGAACGTCCACAGTGCAGAAAACTATGGGCACTTCGCCTCCTTCAGGCTGCCACTTCTCACCAAGTAAGTATCCACCCATAGAGTTCTGCTTGACTTCGTTGCTGATGTGATCGCTCTCGTTCCATGCCTCGGCCAACTGCTTGCGCACAAAGTTCTCAAGCTTGGACAGGTCGCCACGGTTGCGGGCCATCGTTGCCTCTTTCCACTTTGTCACTAGCTCCGGCCACGGCGCGTGAGCAATGGCATTGTAATTAAAGAACTCGTAGGCTGGATCGGCGTTCTCGTTGAGTTGGATATATCTGCCAGCCTGGTTGCGTTTGTCTTGATCTGCTGCGCTCCAGTCCATCCTACCCTCACATAGTTGGCACTGATAGTATACTGACTCGCGCAACTTCACCCAGTCAATCGTGCCCTCTTCGTCTGTGATCTCTGCGGTTGATGCGTAACGAATACCCCCTGGCGGCACCTTGCCATCTACCGGCGGCAGTTTCCAGATATATGGGATCTCTTCACCACAGCAGTCACACATGATGTGCCAGGTTCTTTGTGTTGACCGCTTCCACATCTCATCAAGCTGGCTGCCGGCGGTCTGCCCGGAGCTCGGCAGAAACATCTGCCACTGCCAGTTGAATGAGCTTTGCCGGTCGCGGATTTGAGATAGCCAGCCTTCATCATCTTTGTATGCCCATGACTCATCTGCGGTGATGCGCTCCAGTGTCTTACTGTTGCGGTTCGCCATGATGCCGGCTGAGAGCAAGCGGATGTATCCGTAAGGTGTCGAGGTGTAAAACTTGGTGCGCCGGTATGGTTGATCCGGGACAAGGCGCGTGATGGTGTTGGTGGAATCCACCAGCGGCGTCCACTTATCATCAGAGAACTCGCGCAGTGCATCTTGCGTTAAGTCATAGAAAGCAGAGTTGCATGGCGAGTTGTGTAGTCCATAGAGCTGTATGAGTTGAGCTGTAAGGGTCTTAATATGTTGCACGGAACCGAGCAACCCTACGATTATGCCGCGCTCGGTTGCCGCCATCCTTAACGGCTCAACAATCAGCGGGTGATGCTGTCGCTTAAAGTATCCATAGTCGAGCTGCACGCATTTCTCGATCCAGTCGATTGGGTCTACGTCTTCTCTGATGCGTAGCGTTTCGCTCATGGTTTTAAATAGAGTTTCTCTTCTGTCTGCACGCAATCAATCGCCCACTGTGGCAGGTTGATTTCACCGGGAACTTTGGCCAGCTTGTCAAAGCCTTCAAAGATTAGCAGTGCCAGCAATGTAGGTTTGAGAATTTTGTGTATCTCTGCCGGCGTCTTACCGCTGAGACTCTGCGATAGTTGCTTACTGTAATTATTACAGCAAGCGTTGCCAGCCCAGATGACGTTCTTGAGTATCTCTTCAACCTGTGCCTTTGGGAGCGTCTCACCCTGCTCAAGTCCGAGCTTGCGTTCGTGGGCCTGTGATCTTCTGATTGATTCATCAGCCTTCAACCACAGATCATTCCAGAACTTAATCTCTTCATGATCGGTGTGGCCTGAGTTGGTTGCCTTGTCGAGTTGGTCGCTGTAGTAATCGCGCATCTCTTCCAGGCTGCGGCGCTCATCTTGCTTGACTTGCTCGATGGCCTCCGGCTTCAGCACTAATGCAATGGCTTCCTTCATGGCCTTGCTCTTGCGCATGCTGTGCTTCAGCATCCACTTGGCAACGTCCTCATCTGGCTGGTCAAAGTCGCAACCCTTCTTGGCCATGTTACTGATCGTCATCTGAGTCGTTCCCCA
>TARA_R110002153_G_scaffold47973_9_pt1 | contig 10073 bp, 9 predicted proteins | sample TARA_R110002153 | Tara Oceans TARA_R110002153 (sample SAMEA4398193) | marine metagenome | biome: Polar Biome; feature: [SRF] surface water layer (ENVO:00010504); material: water (ENVO:00002006), including particulate matter (ENVO:01000060) such as... | depth 5 m
TGATATTATTTCATCATATGTTTTACGGTCATCAGCATACGGAACAAAGTAAGGATCCATAGGTAATAACTCAGGATCTTTTAATACACTATAAAAATTTTCATCATAGTCTTCCATTATCCAAAAAGCAAAACATATTGCTACCATATAAGATTTTGATGGATAGATCCAGCCAATATCTTTTTCTTTAAAATATCTAATAGCATGGAAAGCAATATCATCAGTGATTTCAATATCAACATCAGTTAAGTCATCTTCATAATCTTTATTTAGTTTATGATATAACTTTTGTTTTATTTTCCACTCTTGCATCATACCACTCTAGTAAATTTATATAGCCATTACAGCTGTTATCTAGATCTTTAACATATCTATAATGTTCTGTAAGGCAGTGACCTACATACTTACAATTATTACAGATATCTGATAAAGTTCTTTTTTCTTGCCAAGCCCATTGTTGGTAATTAGCCCAGCTATTTAATTCTAAAAAATATTCTTTGTCATCCTCATCAAAATCAAGTACACCATATTTACCATTAGGAGTGATATATACATGGTCATCACTAAAGGCATTATAATGTTTGTTATAACTATCTTCTATGTTAAAAAGGTTGATAAACTCAAAGTTCTTTTGTATCGGAGACTCTAACCATTTTATAACAAAGTTTTCATATTCCTTGTGCGGAAGATCTAATGTATTAGCTTGATTGATAGAATATGGCTTAATTTCTACAGAACGTATAGATTTGATCAGATTGAGGTTCTGAACCATCTCGTCAACATTCATTGTGATAACCCTTGGTGATGCTAAGATCAGCAAGGCTATCGGCTTTGGACTCATCATCATATTTTGAAATACTAACTCATGCTTTTCTCTTGCATTAAAGTCATAAGATACAGATAAAGTTATATCATCTTCAAAAAATCTATCATCTAACATAGAAAAATTTGTATTGATATTAATTTTACCAGAATAATGCTTACGTATTACTGCTTTTATTTCATCATAGTAACTACGTCTAAGTGCACCGATTTCTCCGCCATATAAGTCAATATGATCTATTGGTTCTGGTATATTACTAAGAAGTTTATCTAACTGTTTTGGTTCTATTTTTTTCTGATCTCTTAATTGATCAGGAGTCAAATAACAGAAGTCACACTTAAAGTTACAAAAGTATGATGGGTTTATTGATATGTTCAAAAGTTAGCCTCATTTACATAAGGTGTTATTTCTCTTTCAACTCCATTAGCAGCCAAGATTGCAGGTGCTATGAGCTTCATATTATAACAGTGTTCTTCTACCATGTTATGCTGTTTTAAATCTTTAATAGTTTTCTTACAACCATTACATATATCAAACATAGGACACGTCCAACAAGAGTGTTTTAAATTATTAAGTTCAGGTGAGTTAGCAAGAGGAGTAAAAAACTCTCCTGCCATTTCTTTATCGAAGTCTATAGCTTTTTCTTTATCATCACCAAATGCACCACATGAATAGTAATCACCTTCGGGTTGTATAGTCCTAATATGAGAATCACAAGTACGAGTTAATGGACATACAGCAGCTTCACCACGTATCTTACCCATCATTTGCTGAGTATTATGTTCCCATTCAGCTAAACCTGCTTGCCATATCTTTACATACTGCTCGTATATCTTAGATAACATATATGGTTTATCTTGCTCACCACTAGCCATAGCATAGTTTACTTTACAAACAACACCCATCTTTTTAGCTAGCTCTACTGTCTGTATTACAGAGTCTTCGTTTTCTTCAGTAATAACAGCAATGAATGAAGGTCTATACCCACAATGTAATTCGACAGCATCAGAACATTTCCAAAAATCTTCTTCTGTAAATACAGAGTAGTCACCTTTTAGTCTACCACTTCCATATTGAAATGATGTAGCAATACCAACTCTAGGATTTTGAAAAATATCTAACCATCTGCTTGGATTTTTATAGAATGGCCACAAATTTGTAGTAAGAGATATATTAGCAGGTAAATCATTATCATCACAATACTTAATGATTTCTCTATAGTATTGAGGATCCATCATTAATGGATCACCGCCATTTACAATAATTGTATTAGTTTCAGGAAACCTATCAAGAAACTGATAAATCTTCATAAGGTCAAGCTTAGCTGACTTGTTATCTACTAGTTTGGTTGATGAGCAAAATGTACACTTAAAATTGCACAGCTCAGTCGGCTTAATTATTAGATCCATTAGTATAGTGCCGGTACTAAGTACTCAAATGATAGAACTCTACGAGTTCCAGAAAGGTGTTGGGCTCGGTGTTGAAAACATTTTTTCTGATTCAACCATATAAAATCTCTGCGTTTAGGATATAATATAAAGTGATAATCACCTGTTCTTACTTGAATGTTATTACCATTTTGTTTTGTGTTATCATCTAAATAAATTAAAATATTACTATTAAAAGAATCACCGTCTTCAAAATCATTGTGCCAAGTACGAGATCCTTCATCTACTCCAGACCACATAGCGCACTGTTTCATTTCAAAGTCATCAAAAATTTTAGAAAGGTATTCATCAGCTAGCCATTTATGGATAGTATTTAAATCAGACTGTGCTGCAGGATCTAGCCATAATTCTTCTGGTTGAGTGCAATCTTTAAAGTCAAACTTATCAAACCCATTAATATCAATTTCTTCCGGTAGTGTATCATGCCAGTATCCATCAATAAAAAAAGTTTGTTCGTTAGTCATTTGGTTTTTCGTATCCATATTTGTATGTGCACTCCACTCCATAAGGTGTGTCTTCAATAGATTGTACACCTTCAATTTTACATATCTCTCTATTACAGACTCTTATTTCTTCTTTAATCATATTAGCATAGGGCTCTAAATTATCAATCATCTTTAAATACATTTCGTACTTATACTTATCATCCTGAAAATCATGCATCTTAGTGATCCATAGATTATATAGTTCTGCTGTAAGATCTCTTTCTTTACACAGAATATCTTTTTTATTCAGTACGTCCTGTAGAATAGTCAAAAGAACAAACCCTCCGTTTTATTTTAGTATCATCTGCTTTATGCCAGAATCCTCTTAGGTTAGAGATCATAAACAAATCACCTGCTATTGGCTGATAACTTGCTACACAGTCTCCGTCCCATTTAAAATTAATTGCACCACCTGATTCTGCATAAGTATGATCTAGATAGTATAGAAAAAATATATCATAGTCTTCAAACATATCTGTATGCCAACCTTGATTATCTTTATCTACTCCATCCCATATAAGATACTTATTAAAAATAGCATCAGGCCATTCTGGTAATATATAGTTAGTATGAAGATGCTGTCCAAATAGATTAAGCTTATTGGCTAAGAGATGATCAATATCTTCTTTACCGTTATCTCTTGCTCGTTCTTCAGTATTGAGTAGTCTATGGTCGTTAATCTTTATTAGATCTAGGCCGTCAGGCTCATAGAACTTGACGTATCCCTTTGTGTATATGTCTGAGACATTAGACATTTCTTACTTACCTCCGATATAATATATAGTCTGTTTCTTTCTAAGTACTCATTAATAGTATCTACCCTGAACTTACCGCCTAGCTGCCTTATACTACGGGGTGGAGTATTAGGATCAAACATATCCCTTATCTCATCCTCTATTTCCTTAAAATCTGATAGATCTATTATAACACAGTATACGTGCTTTGTAAACCCCTGAGGTGAAATTAAATCAATAAAAAGTGGATAAAAATTCTGTAAGATATAATTTGCTGCATTATTCATAAACCACATCTCTATCATTTCTTCTTTAGTAAAAGAATGACATGAGCTAATTGTTTTAAAGTATGTCTTTTTGTTTTTATATAGGCTATTCCAATTGTCACTACCATCTTCATCTACGATATCACTATAGACTTCTACAGTCTTGATATCATACTTGTCTTTATATTCTTGTGAGTTTAATCTTGAATCAGGTAAGAACATATAGTCGTGTCTAAATGATCCCCAAGCTTGGAAGTTCCATATAACCTCCATCTCATTGTAAAAATCTTCAAGTGTAGATCCTGGCATTGCAAGGATAAGTTCTAAAGCAGGAACAGGAAACCCATGCTCTTGACATCGTTCATTGATATACCTACTTAATTCTAATTTGTCTTCTGTAGATAGATCAACACGATCTGCAATTTTCATAGCATCTTCAGAAATACTTTGAATAGACACTGTAGGTACTACTGAAACATACTCTGTTTCTCCCCACATATCAGTTCCACCCTCTGCTACAGAGTGTTTTTCAGGACCAGTACCTACAATAGAGAACCATTTGTCTACTAGTTCTTTACGTCTTTTTAATGACTTAGCTTTCATTGTAGATATATCTGTAAGGTTAAAATTATTATTCCAACCATAAGCAAATATTTCTAGATCTCTATCAGCAAAAGCTCCAAAGTTAGCATCAGTTAAATATGCATCTCTGTAACCAGCTTTTTTCATAGCATCAATATCTCTTTTTACTATTGATACATCTTTTTTATAGATCTTAGTATTAATACCACCACCCCACTCACAAAAGACACATTTATATGGGCAACCACGTGTAGATTCTAGAATAATAAAAGGCTCCATTTTATTAGTACGAGCATAGTCTACAGTTTCTTTTAGATATTCTTGATGATCTTCATATACTGAATAGTCTTCTTTACCTAAGTCATGAACTCGTCCACCAATTGCTCTAAGTTCCCATGCAATTTTTTCTGGTGCTAATGATCCTTCAATACAATTATTAATAAGGTCTTCCATAAAAGGTTCACCAGGCTTTGTAGGCTGACAAATATAATCATATTGAGGCCTAGCCTTTAGTAGCTCTGGTTCATTAGTTCCGATATGTGGACCACCAAGTACTAATATTTTTTCAGGGTGACTTTGTTTTATCTGTTTTGATAGACCATCAATGATAGTATAGTTCCAAGCATAAGAACTAAACATAATAACATCAGCATCTATTATTTCTTCAATGACTTCATTAAATGATTCATACTTATCCCATTTATAAGGTGCAGGAATCCAATCAACCTGATTAGGATATTTCCCAAAGCGATTGTAATAACTTTGAACAATTAAGTATGTCATATTGTTGGCCAAAGACCAATCAGCATGAGGTGGATTAACGAATGCTATCTGCATATCTGAATGTCGCCTTAAATACACATTCGTCCATATTCTGTTCGATGTGTTTATAGTCTTGTTTAATAAAACAGCTAAATGGGCAACGTTGAAAGTATTCGCATTCAAAGCAATTATACTTTTCAAAGAAATTTTCAACGATTGCTGGTCCACCTAAGTTTTCGGTTTGAGCGTCTTTTAGAAAGACAGCTCCGGAACAACCCTGTGGTTTATCACCATCAGGCATTACAGTTAAAGAATTACCACGTGTACACGTCATTTTGTTTGTTGGTTTGTCATTAACAAAATGATCTACATTTATACACTTAGGATAGTCTTTAACTAATACTTTATAAAACTCATACATATCTCTTTCACTTGGCATCAATACTTTTGACGGAGCTACTGATGGTAAGAATTGATCAAAATCACAGGGATAATTTTTATAGAGTAATTCAAATAATTGATCACCCTGTATAATCTTATTTATGTTCTGTTGAGTTAACACAAGAGAAACCATTTCAATATGGTCTTGAAACCTAACTATATTTCTTTCAAATATCTCTAAGTCCTTTGGTTTAAATCTACCTGAAGGATCATAGCTAATAGAAACTGTTAGATTATTTTTATCTAGGAATTGTAATACTTTTGATGATTCTGTAAATACTAAATTAGTAATAAAGTTAATATGAATATTTTCGTCAGATTGTTTTATTGCATTAATAAAATCATCATAGATAGATAAGAAGTCTTTGTCTATCCATTCATCTTGAAATAGTTCTCCACCCATAAGATGGATTTTATACGATTGCTTTCTAGGGTTATTATCAATCCAATTACGAATAGGTTTAACTTTAGCCATGATCTCTTCACGGCTAGCTCCTAATACACTATTGTGATCTTGTGGGCAAAACACACACCGTAAGTTACAGTGTTCAAATAAACATACTACTATTTCACCATAACCAACAATTTTAGATTCAATTACATCATATATATCAATTTTGTCCATTACATTATCGCATATTGATCCGTAAATTTCTTATCTTCTGCTAAGTAAGCATCGAGTAATGATTGTACAAAGTAACTATTGACTGTTTCTAAATCAATAGAAAAGAATGAGCCAGCAGCATGTTCGTATGTAGCTTCTGTTTCAAGGATCATATTAAGCTGTTTATCACTCATTTCAACACTTGTAATACATTCAATAAAGTCTAGTTTTGAAACATCTGACTTGATAAACTCATAGATAGATTCTTCATTCCAATGCTGGCCTGATATTTTATTCCATTTAGCAAATGATTTAATATCACTTTTTGTAATAGCATGAAAATTAATATTCTTACCAGAACTTGCAACATTCATATAAGGAGTCTTCCATATCTTTTCATTTAAGAAAAGGCTAGGAAATTCAGATTTGTCTTTAAGTATCTCATCATAGTTTGTAAAGTCATAAACCTTTTCTAGATTTAAGTCTTTAGTAAACCTTTGTGTAAGAATATGAGCAAAGAAAATTTCTTTAAGTTCGTATAGATACTTTTCTAAATCTTTTTTAACTAGGATCTTAATAATACCTTTGAGTTCTTTTTTCATCTTACCAGAAGATAAGTAAGTAGCTAATACTGGCTCAAGACTAAGTGATCCTTTATTTTCATCTAAAAACTTTTTACGTTTTTCAGCCGAAGGTTTTTGCGCACCTTCAAAGATCTTACCAAAGTTTGAAATATCAATTTCATGTTCTACATCTGTATTACCGTTATTACTTGAGAACCGTCCTCTATTAAATACTTTGTACTTAAAGATCATAGATTCCAATAAGTCTACAGCAGCAGCTTTATTAGTTTTCTTAAAGATTGTCTTAAACCAAAGAGCCATGATAGTACATAAAGCTTTATTGTCGCAATATATTACTACTCGTTTACCAGTTGCATCACAATGGTCTCCAAGTTTATCAAAGATATCAGCTGTATCCATAAAAGTAGTATTTTTAGATCCAATTAGTTTTGACCAATCTTGTGCAAAAGCAATAAGTTCACCACCCATTACTTTTTTCATATCTTCTAAAGTATCATGACCATGTTCAAATGATACCACGACACGATCAACTCCTACATCAATAATATTATCGGTCGCTACGTATACTTTCTTAAACAGATGTAGCATTTTTATTCTCCTGTAATGCACCTGTAGCGATGCCGTGTGTTAATAGAAACATGGGATTGTTTTCGTTAGCCCAGTAACTGTATAGATTATTCCCTTTGAACATATAATCATTAAAGTATGACTTATAGAATGTCTTATGTTCTTCAATAACATTACCGAAAAATCTAAAAAACTCTTCATGCTTTAATAGACTTACAAAGTTAATTCCATTAAGATCTTTGGTATCATCTTCGGGAAATGATTCTACATAATCTTTAAATTCTTCTGATCCAACAGTGTAGAGATTATAAAGAGAAAGTGAATCAAGCTTTTTAGCCCATACTTTCAGAATATCTACATTGGCATCAATAAATTCTTTTTCAACAAGTTCAGTCATACCTTTCATTTGTAAAAGTAATTCTGATACTCGTGTTTCAAGAATTGGAATACTTACTAAAAAGGTAGCATGAAGATATTCTTTGGTCATCTCATCAAAGCCTTCTTGTGTAGTAAATCCAATATCACATGGTAGTTCTAAATTACCAAGATAAGTTAAAAGTTTAGAACCTTGCAATTGTGACTCTTCATAATGAACTAAATAAAAAGTTTCTTTATCACTAAAAAATAATTTAAGGTCAGCTAAATCTATAGGAGCTGTTGTTTCAATCAATTTCATAATTTACCTTCTTCCACGTGAGCTATGACATGAGCTATGGCATGACGCATGACAAATATTAATGTTAACAGTTGTTGTGTTACCTCTGTTTGTATTATATTGATTACGTAAATCGTTAAACTTTTGTTCTAGGACTGCATCATCAATAATTTGACCTGTTGCAAGATTTATGTTTCGAGCTGGTAAACTTTGAGCATAACTTGTATTCATATATGCAATACCAGTATTGTCATTAATAAGACCAGGTGATCCATAAGATCCTGTATTACCACCGCCACCAGTAACAGTCCTTGTTGCTCTTAATGATCTAATGGCTGAATAATGTGTGGTCTCAAACTCTAACATATCTTGAATTCCTGAGGCATCAATAAGCTCACCATTGTTTTTAATGGATGCTCCTGAAATGTTAATACCACGTCCGCCAGTTGTTCCGCCAAAATATGAACTTGCCATACCATTTGGTGGAATACTATTTGTACCATATGAAATTCCAGTATTTGCAGCTGGTGGTACATAATCAGCAAAACGATTTACTACGTTTTGTTCTTCTACTGGGTCAGTTAATACGGCCATTATATTCCTCGTTTAATTTCTTCATTAAAAATCTTGGTGCACCACATATGTCGCCTTCCCACGCCAATTGATGACAATCCCCTTTACAGTATTTATACACGTTACACTCGTAACATCGTGGATCTCTTGATAATTCTGACACAATAACTTCACATCTTTTAGGAGCATTAATTACTACTGATGGATCATCATTTATATGACCAAAGGCTGAAGTAGGTGCCGAGTTAGGACAGCCAGCAATAGATCCATCACCGTTTATTGTAAATAGTTTTTGTTCACAGTCTCTACAAAATGTGCCGGCACCTGTATATCCTGTTTCAAATTTAGAATATACGTTTTCCATAAACTCATTATCAAACCAATCTCTTGCATCATTATCAATAATGAACTGATGCATATCTAAAAAGTATTGTTGTAATGCTAAGTTGCTTGGAAAGACTGGATTAAGATTCGCATTGCCGTCATGAGTGATACGTTCAAGTGACATTTCTTGTACACCTAAACCTCTTACATACTTCATTAATTTCTCAGGGCCCATCTCTATAGTATCATTTGTAAGTGATACGAATAACTTTATAGTATAACCACGATCCAATAAAAGCTTTACGTTTGATTCAAATAAAGCTCTTTGTTTTTCGTTATCAAAACGTATGGTTGGATCCCATGATGTACCCATACGTTTTTCACATATTTCATCTAGGAATGCTAATCGTTTTTCTGTTAATTTAAGTACAAGGTTTGATGTAATACCATAAGTTGCTGCTCCATTCCAGTGTTCTTGAGTCAACTCATAGAACCGCCGCATATCTTCAACTGGTGCAAGAAAAGGTTCACCACCATGGAATTCAAAATGACCGCTTAGATGTGGGTTTTGTTTCTTTAATTCATTTACCCATCTAGCAACTTTATCTGGATTAAAATAAATTTTAGCTCCACGAGTTCCTGAGGTAAAACAATGATCACAATTCAAATTACATGTTTCAGTAGTCTTCACGTAAATCATAATGTTATTGTTTAGCATAGATGTAACCTGTTTATTAATGTATACTATAATGTATATTATACCACACTTTGTTTATTAATGTATACTATAATGTATATTATATCACACTTTTGACCAGTTGTAAAGGACTATTTTTAATTCTTTTTCATAGGTTTTTTAATTCCTATTGATAACATAGTTGAGTCATGTATATTTATAGCTCTGTGTGGAGTTTCAGCTGGAATAGAAATGTACTCTCCTGCTTTAATAGTATGTATTGATTTATCCACTTCCATAGTCTTAATGCCTTCAATAACATATATAAATACATCTATAGGATCGGTATGAGTCGGAAATGACTTTGAATCTTTAGGAGAAATATACAAGTGAACAGAATGCTTTTTAGTTATGCCAAGATCATGAGTAATACTTTTGTAGTGCTTTTCAAGCCCTTCGATCTTTACAGTGAATTTACCCTCAGCAATATATCGGCTAGTGGAAAAAAGAGGGATATGATGATCCCTTCCATCATTGTCGATGAAAAAA
>TARA_R110002153_G_scaffold76116_1_pt1 | contig 10062 bp, 11 predicted proteins | sample TARA_R110002153 | Tara Oceans TARA_R110002153 (sample SAMEA4398193) | marine metagenome | biome: Polar Biome; feature: [SRF] surface water layer (ENVO:00010504); material: water (ENVO:00002006), including particulate matter (ENVO:01000060) such as... | depth 5 m
TTGGATTTTTGGATTTTTAATGTTTTAAAGTATCTTTATTAAGAGGGAGAGTTTATATTAGACCAAATCACGGGGGTGGGGGGTATTATTTATTGGTCGTGCCTTGCTTGTGACGTGCGGGAGCGTAACTCTTCCAGCTTTTTTTCCTTCCTCTTTTGACCCAAAAAGTCAATCAATTCAACACCTCGCGCTTCATCCCATTTTTTTCTTTCGGCGTCGCTCCAACTTACGGCTTCTGCTGGCCAGGATGGTAATGTCTTGCCCCTTTTAAAGTAATATCCCTTCCCCTTCCAAATAGGTGGAAGTATTCCCATACGATCCAAACGATCCTCCTCAGTGGAACTCGGTAAGGATGGAAGGTCTGGTTTCTCTTCAATTTCAGGGGATTTATAAAGCGGTGCGGTGTATGTCGCAGGAAATGAAAAGGGGGCTACTTTTTCCTTTTCTTCTTTTTCTGAAACAGAGGGTTTCGGGGGGTCTTCTAAAGTAATAAGATCCTCCACCGATTCAGCAAGTGCGTCCGCAGACCCAGCATCAGGAGAAACACCAGGAACACCTGGAGCAGCTCCATATGGGATAAGAGCAGGATTGGGAGTAGCATTTAGAGCTTTTCCGAGGTTCTGCTTGGTCAAAAAAAGTTCTTTGTCTTGCTTTTCATGGTACGCAGCAAACGACATAGCAGCTTTACCCGCTCCATTGAAAGATATTTCGTCAAACATATCCGCCGCCGCTTGAGTGTAGAAGAACATCACCGCCCCAGTGTCTTCGCAGGGATGTAAGGCTTGAAATGTCTTTTGAGGTTCGCTCATGACTGGGTTAACCGCCTTCAAAAATGTTAAGAGCTTTGCGTGATCCTTTTCAAGCCTTTTGTACCGTTCTGCGTCATCTTCACGATTCATTTCCGAGATCTGTAGTAACCGCACGGCACGACATCCTAGACTTTCAACACGTTCACGGAGATCAACGTCTTCTATCTCTTCGCATAGTTTCTTGACCTGTTCAACCTTGGGACGGTCGCGTATCAGTCCGCTCATGGTGCGTGTGAAAGTGAAAAAAATACTCCAAATTTGGAAACAAAGACTTATTAAGAGGTATTATTACAAAGGTTTCTTAAAGTGAAAAACTATTACTCCAAATTTGGAAACAAAACCTAAAAATAGCTCATGATTGTCTCAAATACAAGACGCACCATGCCCGCAGCGGGTAACGTTGAATATGCCGAGGTGGAGGGCTTTGAGGAGGGTGACTTCACCTTCCCCGACTCCACCGTGACCATCATGCCCAAGAAAGAAACCGACGAAGGCATTGTGTACGTCGGCTATTTGACGGCAAAGGGTAAAAATACGGGGAAAGTTTTTTACTCGTTTACTTACCGCACCTCCGAAGACTATACATGCGTCCTTGACGAGAAGAAGTCGGGCGGCAAAAACTACAAGGCACTCGTCGGCGATGGTGACTGCGAGGCTCAGATCACGGAAGCCATTGAACAGGCGATCATTCTTAAGAAAGAGGACGACCTTGACGGCCAAGAGGGTTCTTCGGACGAAGAAGAAGAGCCTCCTACTATCAAGAAGACCCCAAACCCGAGAAGGTCATCAGCTCAATTGGCTATCGTCAAAACTTCCCCGCAACCCAAATCCTCGGGTAAAAAACGAAAGGCAAATGATGAACTGACCCTGGAAGCTCAAAAAATCGCTGGTTTGGGTTCAAAGATCACCGCTTTAGAAAAGAAGCTGAACGATAAGAATGATACGAGTACTGATCTTGAAGATAAAATGGACACCTACAAAATGAACTTGGAATCAGTCGCCAAGGGTAACAAGTCATATGCTAAACAGATTAATAAAGTTCTTGATGCTCTGAATGTTATTCAAGAAGCTCGTGATGTCTGGTCTGATTACAAGTACACTGCCCAAAACAAGAATGGAGATGATGTTGACCGCCTGTGCCTCACGGATCTTACTGAGATACTGAAAATTAAGGGAAAATATCTCCAAACGGTCAACAGAGACGTACTCGTTCAACAGTACGCAGAACTGGTCAAGGAACACTCTGATCGCTCTCGTTCCCTTCAAAACAGGAAGGACAGAGCCCGTCTTGAAAACATCGGATATTCAAACTCTGATATCAAGAAACTTGGTCTCCACGTTTTTCCTGGGTCTGACTGACTAATATCTTTATATAGATGGTGGTTCTATGACCATATGCGTATATAAAGATGTTTGAACTAGAAAAAAATGTCCAAAAAAATTGTACAAACTAATTATAAATATGATGAATTCTAAATTTACCCCTAATGATGAATGGTACACTACTCGTAAAATTTGGGAGAGTGTAACTCACTTCATACCTAAGGATAAGATTATTTGGGAGTGTTTCCACTCAGACAACTCAAAATCAGCAGCCCACCTACGGAGTCTCGGTCACGAGGTCGTATGGGAGGATTGTGATTTCTTTACAAATGACTATGGCGATATATTGGTCTCAAATTTACCCTTCTCCAAAAAGAAGGAGGTACTGACCAGACTTAAGCAACTCAACAAACCTTTTATAATGATATACCCTACGCAGAGTCTACAGACTAAGTTCTTCAAAGACCTTTTCAAGGATGATAAGTTACAAATAATATTTCCCTCTGAGAAATTACACTATGAAGGAGCGTCAAAACACTCCAAAGGAGCTTCGTTCTATACCTGTTTTATATGTTACAAGATGGGGTTTGAAAAAGACGTATACTTTATTTAATCCACGGGGGACTCACGAGCAGACCCGTTGAGAACGGTAGCCTGTCCAAACTTGGTAACGTTGAGGGTATACGAGTTACGGCAGAAGGACTCAAGCCTGAGAGGAGCTTGGGCGGGTTTCGCAAGTGCGATGTCCAGTAGAAGTGGAGCTCCAGTGGCTGCTGACGAAAGCCCATTGGTGTAGTCATCCCTGCTCGTCTTGAAATTTGTAGTGAGACAGAAAAGACCATCGTTGTCCCAAGCACCCTTACCCGCACCGTTGTTGGACATAGTACCCACGAAGGAGTCGCTGTCCCAAAGATCAAGAGTGCTTAGAGTGTACAGGAGAGCATTCTTAGAGTCTCGGGAAGACATTTCAAGTCTCTTTTGAGGGAATAATTGAACGTCATAAGAATATTGAAAAGACTTGACCTTGCCTGTTTGATTATACCCTGCCGCAGAATCAGCGGTGGTATAATCACCGTGACCACCGAGGAACATAAGGTTATCAACAGGGTTGGAGACGGCATTATAATTAACAATGGTGGGTAGAGACTGCTTACGGATAGTAGTGTAAATAGACTCCAAATTAGCCGCCGATTCATTAATGCTCAAAGACGCATTTTGAGCGTCCTGGGTAATGTGATTAGTGTGAAGCCTGAAGGTAGAGAAAGGAATTGAGACCTTTCCACCGTTGTAAAGCTCCTTATCAAGCTTGTCGTTGACGTTCTGAGGCATCTCCACGACTTCCATCTGGTATTCTACCTCAGACAGCTCGTAGTCGGGAGTACCAGCGGCATCACGGACACAAGTGATGGCGGGATCTTCAAGCCAAAGCGTAATTTCCATCGCAGACCCCCCCGTACTGTTTAGAAATCCAATTGGTAAATAATGTTCCTGGAAGTCACGACCGAGAATACCAGAGACGAAATTATGCTCAATGGTTGTGCCGTTAGTGTAAAGAGCCTTAAGAGCGGTCGCATCCTTAAGTTCACCCCCAGTCATATTAGGGGTCGCACGGAAATCACCCGAGAAATGGGCGTTACCCATCTTCTTACAGACCGAATCAAAGTTGGAAAGTACCCTCTGAATGGTACTGTATCCCTGGATATCTTCCACAACCTGGTTACCAATACGAATCTGAAGGCGGTTAAAAGGTGCTACACCGTGAACAGGAAATGAACCCGCATTAGACTTAAACTTGAATCGCAGTGCCGAACGCTGGATATTTAACCACGAGTTCTTAAAGGCGGGTACAGATATAACGATCTGATTATTACCATTTACGGGAGAAAAGGTTGTAGTACCACTAGAGTTGATAGGAAATACGGTATGGATCTTAGGTTTGATACCTTTGAGACCCTTGACTTTCGGCATTAGGCCAATAATTTGTTTGGGAATGGCTGTACCAGACATCTTTGTATGTAATATAGACTTACAAAATTATTCTCTCTGGTGTATGAGCCATCGTGTAAGCTTCGTTCGCCTGTGCCTGAAGAAATTCTTTACTGTACACGGGTTCAACAAGAGTTTCAAAAGCGATCACGAGATTATAATCACCACACTCATCGTGATTAAGGAGTGTACCCAACTCTGATCTGAGTTGAAGATCTATGTCCTGAATATTCTCATCATTTATGTAGTGGTAGTGAGGCTGGTAAGCGTCGTAATGTACCCAACTAAACCTGCTCACGTCAAACTGTATGAACTCTACCACGTTACTCGGGGTGGCCATAACAGCGAAAGACTGGGGATCGGTACGAGTTTCATACGTTCCACCTGAGGTTAATCTATCCGAGGTGAGGAACAGACCACTCGGAGATTCTATGGTGGAAGGTAAAAACCCACCAAGAGTCGCTGGAGACCCAGTCGTACCCGCCTGGTGAACGGCGAAGTAATACGCATACGCATTAGTTAACCCATCCGTAATGGCTACTCCGATATCATTGAGATCATCTGCCTTCCTCTTGAGAAGATTGACCACCTGACGATCCACGAATCCGAGCATACGCCAAATACTGTTTCTCCTGTTGATCGGGGCGAAATACTTAGTACCGTACCCATTTTCAAGAGATACGAAAACCCTGTAGGTGGATGAATTTTGGGTAAAAGACATATTAAGAGGAGTCTCATTCAGATCAGAAGATACAGTATGACCAGACATAGTCTGAATCTGAGTATTAATCTCAGAACACAAATCGTCTGTGGTATAATATCCAGTGGGTATAGTGATGGTAAAATCTTTATGAGCGTACCCTGACCCTCCTGGAGCTTGAAAAAATTCAGCCCAAGTGAGGGTATTCTCCCCTGAACGTATGTTGTATAGGTGATTCGCTATAGTAAAAGATTTCAAAAAGCACCTGTAACAATTTTTAATCGGTTGTTGAAGGTGAATTTTAAGGTTAGCGAGATTCTCAGCAGTCTCCAGACGATGTTTGGAATTAACGTGGACATACTGCGTCCGAGTTTTAGGTTCGGTCATTACTATAAATACTCTACATTTTATTCGTAAAACATCATATGACCACCCTCATACCGTAAAGATCTGGGTTCTGGCTCAGGCTCTGGCTCAGGCTCTGGCTCAGGCTCTGGCTCTGGCTCTGGCTCTGGCTCTGGCTCTGGTTCAGGCTCTGGTTCAGGCTCTGGCTCTGGCTCTGGTTCAGGCTCTGGTTCAGGCTTTGGTTCAGGTTCAGGTTCTGGTTCTTTAGGAGCAGGTGGCTCTGGTTCTACAGGTTCGGGTGACTCTTCCAGAGGAGGTTTTTTTGCCTCGGCAGCATCTCTGCGTTTTTTATACGCTAATTGTTGGGCAGCCAAAAATTGAGCTTTCTGCTTTTCGGATCTTTCCTTTTTAGGCATCATTCTATATTTGGAATAGAAAATAAAACCTGATAGGACACTTCATGGACGCACCATGCCGCCAAAGAAAAGTCCACTCAAAGATGGCGAAGACATCAAGCCCGATTGGATCAACGAGCAGTTTGACGAGCACGGCGGCTACGATAATCTGATGGGAAAATCCTCAACTCCAGGTGTCGCCGCCTCCATGAAGAAGTACATGAAGAAACGGGGCTTAAAAACTTCCACCGCCACCACCAACGAGCAGAAGTGGAAGGTGATCGTCGCCGACTGCGTTGAGTCCGAGATGGGTCACGCCGATCCCGACAACTACAAGGGCGTTCCGCCCATACGCTTCTGGACACGCTGGGATTTCATCAAGTCCAAGCTGCTTGACCCCGTGAAAGTGTTACATGGGTCACCCTTCCATTTCGCCGCAGCCGTGTTCCTGATGTATTACGGTCATCAGTATTCTCACGAGTTATACACGAAGCCCCTACCTTTCCATGCGATTTCGTGTTCCAAATATCCAGCTCAGTTACCCTGTGATGTGTTGAAAAAAGTTCAAACGTTTACGTATCAGGGGGTAAATGACCTGTATAGAGTGGTCTGTACTTTTTTAATTGCGTGGGTCATTAAGATCTTCACGTGGTCTGTTGTACCTTTCAACACGAGGACATATTAGCTTCCTTCATCCTTTTATTATATTCACGATGATACGCGAGTACTTTCTCCCTGTTTCGCTCCCTCCATAAGAACGTTTTGCGTTGCTGTACCGTCATATCCTCAAGAGCGATATTCTTTAATTTGGAATTCCTCCTCTCGTGGATCTGAGATACTCTGTACCCGTGGTCTTCAAGTAGTTTGATAGCGTCTATAGTGTTCATCCTATACATATACATCTTTTATTCTTTAAGTATCTTTACTCCTTTCGCTGTAACCCAAGTTTGTTACCTCTCGCCAGTTCAATAGCACCCGTGTTAAGCTCCGAGATATCCTCAAGCTCCCTAATGTACTTGAGTGAAGCCGAAGGTGAGTGACGAAGCTTGAAACTGAGCTGTTCACGTTCAGCTGCGGAGGTGACCTGTTTCATTGCGGTACTGATGTATGATCTGCGAAGGTATGAAATGTTACTACCACCCCTATCTGTGATGCCTAAACTATCAAGTAATTTACCTACCCACGAGGTCATCTTTGGTTTTCCAAAGAAATATACAGGTGAATTATTCTTTTCCCAGTATTTGACCATACGCTTAGTCAAAGCTTCGCTGAATTGATACTCTTTCGTACCGTACAGAGACTTTGTTTTATAATCCACGAGTACGAGTAAAGCTTTTTTCATATTTTTACGGGTTGAATTGTTTGGTAAGAACAGGGTGTTCTTATTAATTGAGGAGATCTGAGCCTGATTATCTTTCTGAGGTACTTGATTAGTACTCGCATCAACAAATAAAGCGGAGAAATCATCACGAGAAGGAAATTCATTATACATATCAATATACAGAAACTCTTTACTGAGTCGGTCGTTATACTTATTTTTGACTTTATTCACAAGAGTATTCCAATCAACAACAGGCTTGGGGTCTTTAGGATTTTGTAATTTATTAGCTGCTATCTTTGCGTCAGTCTCTGTGAATATGCGATCTAGTTCTTTGTACGCATCCTTAAATCTTTGATCATTCGCAAAATCTTCTTTAAACCTTGGGTACTCACGAAGTGCGATAAGCACGGTTGAGTACTCATTATTTGTAGTCTGAAGATTCTTAAATATATTCTGAGAGTCTTTTCGTAAATTCCTTCGTGGTTTGTTGATCATCTCACGTATGTATTTAGGAGCATCCTTACGTAATACGAGACTCACATCGTCTACGTATTTCTGACCAAGGTATTTTAGGAAATTATAGAAATATCCAGTCTTGTCGCTGTTTGGACTACCGAATTGATTGTTAGTAGTCTGTTTACTCACAGTACCAAACCGTTTCGCCGTAGCTTGACGAGGGTTAGACCTGATCCACCTTGAGATGGACATCGCATCCAAAGCACCAGTGAACTCCCTGTTGGCTTGTTGCTGAACCTCAGCTAGAGGGACTCGCTGCTCAACTTCCTCGTCCACACGAGGCACGTACTCATCACGCACCTCCGACACGTCGGGTACGAAGTCACCTTCAGCTTCACGTCCGTCCGCACCATCTCGGTACATACGAGACTGTAAAAACATAGGAATATTCATAATCACGGGATCTAAGTTGTTAATTTTACGGACTTGATTAATATCCTCAAGTGTTATATCATACCGACTCATACTATCAACATTTGGTACTGACCCTTTGGCTACTCGTCGCAGTACTCTTTCCTTGTTTTCTTCTTCTCTGTACGCAGAACCAACCTCTCCACGATACTTTTTGATGTAATTTTCATAATGTTCTCTACTCTCTGTTATTTGTTGACGTGTTTTACGTCTCGCTACCATATATACCTTTGCCTGAGAATATTATTTTACACCAGTTTCGTCCACAATTAAATATTGGTCAAAGTTTTTACGAAACTGTTGGTGCGGCTGCTTAGGATGTAGATCAACATAAAGAAAATCGTGATTAGAGTCTTTCGTCGCTTCGTAGTGTACTTTAAGGAATGTCTCGGGACTTATTTCCCCTGCGAACGACTCTGCGATCTGTTTCCTTTCTTCATCATCCTTGGTTCTTCCGATTAATGCTATACACGCCTGATTTCTGATCGCACGATTGAGACCGTTTTGTGACTTAAAGGACTGTACGAGGAAAAACAAAGAAATACCCACAGCGTTACCATCAAAAGTGGGAGATTGGTGGCGATGTTTCTGGGTAAGTTGTAATAAAGAACGAGCATTACATATTTTTCCACCTAAAATATCATCTAGTATCCATCCGATTACTCCAGGACGGTTTTGTAAGTAGCATTTGTACCGAGGTTCGGGCATACGAAACGTATTAGTTGAGGGGTCGTAATATTCCATCAAATTATCATCGTAATCGCCATTTAATGGGTACGACCCCATTTCTATATGTTTCATGACTCTATCGTAATTAGCCTTGAGTCTCTTCCATCTTAAAAAGTTATCTCGTTCCTCGTCGCATATGGCTTTGACTCTATCTACAACAGTCACATCATCAATATCATCAAAAATATCCTCGGGCTTTATATCCAACTGCTCAAGAATTTTGACGTTAGAATGAAACGTGGGAGACAAAATCAATATCCGATCCATAGCCCCAGTCTCTTTGTACATACGGAGAAGGTTTGAGATGGCCGTGGTCTTGAATGAGCCTCGCTTCGCCACTGCTATTCCCACCGTGTGGAGCTTACTCAGGTATGGAGCGGTCTCAATACGAAACGCGTTTCCAGAAATGAGTTTAATTTTCGCTTTGGGTTCATTCCTCGTTTCAATTTTCATATCTACTATATAGAGAGATAAAAATGACTAATAGGTGGTACGACGAATTTGATGCTACATTTTGGTTAACTTTGGCTGGGGCATTATTCGCATTTGGAGGGGTTGTGTTACAGGCTATTCTAAAATCTAAGTGTGTGGAATTCAAGTGTTTCGGCGTGAGCTGTGTGCGTGAACCACTACCAGCTGACGTAGATGATGAACTTGATACGTCTGAATTAGTTTAATGGTCGTACTCTTGGGGGTACGTGTTTACATCAAGGTAGGCTTGTGTATGGGCATCTAGTTCCGTGAACTGAGGTGTTCCCGTATGTAGAGCCTTTTCCTCTTCAATTTCATCGGGGATCAACTCCGCATTTGTGATGTACCAATCTTTTTTCTTATTACGAGTTGTAGGTTTCCAGGTTCGCCCCGTCCATATTTTAATTTTAGACTTGATATCAGCTTTGTTAACGTAGATCTGCTGCTTCTTACACCTATCCTCCAAGTCTTTTAGATACAGCTTATTCTCTTCGTCAGCAGTCTCCTCGTACTGTCCCTTAAGCATCTCGTCAAAGTCATCTTGCTCAAGGTACTCGTCCGTCTCTTGATCAACGATTGCTGGGACTGTGGGCTTTGTAGGTCTGTATGCCTCGCACACCATTTGTGCGAAAGCCTGTTGGACATCTTCACGTTTTAAATAATCTTGCTTGATGGTAGGATCGGCTGGTTTAATATGTTTCGGGATTTCCTTACCAGCATCCGTGTACTGTTTTTTACGTTTTATCATCTCATCAGGATCAAGATACTCACTGTATGTGGTGATGACTTTGACTTTTTTCTTCGTAGACCAGTCAAAATTACGAAACTGGGGGATCTTATTAAAAAAAGCCCAGAAAATACCCTGTAACTTGAATTCTTTTTCATCTTTGTTATTCTGTCTAGCTTGTTGGTAGTCACCTCCAGAGGCTACATTTTTTATCATTTCACCTTCAAGTGGGTCTGTGGGGCATTCGTGAGCCATCACGAGTCTTTTGTCTTTGATTGATACCTTCCAGCTGTCTCTTTTGGCTATGTCGCCGCCGTTGCTCTTCGCAC
>TARA_R110002153_G_scaffold61311_2_pt1 | contig 10060 bp, 10 predicted proteins | sample TARA_R110002153 | Tara Oceans TARA_R110002153 (sample SAMEA4398193) | marine metagenome | biome: Polar Biome; feature: [SRF] surface water layer (ENVO:00010504); material: water (ENVO:00002006), including particulate matter (ENVO:01000060) such as... | depth 5 m
GCTTGACAGTGTGGAGGATTTTATCGAAATTTTTGGTGAAGATTTAACTAAAAAAGAAAAACAAGAATTAGATATGGAAGAAAGTATTGAAATGTCACCACAACCACAAAGAACCCCAGACAAACAACCAAACCAACCAGACACAAAACCTGGTAAACCAGAAAGAAGGTCACCAAGTGAAAGACCATCAAGAAGACCATTTACACCACCACCTGATATTACACCAGGTGAGGAACCAGGTCCAAAGGCGGGTGATGATAGTGGTACACACAATCCTGAAACATTACCCGATGGTAGTCCTAGACCTTGGCAAGACGGTATGGGTAAACCACCGTGGTTGGATAACGATAACGATATAGAATTCGAATAAAAAAAATATAAATTATGAATGAAGATAAAAACCCTTTTGGGCAAGCTATGACAACTAACATAAGTGGTCTTAAATGTGATAATCCTGAATGTGATTATAAAGATGATACTGTAGATAGTGTTGATTACGAACAACATATAGATAAACCATGTCCTAATTGTGGTGAAAGTCTTTTAACACAAGATGATTATGATAAGGTGCAACAAATACAACAACAAATAATGGACCTTAACGCGTTATTTGCTGATATGGCGGGTATGGGTATGCCAACAGGTGATGGTGATATTGAAGATGATAGTAAAAGAATTAAATTAAATAAAGATATGTTTGGTTCTTTAGGTGATGATGACAACATGAACGAAGCTATTAAAAGATTTAATAGACTTATTTAATGTATTTAATCTATATCAATAGAATAGGAACAACATTTAAAGGAGAACATATATTTGAATTTTTATTCTCTGATTCAATAGAATGGGAATGGGATGATTCTTGGTATGAGTCCTCAGTTATGACAGACACTAGAGAATTAGCTCCCAATGAATCTATTGTAAAGTTAGTTGGTAATTTAAAAACCGATTTGTTTGATATAGAACTAGTGCAGGAGGATGGTGTTCGTGATATTTATAATGCAGTGGAAGGAATTATTGCTTTAGGCTGGGAAAAAATAGAAGAAGAAGAGGAAGTACCTGAAAAACGTAGGGTGTTTAATTTTGGTGATACCAAAGAGTCTGTTGACGAACAACTTTATGAATATGACCTAGTATTAAAATATAAAGAAAATAAAATAACAAGAGATGTCTAATAAAGAAAAAAACACAAAGGAAGAACCTTATCTTTTACAGGATAGTGAGTTAGATGAGGTTGAGGACGTAACTAGAGAGGTCCCAGCTGAAAAATATGAAATAGGTCTAAACCCCAACACTGGTAAATTTGATAACCCAAAAGATTTCGAGGAATTTAAAAATAAAATCGACAAAATGGATTCTAGCCAATCAGATAAATTAACTATTTCAAACGATAATGAAACCGCGACAGTTGATAAGACACAAAAAGAATCTACATTAAAAAATGAAATAAATTTGTCAGAATCAGATATTATATCTATTATTGAAGGAACTAACATAAAAGTTTATAAAAAACATGAGTTAGTAGAAACGATAAAAAATAAAATACTAAAAGAAGCACAAATGGATGGTGACGTAAGAAGAAATTTTGAATCTGGTGAAAACGATTATTCAGACATTTTAGGTACTGAATTAACAAATAGTTTAGCTTCCCAATCTTTTGATGATGCAGCTTCTAGTATTAGACAAAAAATAGGTAAAGATGATGTGACCATGGATGACGTACAAAGGTTACTTGGTACATCATTAATGAACGCCGCAAAAAAAGAGTATGAATATGGGACTGATAGATTAGAGCAAAAAGCGATTGCAATGATTCGTAAACAATTCAACATACCCAATGACGCGGTTGATTTTGAGGCTACAATCACTGGTTTACCAGCACAAATGTTGGTTGGTGGTGATGTGACACCACAAGAAGCAGCTAGATTATCAGCAAGGGTTGGGGTTAAAGTTGGTAAAATTAATAGGGAAGGTCTTAAGATACAAAAAGGTACAAAAGAAGTACCACAAGGTAAAACAGAAGAAGAATTAAAACCTAAAATTAAAAGACGTAGATTAACTAACGCTATGATGCATGGAGCAGCTAGAAAATCACAAAATTTACACCATCTAGACGACCAATTAAGACAAGAAAACCCACAATTAGGTACTGACTATTCTAATATAATGGCAGCTAATGACGCTAGTTATTTTATGTTAAATGATGAAACAATTAAACAACAAGGTCAGCAGGGTATTCACGCAGGTAATAGTAGGGTTAAACTTTCTAATGATGGTGGAAAACCAAAGATAATAGCACAAGGAATGGTTTTCCCAATACTTTTACATGAATTATCTAAAGGTGTTGTTGAATTAATGTCTTTATGGTCTTTACCAAAAGATAGAGATGTTAGACAATATGTTTTAGATAAAACAGATAATTTAGATTCAGAAACCAATGATATTAGATTGGGTTCTAAAATTTGGGAAAAATTTGTACAACAAATACCAGTTGACAACCAAGAGGTTATTTCCCTAACATGGAATATGTTACAAGAACTGCCTGACAATGATTTTAATGAGATTATAGAGGGTTTAGTGTCTGGTAGTGGTGATTCACAGAATAGGGTTAGAAGAATATCCGAGGAAGCTTTAGAAGAACTAAGACAAGAAGCTTCTGATGATGCTTTTGGTGGTTATGAAGATAGTCCGGAAGATAGTTCAGAAGAAAGTCCAGAAGAAAACAATGACGATGAAGATGTTTTAACACCACCCGAAGAAACTCCTGTTGGGTTAACACCTGTAGATGAACCACAAGAAGTTAATTATGAGAATATGTCAAAAAGAGATTTAGAATTAGAAATTGATTCAGCTTTAGATTCTGGTGACATGGAATTGGTTAGGTATTTAGGTTCAATATTAAACAAGAAATAAAAATAAACGGTTAGGACCGCTGTAGTTTACGGACTACTAAAACCCACTAAGTTCGCTACTAAGTGGGTTTTTCTTATTACTATAATATTTATTGGTATGAGTATCACCAAAGGTCAAATGTTATATGAAATGGGGAAATGTCTAACCGACCCTGTTTATGGTATAGAAACTTATCTTGAAACTGAAGATAGAACACAGGGTGGTTTTGTGCCATTTAAATTATTCCCTAAACAAAAAGAATTGGTTAACGCTTATAAAAGTTATGAGCATAATATTGTGATGAAACCACGTCAAGCTGGTATATCAACCACGACTGCAGCCTTTTTAGCTATATTAACGGCTTTAGCTTCAAATAAGAGTACACAAAAAATTCTTATCGCAGCAAACAAACAAGAAACTGCTAAGGAGTTTCTTAAAAAAATTAGGGACTTTACAGTACAATTACCTAGTTGGATGGATGTATATAGACCAGCTGGTTCTGATTCTTGGTTTGACCCTGAAAAAAACTCTAGTTCACATTACAAACTATGGAATGGTTCGGAAGTTAAAGCGGTAGCTTCTTCAAAAGATGCTTTAAGAGGTTATACACCATCTGTGATTGTTGTAGATGAAGCGGCCTTTATTGAAGGTAATAAGGGTGAGGAATTTTATACGGCAGCACAACCCTCGTTATCAACAGGTGGTAAGTCAATCCTTATTTCAACACCAAATGGGCATGACCCACTTTACCATAAAGCTTATATTACAGCACAGAAGGGTAAAAATAATTTTAATATTACCTCTATGAAGTGGTATGAAGACCCACGTTATAATGGTAAAAATGATGGTTCGGGTATGTCTTGGGTTTTAAGAGATGAAAAAACTGACGATGTTGTCGAAACAATAGTTGACCCTAAAAGTGGGTTTGGCCCTGAAGCAGTCGTACCAGAAGATAAATGGGCTGAGATGGTAGAAAAGGGTTATGTACCTAAATCACAATGGTTTGATGGTATGTGTGCTCAACTTAATCACAACACTAGGTCTATAGCACAAGAGTTACTCTGTTCTTTCGTTGGTTCTGGTAATGATGTTATAGATGATAAATACAAGAAAAGACAAGAGATAAACAATATTAAAGAACCAATTAGGAAGGAGTGGATAGATGGTAATATGTGGATATGGGAAGAACCAATAAAAGGACATCAATATATTTTAGCTGCAGACCCATCATCTGGTTCATCAGATGATTTTGCTGGTCTTTGTATTTTTGATTATACAACGGGTAACCAAGTGGCTGAATACCACGGAAAAGTCGCACCAGATGTATTGGGTGAGATTTGTAAGTACTACGGTGAATCATATGACGCTTTTATTGTTGTTGATATTACTGGTGGTTGGGGAGCTTCTGTTGTTTTAAAATTAATAGAACTAGGTTACTCTAAAAGAAAACTTTATTATGACGTTGCTGTTGGTATTGACTCTGTTGAAAACAATAAAGCTTTACAGAAATATATGGATAGGGGTAAACTACCTGGTTTAAACTTTCAAAGAAATAGAAACACCATTATTTCTGAGATGGAAAAATCAATTAGAATGGATAGTTTTAAAATTCGTTCTAAAAGAGCTTTAATAGAGATAGAAACCTTCGTTTTTTTAAATGGTAGAGCAGACCATATGAAAGGATACCATGACGACCTTTTAATGTGTATAGGTATGTGTTGTTTTGTTGCTATGACATCTTTTAAAGATTTGGAAAAGTCTAAAGGTCAAGCTAAAGCAATAATTAATAGTTGGTCTGTCGAAACTACAACAGTTGATGATGATAGTAAACTAAGTGAGGCAATAAATGTTGGATTTTACACTGATAATGACCCACAAAAACAAAAACAAACAGCAAAAAGCACACAAGAGTATGCTTGGCTTTTTAGTGGTATGAAAGGTTTTAGAAAATAAAAAATAAAAAATAATGGCTAGACAAATATCATCAAATAACCCTTTTAAAGGTAAACCTAATGTAAGGGCTGGAGCTGGAACTGTTAGGTATACATGGAACCCACCAGTTAATACCGCCCCAGGAAACAGTAGGAACCAAAACACAACACTATCTCCATGCTCAGGACCTTATGACAATTTAGTAAGGTATGTTTTTGATGTAGATTTGTCAAATGGTAACCATTTAGCTTATGTTGACTGTGATTATGTTGACTAGTTATTATATAACCATAAAATAAACTTCACATTACCTTCTTGCTCATTACATTTAATTAGCATATTTATATATGATAAATTTACAAAAATTTTAAATGGCAGAAAAAAAAGATAATCTAACAGTATACCAAAAACTATTTCAAGTATTTGGCCAAGGTGGTGGTACCCTTAGAAGTAGGCCTCAAGACAATCCAAAATACAACCTTACGGATAAGGACTTAATCGTAACTAAATCAAAACAGGATTTTGAAAAAGAAAAGCTACAATTACAACAACAAAAATATTTAGAATCACAATGGTCTAAAGTTGAGAATGAGATGTTCCAAAAGGCAACTTATTATGAAACAACCCGTTTGGCTTCCTTTATGGATTATGAGGCAATGGAGTTTACACCAGAAATAGCTGTAGCTTTAGATATAATGGGTGAAGAAAGTTGTACATTAAATGAACAGGGAAATATAATGTCTATTTTTTCTGACTCATCTAGAATTAAAAAAGTTTTAGAAGACTTATTTTTTAATGTTTTAGATATCCACTCAAACTTACCTATGTGGACTAGAAACACTTGTAAATATGGTGATAATTTTGTCTATCTAAAATTAGACTATAAGTATGGTATTGTTGGAGCTTCACAATTAACAAACATTGAAATAGCTAGGGAAGACAGTAACATGTTTAGCCAAAATGCTGATAATCTAAATAATAGTACTGAAACAAACAAAGGTGTTCTATTTAAATGGAAAGCGAAAAGTTTAGAATTTAATGCTTGGGAAGTCGCTCATTTTAGGTTACTAGGTGATGATAGAAAGCTACCATATGGTACATCCGTTTTAGATAAAGTGAGAAGAACTTGGAGACAGTTACTTTTAGCTGAAGACGCTATGTTAGTTTATCGTGTTACTAGAGCCCCAGAAAGAAGAGTTTTTAAGGTTTATGTTGGTAACATTGATGATGACGATGTTGAAGCTTATGTACAAAAAGTTGCTAATAAATTTAAAAGAACTCAACAGGCAGATAATGAAACTGGTCAGGTAGATGTAAGGTATAACACTTTAGCGGTAGACCAAGATTACTTTGTACCCATTAGGGACCCTAATCAATCAATGCCAATAGAAACTTTACCTGGAGCTACTAACCTAGACCAAATAGCTGACATCCAATTCATACAAAGAAAAATGGTTACAGCTTTAAGAGTACCAAAAACATTTTTGGGATTCGAGGAACCAATAGGTGAAGGTAAAAATTTAGCTCTAATGGATATTAGATTTGCTAGAACTATTAATAGGATACAACAAGCCATGGTTCAAGAGTTAAATAAAATAGCTATTGTCCATTTATATATTTTAGGTTTCCATGACGAATTAGATAATTTTAAGTTATCATTAAATAACCCATCTACTCAAGGTGAAATGTTAAAGGTTGAGCAGTGGAAAGAGAAAGTTTTATTATATAAAGATTTAGTAGCATCAAGTGATGGTATAGCTCCAACATCACACACTTGGGCTAAAAAGAACATATTTAATTGGTCTGAGGACGAAATAAAATTAGATTTAGAACAACAAAGACTAGAAAAGGCTGCGGCAGCTGAATTAGAAAAAACAGCAGAAGTTATTACTAATACAGGTTTCTTTACTAAGATAGATAAACTGTATGGTGATATAATAACTAAAAAAACAACTGAAACTAGCGAAGAGTCTGATGGAGGATTCGGAGGTGATGACGCTGGAGGATTCGGAGGTGATGACGCTGGTGGATTCGGGGGTAATGACGCTGGAGGATTCGGAGGTGATGACGCTGGTGGATTCGGTGAAAGTTTTAGAGGTGATGAAAATGTTATAGATAAACTTTTGTTAGAGGGTAAAAAGAAAAATGAAGATATATATAATATGACACAAGGGATTGAGGATTTAATATCGTCTAGTGAAGAAATAGGTGATATTTCAGAAGATGATGAACACTCAGTAGATTAATACATATTTATAATAAAAAAGATTATATGAATTTTGGTACAATAAAAGATATTTTTACAAATAAGTTAATTGAGTCTTATGTTTCAGGAGATTCAAACTTAAACGAACACGGTAAAAAATTATATAAAAGTTTTTTAAAAGAACTTAAAGAAAACGAAACTTTAAGGACGGCGTTTATTGTTTATAAAAACATTGAAGAGAAGACAATAAAAAATGAATCATTAGCTAATGATTATTTAAAAGAAAATATTTCTTTTTTAAATAAATTTAGAGGTGACAAGTCTTTGGTTTCACAAACCAAGAAATTAGTTAAAATACTAGAAGATAAGGGTTTTAACTTTGAAAACGTTAAAACTAAAGAAATCCATGAATCTTTAGAAAATTTAATAAAAACAAAAAAATCGGTTGTAAATATAGACAAAATACAAGAATCAAAAAGTAATTTACTTTCTTGGTTAATGTCTGATAAAAATAGTAATGTTATAAAAGAGGAAGAGTCTGAGTGGGTTAAAGAAAATATTAATTTAAAAGATTTTATAAAAATAGTTACAAATAAGTTTAATGAAAAGTATAAAGATTCATTAACGGAGGAGGAGAAAAATATATTAAAAGTTTTACGTGAAAATAATGAAGATACTCTTAAAGATTTAGTATCTAATTTAGTCAAAGAAACGGTAAGTCTAGTTAATAAACATTTAGAGGGGAATAGAAAAAATATCACTATTAGAGAAAAATTGTTAGAGACCAAAGACGTTATATACCAAATGACTGAAAATAACGACAATTTTAGTGAAAAAGTTTTAAAATTGTATGAACTAAAAAAGAATTTAATTTCTTAAAAAAAATTAAAAATGGTAGAATTAGTTAATTCCGTTTTATTAGCTCTAATTGGTGTTTTAGGAACTCTAGGAGCAATATGGTTAAAACACAAACTTAGTAGTAGGAAAAAACCAGACATGGTAAAAGAAACCCTTTTATTATCTGAGATAATTACAAGTAAAATTGAGGAAATAAGAGAAGGCACAAAATCCGATAGAGTTTGGATAACCCAATTTCATAATGGTGGACACTTTTACCCAACAGGTAAATCCATGGCTAAATTTTCTATTATTTACGAAACTGTTAATACTGGTGTGAATTCAGTACAAAGTAACTTTCAAAACATACCTGTTAACCTATTTTCAAAATCATTAAATAGGTTAGCTATTTCTGATACTATAGAAATACCTGACTACAAAGATGCGAGTGTGGCTACATATGGTTTAAAGTATGCGGCTGAAGAGTATGGTGGTAAGTCTGGTTACTTATTCGCTATTAATAATATAGAGGGAAGATTTATTGGTGTTTTAGGTATAGACTTTTGTAAGAAGAAAGTAAAATTAGATGATGAAGTAATAAATAATGTTATGATTCACGCATCATCATTAGGTGGGGTCCTAATGAATCACTTAGGTGAATAATATAAATTAAAAAAGTTTTATAAAGATGTTAAAAGATATGTTAAAAGAAAAAGGTAAATGGTCACAAGGTAGGGTCTATCTTTTGGTCTCAGTATTAACCTATTACATTACGATATTGTTTTTAATGATAGCTGGTTTACACAAATCTAATAGTGATTTAGACTTAACTAAATTTAAAGTTATTATTGAAGCTTTAGAATACGCAATGGTATTGTTTGGTGGTTATGTATTTGGTGGTAAATTTTTAGAGGTGGTTAAAATTTTTAGTGGAAAAAGTAACGAACCCCCAAAAAAAGAAATACTATAGTATAAAAAGCCTCCAAATTAAGGAGGCTTTTTTTTGTTAATAACATTTAGTATACTTAAGGTATAAATAACAAAAAAGTAATAAATGAGAATAAATGAAAATAAATACTTTAAGTAATGGGTAGAGGAAAAGAAATAAAATTAGATTTACCTTTTGAGTATAATGTTGTATCAGGTACAGTAGATAATAAAAACCCTAAATCAGTGTATATACAAATATCGGCTTGGGGTAAACCTAAAGATTATAGTGAAGATTCTTATGAATCTATAATTAATAAAAAAGCTAAAAGTGTTAAGAGTAAACTATTTAATATTCTAGACGATGACGTTTTTTATAAAAAAAGAACTATAGTTGATTTTAATATGGCTTCTTCAGGTATTAGTAATGAAAAAAGGAGTTATATGTCAGTGGAAATGACTTTTTTTAAAAAAGAACCCTTATCACCTATAAATTCTAGTTATCTAACCAATACCATGAGTATTATTTCCGAAAAAATAATTTTAGACTTTTTTGAAAAGGATGAACATTTTAAATTTTATAAAACTAAGAAGTAAATAAAAGGATGATACGTCATCCTTTTTTAATAACTTAAACTCTTATCGGCATATTTATAAAAAAAAGATAAATATGAAGATATTAAAACCGGGTGAAGAAGGTCATGGATTTATAGTAGAGTACGATTCAGGTTTTGTTTCATCAGAACTAACATGTAAAGATGGTGTTTGTTCAAACTCTAATTTAATTCGTGAATTTAAATCTGGCACTAATCTAACACAGGATGGTCCTTTACCAGATAAAATAGAAATATATGCCGTACTACAAAAATGGGGTGTAGAAAATAAAAACGGTAGGGTTTATCCAGAAGAAATTTTAAGAAGAGAAGCTAAAAGATATCAAGAATTTATTGATATGGGAACTTCTTTGGGTGAATTAAACCATCCCGAATCATCAATTATTGATGCTGACCGTGTATCACATATGATTACTGAGTTATGGTGGGAAGGTAGGACCTTAATGGGTAAAATGGAATTGGATACAACTCCAGGTTATCTTAAAACAGGTATTATATCTTCTGTTGGTGATAAGGTTCTTAATATGATTAGAAAAGGTTGGACCGTAGGTATCTCATCAAGGGGTGTCGGTTCACTTAAAAATGAGGGTGGTAAAAATATTGTACAAGACGACTTTGAGTTAATTTGTTGGGATATCGTTACCTCACCATC
>TARA_R110002153_G_scaffold6210_11_pt1 | contig 10056 bp, 15 predicted proteins | sample TARA_R110002153 | Tara Oceans TARA_R110002153 (sample SAMEA4398193) | marine metagenome | biome: Polar Biome; feature: [SRF] surface water layer (ENVO:00010504); material: water (ENVO:00002006), including particulate matter (ENVO:01000060) such as... | depth 5 m
AATAATAATTTTTAAAAAACCCAACTTATTTTGATATAACTACTTTAGAATACCTAATTACTTTATCATTCATAGTGTATCCAGATGATACCTCATCGATTATCTCACCAGTATCTTTATCTGATTCAACAACACTTATAGATTCGTGTAAATCAGAGTTAAATTCATTTCCTATAGTTGGTATCTTATTTACGTTATACTCCTTTAGAAGTGTTTTAAATTTATTTAAAACCATCTCAATACCACTTTTAGTGGATTCATCATTTATATAATCCAAAGAACGTTCTATATCATCTACGATAGGTAATAAACCAACAACTAATTTCTCATTAGCGTTTTTAATCATAGAATTGTTTTCTCTTGTTGTTCTTTTTTTATAATTATCAAATTCTGCTACTAATCTGATATACTTATCTTTATAATCTATTTCTACTTTATCTTCCATATCAATAATTCATTATTAACAACTCAGTTGCTTTTGGTTGTGTTTCTCCTTTTTTGGCTGCCGCGGCTTTATGAAATTCTTTTTTCTCCCATCTATATTCATTAGTAGGAAACCATTCGTGTAATAAATCAAATTCATAATATGATAAACTAAATTTACCTTTCATTGATTTTAAACAATTAGATAATCTTTCATGGTCTGATCTTCCAAATCCATGATTTGAATAATACTTACCTTCTCCAACAATATAATAAGGAGGATCACAATAAACATATGTTTCTGGAGAATCATATTTCTCAGTAACTTCTTGGAAATCCATGTTTTCACAAACGGTTATTGATTCGAACATTTTCTGCCATTTAGGATTCTTTAATTTATTCATAAAAGAAGTAAACTTTGAATGATATTTACCTTTTAAATCAATAAACTTAGATCCTGATGGGTTAGCTCCAGAAAAAACAGAAGATAATACATAAGCGTATTTAACGGCTAATTCATAATCAGGTTCGATAGGAACCTCAAAGTCATCTGAATATATTTCACTTTGTGAGACATTAAAGAACTCTCTACATTCCGGTGGTGTTGTAGAACCATCATCTCTTTTTAATTGAACTGGTACTTTTTCACAAGCTTCCAATAATCTTTGATGGTCTGTTGATACACATTTAAATAAATTAACATTTAATTTATTAAAGTCATTATAAACAACCTTTTCTAAATTAGGATAATCATCTATATTCATTTTTAGGAATACCCAGTACATTCCGCTGAAATTCTCAACATAAGTTTTTATGTCTTTTGGTATAAATGGAATTATCCATTTTGATATGCTTGATTTTCCCCCGATATAACTTAATGCCATTGTTAATTATTTTTTTCTATATTTATTCCTTTGTTTACATATGTTATATGCTTCATCGAAGATTAGTTTCTTTCTATGTAAGAATAAATTAGCATCATTATAAAAATATTCATATAAATTCTCAATATCACTAAACCCACACCATCCTATATATTTATGTGATTCGTATTTTCCGTATAATTTATTTAGATTAGTGTCTATTTCTTTCTATTTAAAAAGGATTGTGCTAATTTAAATATTCTGCTAGACATTTTTATATCTTTTTAGTTAAACATTACGTATATTATATTTATAATAAAGTTGGTTAAAAGTTTTTAAAATAAAACATTTAAAATAGAAAACTTTCGTCTTTAAAATTAGTATATAATTTAGAAAATTTGTTCTTTGAAAATATAGGATAATTTATTGTTAATATGTTAATTCATCAAACTTAGTTGAAACCTCTATAACTTTTTAAATGTCCACCCTTGTTCATTCCTTTTATAGAAAAGGAAGAGAACTCTGAAATCAATACGAAGTACATAAAAAATATATTATTATGTGAATGATATGAGTAGTATTGATGGAGGCAGCATAAATACATTGTTATTTATGCCTCATATTAAATTAAAAGCAGTAATGTGATATGAGTAGCTAATATAATATATGATTTTAAATTATATATCAAAATTATTAGCATTGTGCTAGAGATTAAAAGATTAACATCTTTATGATTAAATCTCTAAGAAAAATTAAAAACAGTTAAAATATTTTAACTGTTTTTAAATGTATCAATAATCATTTGTTTTTCCTCTTCTGTGAAATTACAACTTTGACAATAAAGTTCAAAAGCTTTATTTCTTTCACCTTTCAATAGTAAAAAAGCTTGCCATTGGTTAAACGTTAATTTATCTTCTATATCTTTTGACATAATCTTTAGTTTTATTTTTTATAATATAATGAATTTATAATGAATAATTAAACTTTTTATATAAAAATTCACATTTTTAATTTCAAACAATATATATTAAATTTTATATAACACGAAACGATACTAATATAATGTCAGTTAAAGAAAAAATAAAAGAGTTAAGAAAGAAAGCGAAATTCTTAAAACAAGAAGTTGATTACTATAACGCACTACAACTAGCTTTAAAGTTAGTTTTAAATGGTAGTTACGGTGCTTTAGCTACTGCTTATTTCATATTATTCAATAACAAAGTAGCCGGTAGTGTTACAGCACAAGGTCGTAGTTTAACTAAAACTATGAACGAGGTTAACGAAAGATATTGGTATGAAACGTGGCATAATGATACTGAGTTACATGATATATTAGGAGTTAGAAACGTTAAAGAGATTATAAAAGGAACTAAAGAAAATGAAGTATCTATTTACGCTGATACTGATTCGGTAGACGAATTAACTAAAATATCAACCGATAAAGGTAGTGTTAGTATAGGAGATTGGTATAACACAAATATGGTTAATGGAAGTGGTGGTAACACCGTTAAAGGACACGAATCTGTTTTAACCGATGATAAAGTATTAAACTGGAACGATGGATTATACATGGCTCCCGTTAAACGTATAATAAGACACAAAGTAAGTAAACCTAAATGGAAACTAAAAACCAAATCCGGTAAAGAAATATTAGTCACTAATGACCACTCTATGATTGTTTTTAGAAACGGAATTAAGATGGAAGTTAAACCTAGTCAGATTTTAAAAACCGATAAAATACTTACAGTAAATGGATGAGAACTATTTAAGATCTATAATAGAGAAAATTTTAGATAAAGAATTTTCGGATTCACGTAAAAGAAAAACTATACTATATCCAAAGAATAGAATACAAATGGCTTGTCCTTATTGTGGAGATAGTCATAAAAATCCAAACGCCAAAAGAGGTAACCTTTACTTCAATAGATTAATGTATGTTTGTTTTAACTGTGAGAAAAAAACCACCTTTACTAAGTTAAGTAAAGATTTCAATCAACAAATAGATCCAGAGAAAAGAATGGAGATGATTGAATATATCAACGAAAATCTCCAGTATGAGGAAGTTAAGGATGATTTCACCGATGCTAAATTCGAAAAGTTAATAGATTTCAAAGACTTAGAAAGGGTATTAAATAGTGATTTTGTGAACATATCTGATTTTAAACCTATTGATAAAACTAAAGGTATTTATAAATATCTTATTGATAGAGGAATTGGTGATGAGATGCAGAAAAATATATACCAAGCTAAATATCAGATGGGTGAGAACAATCACCAATGGATTATATGTATGTTGAATCGTAGAGGTGATAAAATATTAGGAATGCAGGTTAGGAATCTAAAGTCTGGAAAAAACCGTATGTTTAAAATCTATAATTATGAAAATTTATTAGAGTGGATTAATCATGAGAAAAAAGTAATTGGTGAAGAAACTATAGAAATGGACATTTCGGAAATAGCTATTTATAATAAGTTATCATATTACTTTAATATGTTAAATGTGGATTTCAGTAAAAAAATTACTATATTTGAAGGATATTTAGATTCATTATTTTATCCCAACTCTATTGGATTAGTTGGAGTGTCAACCGATACTAAGTTTTTAGAGAACAACGATTTGGATATTCAATTTTTTTATGATAATGATATAGCTGGTCATAAGAAATCAGAAGAAAAGTTAAAACAACAATTTCCTGTTTTTCTTTGGAAGAAAATATTAACCGAAATAGTAGATAAAAAAGAATCAAAATATCCAGATAGACTATTTTATAGATTAAATAAAATTAAAGATTTAGGTAAATTAAATGAACTAGTACCACTTGCTTACCAAAAATTAAAGTTATTTGACTATTTCAGTAAAGATGATTATGATTTGAGATGGATACCCAAGACATATACAAAAAAATATATTAAAAAATAATATATAATAGAAATAATATTATTTATGGAAAAGGGTAAAACAAGATTAGGAAATTCATATTGGGATAATACAGGATATTATCAAGATATTTATGATAGGTTATATGATAATTTAGTTCCTAGTAACGGAGATGCAGATACTATACACGGTGAACTAATAAGATGTATAGGAAGATTATATTATGATTTTTGTAATAACGGAAATATAAATGCTGTTGATACTGAATATGAGAATGAAGAATATCCTTGTTACTCTTGTAATGGTGATGGTGAAACCGAAGGTGAAGAATATAATGATGAAACCGAAGAATATGAAACAACTATGATTACCTGTGATGATTGTGGTGGTGATGGTGAGATGTCAGAAGAGACACAAGGAGATCCCTTTATAACTGAGTATTATCAAAATATGATAGATTTCTTATCAGAACATATAGATGATACTAGAGTGGTTGATGGTTTAGAAAAATATATGTTAGAGAATCATGGGTTTTATAAATACGATAATGAATCTATGAATATCTATGATAAAGTATCTGATGAGGTTATCTGGGCTTGTTTAAATACCGAAAATAGAGAGAATGTTTGATTTTAAAATTTGATAAATTTTTAGAAGATATGTCTAAAGTAAAATCTAAAGAAAGTATATCTGATGTGATACAAATAAAGTTTGAAAAAATGTGTGAGATGATTTATATCGGTTCAAATGGTATTTCATTTCCTTACGATGATTTAAACCATGACCAAGATTTATCTTTTTGGACAGAAGATAAAGACTTTCCAATATTAAAAGAAAAAATGGATAATTTAATTGTATTAATTAACAATGACCATTCATTAGCTGATAAAGATATATCCAATGAAATTTGGAATATGATTTAATAAGAAACGTATTCTATTGATAAATTACTGATTGGGATGTTATGTAATGTGTAAAATCCATGTCCTCTAAAATTAACATCACTATACAATTTTAAATTTAAATCTTTAGTGTCTATTCTCCATATACTATATTCTCCATATCCAATATCATCAAAGTCGTGTAGGTAGGACCCAAACTTATGTGATACGTCTAAATCTTTAGTAAAGTAAATTCTATCAGGATGTGTTGATATTTTACTATAGGTTTTAGGTATTAATCCTATTCTACCTATTTTGTCATCGTTTTTTGTTAAAGTAGTATGATAAATATATCTTGGTATATCTTCTATAACCTCATCATATTTGGCTTCTATTTGAACAGAATCTATTTTACTATCAACCTTATCTGAATAATTATACCATTCACCATTTGATGATTTAAGTGAAATAAAATATCCTAAATTATTTATTATAGGTAAATAAAAATCTAATGGGTTTTCTAACTCACTTAAAACAATTTCATTATCACCCATTATCTCAGCTTTTATATTAAACCTATTTTTAAGTATTCTAATAGTTTTATCTAAAGGTTGTGATGTTATTAGACCTTCTTTTATAAAGTTTTTTTCAAATTGTTCATATATCTCAATATCATCAATCAATTTCTTTTCAAAGATATTGTCGATGTAATCCATATAATCAAATATAAAAGAAAATTTCATAACGTATATATTAAATACCACTGAATATATCAACAACTACAGAAAGTCTTTTGGTTATCTCTGGAAGACCAAGTGGTTTAACAATGGAATTTATAGGTGATAAAATAGCTTTCATAAATTGCACATCATAATCTATCTCTGGTGCGAATTCCATTGGGTATGCTCCTCTCATATAAGCAAATATAGGATTAACACTATCGTTCTTACAATAATAATACTTTACCTTAGTTCCGGATTTTATATATTCATATTTAGATTGGTATTTCTTATTATCACTTAATAAATAGTTATAATGTGCTGATGCTTTAACAGCGAAGTGAGATCCTGATACAAATTGTAAAGGAAGGTTTTTATCATCAATAACCTTAATTTCATAATTAGAACAAGAAGATTGCATACATATAGTATCTATATCAACTAATTCAAATTCCTTCCTTAGTTGTTTAATTAATTTCATAAGTTCCTTTGAGTTAAAGGTATCTGGGTGTGTAAATAAATATTTAACAATGTTAACAATTTTCTCTCTAGCAAATAGTGGTGTTGATGATCTAATCAATTCAACTCCTTTTGGATAAATGTAGTTTAGTCTATCATAATCAAACCCATCCTCATGTACGATGTGACAAATATATTTCTTCTTGGCTATGTTTATCATGGATTCTGAAATTCTTTCTAATTCAAAATCTTCTTTATTTTCAACACCATAGGATGCTGCATACTCATCTAAACAATCTTTAAAGTATTGACCATATTTAAGATGATCAACACCTTGTATAAAATCAACCTCAGAACACCAATTGTATTTTATTTCAGAATTAAACTTATCCGACTTTAAAAAATCATTTAAACCATAATCTTTAACAAAGACACCATCTATTATTATTAGTTTATATTCTTTATCTAAATTTACTAAAGAATCCACATTATTTAACACAGAAACACACCTTGTGTTATTAAGTTTAATCTTTTTATCTGTCAAAATAACGAAATCAACATCTACTGATTCCATATATTTCTTATTAAAGAAGATATTTTTCCAATCACAATGGTTTATAATAGGGTTAAATGAAACAAAAAGAGAATTATGTACCAACATATCATTTGCTATGAAGGTGTGTGTATCATCGTTTACTTCTATATCATAAACATACTCATCATTAAAGTTACCTACTAACTCACATGATTCTATTTCTTCGAATTCTTCTTTATACATTATAAAATATTTTATGTATAAATTATATCATTTATTTAAAAGTTTGTTTATAATTTTCTTTCTTTGTCTTCTTTTTACTAAATTATCATAGTTTTTTACTGATGGTATAAAACCCGAACTATCATATTCCAACTCACTTATTTTAAGTTTATTGGTAAAGAAATTGCCTTTTAGTTTAATAGGACCTTTTTTTATTGAAGTTAATTTATTATAATGACAATAAAAATTACCGGTTACTTCTACTGGACATCCTTTAAGATTTGGTAGTTTATTCCAACTACATATAAAATCACCATACACCAATTGTGGTGAGTTTTCTAATGTAGTTAATTTATTCGAATAACAATTGAAATGTCCAAATACTTTCCTAAACTTAATCGGAAGTCTACTAATATTAGACCTATTTATAGTAACATCACCATAAACATCTATTGATCCATTATTATTTATTACATAATTTGATATACCAAATTCTTCACATAACGACTTTATCGACATCGTTTATATATAAAAAGTCCGTCTGTTAAAAAACAAACGGACTAGGGCACTAGTTTAACAATGCGATTCCACCACCTAATATATAGGACTTATTATATAAACATTCAACTAAAAGTTTAAATAGTTAACACACTCATTAAAATGTAATTAAAACTTTTATTTATTTTTAATATATAAGAATTCCACATAAAATTGTGGATAAAAAATAATAATATATTTATGAAAAAAGTTTTATTAATTGCCGTAGCTGCTTTTTTAGCATCTTGTGGTTCAAAAGAGACTACTTCTAATGAGGTAGTGGTACCTTCTGACTCAGTTGTTGTAGATTCAGTTGCAGTAGAAACTACTGTAGATTCAGTTGCAGTAGAAACTGTTGTTGACACTTTAGCTAAATAATTAGCTATTCAAATAATTACCCCACTTTAATTAGTGGGGTTTTATTTTCATTTATCATTATTTTTCATTATATTTATATCTAAACTATATCAAAAATGAAATCATTTCTACACCAACTACTTTGTTTTTTGAATGTTCATAATTGGTATTACTATAATACCTCAGTAGTAGTTAAGAAAAAAAGAACCAAATTAGATTTTAATATCAAACATAAAAAATGCAAACATTGTGATAAAACAATGTATAGAGACTTAATGCCATATAAAGGACATGAATCATCACATTGGCATTTAGGATCGGTTGGTGGTGTTAGTGAAATCGAAAAAATAAATCATAAAAGAAAAAATATTATTAAAAAAATATTAAAAAATGGATAAAGAAATTGTAGGTATTGTGATGGGTAGTTTAGGTTTAGTAATAATGTTTTTTGTTATATACACATATATAAGAGGTGAAATATCGGAGAAAAAACACTACGAAGAATATAGAGCAAATGGATATTCTTATTCACCCAATACTAACAAAGCAAAGTTAGAGAAAAGAAAAAATATTATTAAAAAAATATTAAAAAATGGATAAAGAAATATTTGAATATATTAAATCATATACAATAAAAATATTAAGATATGTCGATGATAACCAATTTGGATATGTTGATAATAAGATAGAATCTATTGATAAAATAAAAAATGATGAATATTATTCAGGTATGTTTGTTTTAAACACTTTACATACTTTATCTAGAAGATATATAATCAATGAAAAAACTCCTATTAAAGTTATACACTATGTTACTGAAAATTCTGAAGATTTAAAAGAACACTTATCAAAATATTTAGACGAAAATCTAATCAAGTCAGTAAATAGATATAAAATAACTAAAGAAATTTTATCCAAAAAAACATCAAAACTTATTTAAAAAATTTCCATATAATTTTTTTAAATGGTTGATAGTAAAGATGAGAACTGAAAGAAAATCCAAACATATAGAAAGAAATGTAATACCATTACTTTATCCTACCACAAGTGAGAATTCTAGTATAGGAATTTTAGACGGTGAGATATTTGGATATAGCAATAAAGATTTTAAATTAAATCCATTTAAATATATGTCTATGGTACCACACCATATTTATATTTTATCAAATGATGAAATATTTAAGGGTGATTATATTTATGATGGTGAAAGAATATCTAAAGTTAGTAGAATAGGTGGTACCTTCCTTTATTTTAAAAATTCCACCAAAACATCCAAAAAAGTATCATCATATAAAATAATAGCCAGTACCGATAAATTAATCGAACTTCCGCTTATAACCAAAAGCTTTATAAATGAAATAATAGATGATTTTCATGGTATGTCAAATGTTATAACCAATTTAATAAAAGACAAAAGCGGTAAAATGTCTTATGAACTAGTTGAGAATTTTGAACTAAAGATATCTAGAATTGATAGAATAAGAGAATTTGAATATTTAGATCCAGAGGATTTAATGGTAGGTAATTTTGTCTACCACCAAAAAGATATATATACAATTTTATATGGAAATGATATGGATTTTGCGGATGAGTATTTACCTATTAAAATAACTGATTATTGGTTAGATAAATTTAATTTCAATAAAATAGACTATGTGTCTTATAAAGAACCATATAAAAACTTTTTGGTAAAAAAAACATCAGATGGATTTAGTTTTTATTTAATAAATGGTATCGATTTAGTATTCGTTAAACACATTAAGTATGTCCATGAGATACAAAATTTATATAAATCTATAACAGGTGTTAATATAGAACACATCAGAGATATTAATGGGTAAACTCCTTTATAGAAAAGGGATTACCACTTTCCAATAAGTAGTCAATTCTAGATTCAAATATCAAACATTCTTTTTTTATAATATCAATATCACTATCTTCTAATATAAACCACTCTCCTTCTATTTTCTTATGTTTAAAATATCTATGTAAATAACTTTCTAATTTAGTTACATATTTACTTTCAAAATACCAAACAGGTTCTATTACATCAGGACATCCGGTTTGTAGCTCCTTTAGTCTTTTCTCTAACTTTCTTTTAGTATATCCTATCTTATATTTATTTTCGGATTCAATTTTTAAAACATAAACTATCACAATATAAATTATTATTTTTACTATA
>TARA_R110002153_G_scaffold203083_2_pt1 | contig 10043 bp, 10 predicted proteins | sample TARA_R110002153 | Tara Oceans TARA_R110002153 (sample SAMEA4398193) | marine metagenome | biome: Polar Biome; feature: [SRF] surface water layer (ENVO:00010504); material: water (ENVO:00002006), including particulate matter (ENVO:01000060) such as... | depth 5 m
GGGGAACCTAGAAACCCTTGACCGCAGCCACCGTCAGGATATAGAATCCGTCGTATATGTGTCAACAGAAAGTTAGGGAGGGTTAGATGCGTCACGAGAGAGATTTCTATCCGACGCCTTATAGGATCATCGACTGCGTATTGTTTCACGTGAAACTGCGGGAAAATGCAACCATATGGGAGCCGTGTGGCGGGGACGGTCGGTTTTCGACCGCGCTGGAGAAATCTGGTTACCGCGTCATCAGCCACGACATTGACGAGGGCCAGGATTTTTTCGAGTGGGACGAGGCCCAGGCCCCTATCATCGTGACCAATCCACCTTTCAGGCACATTCGGCCCTTTATCGACCATGCTTTTGAGATCGGCGTCGAGCAAATGGTACTGATCACGCCGGAGCGTCTTTGGGCGTGTCAGAAGGGCTCCCAGCAGCTTGAGCGTCACAGGCCCTCTTTGTTTGCGAACCTAAGTTGGAGGGAAGACTATCTTCAGAAGGGCGGAAGCCCGGACAGAAGCTTGGCGGTCTGCATCTGGGACAGCCCCTGCGCTGAAACGACGTCCTACGAGGTTTGGAATCGTGTGGAAGTGTGGTAGCGTCGGCCACAGATGGGAAGAGGAGGCACCTCGTGAGACTTTTAAACGCTGCGGGCATACTCGCGCTAATCTTATGTGCGGGCATTGATTTCACGGCCCCCTTTCCAAGCGCGATCCTCCCATGAAGAAAGTATCCTGGAAATGGCTGTCGTTAGCCCCTGCGGTAGCGGTGGTTTTTGGCGCGGCCATTGCCTGGGGGCAATTGTTACAACAAAACGAGGATCATAGTCGGCGCATCCAAAAGATAGAGGACGCGGTCCTTGCTGTTGAGCGCATTGACGAGAGGACGGTGCATATGCTCCAGAACATAAAGGAGCAGCGCCGTTTGTTAGATGGTCTGGTACGTGTTTGGGGTCCCTCTTCCCCCTAAGTTCTCGCGTCTTCGTCTTCGGGGTGGCCCCGGTACAGCGTCATGTACCACTGGGAGAAGATTGTTCTCAATTGGCCGCTGATCGTTCGGTTTTCCGCGTTGGAGATTTTTACGATTTCCTCGTAAACTTCTCGCGGCACGAGGATCGATTTCCACTTACGCGTATCCATTTTTTTGCTCCTTCTGGCCTAGATAATATGCGATTTTCTGCCGGAAAACAAGATAATTCGGGTCAAGTCCAAGGACCTTCACATACCGGCTTTGGACGCCTTAATCCATCCAAAGCCTGAACAGATTAATTAAGGCGTACGAGGCGCTAACAACAGGGAGGTTACATGAGGGACGAACTTATAGAGTTTTTGATGTCTGACGCGTATGAGGCGTGTGCCGGGGATAAAGACCAGATGGCGCTTTACCTAGCCGGCGTGGCGGTGGGCATTCTTGATGCCACCCAAGGCAGCGTTTCGCGCGGTTACGTTCGCCGGAACTTGGAAGGACCTCTCGTGCCGGACGATTAACCCTGGGTCCCTGTTGCCGACGTCTTCCCTGCCGGGACGGCTTCGCCCCAGCACGGACCAATGTCGATGTCGCACCGGGATGGCACGGCCAACGGCACGGCATTGATCATCACTTCAGAAATCTCTACGGCTTCTTCTAGGGACGATACGGAACAGTCCAGTTCATCGTGGACCATGATCATTGGCGTGACGCCCCTCTGGTGGAGATCGACCATGGCTTGCTTGCACATATCGGCTGCGGACGCCTGTATTAATCTGTTGAGGGCCTTGTAGGTCATTGCCCTTTTCAGTCTGGTCGTTGGTCCGTGGGCCGCGACGGCTTCATCCCAGGACATGGCCTTGTGCATATCGAAGGTATCCGGCTCCCATTTATCGAAGCGGCACTTGCGGCCTTTCAGGCTGCGGAGGCTACCGGACGACTTGCGGTCTTCCAGGCGGCGGGAGACGCCCTTTGACAGCATTTTCACGAACGGGACGCGCGTGTGGTATTGCTTCGTGAGGTCCTTCGCTTCGTCCAGGGAGATATCGAGTTGCTGCGATAGCTTGTTCACCCCCATTCCGTACATCATCGCCAAATTGATAGTTTTCGCCTGGGATCGAGATATACCGGCCATCTCAGCGACCATGGTATGGAAGTCCATGTCGGGGTTGTTGCGGTATCCTTCCACGAACTCCTCGACGCCTGGAAGACCGCCCTCCTCGTTTTTCCATTCGCCGTATGCGGCTGCGTAGTGCACCAGGATGCGCGGCTCCTGCTGCGAGAAGTCCACTGCCGCCCACTGCTTTTCCTCTTCCGGTAGGAACAGCGACCGGATCATTGGCCCTAGCTGCGCGTGACGGGCCGGGACTTGCTGTAGGTTGGGGTTAGACATTGACGTCCGGCCAGACACGGTTCCGCCGTCGTCGGATCGAAGCTGGTTAATGTGGGCGTGGATGCGGCCATCGCCAGCGACGTGACGCAAGATCGTGTCGATGAACGTGGAGTGTGTTTTGTTTATTTCTCTTGCTTCGACAACGAGGCTGGCAATTTCGGATGGGTGCTCCGTCAAAAATGTTTTTGTGAAGCTTGGGTTGCCTTTTTCTGTTTTCGGATAGGACACGCTCATTGCTTCGAAGGCTTTGGCTATCGACGCCGCCGCCCATATTTCGACGTTGTGGCCGCTGATTTTTTTGATCTGTCGCAGGATGACCTTTTCTCTTTGCATGAGTTCCTGCTTGGTTCGTTCGGCGCGGTCTATGTCTACCCGGACGCCGTTCCAGGTCATGTCGATCAAACACGGCAGGAGGTCTGTTTCCAACGTGTGGACGGACCAGAGGTCCTCTGTATTTAGCCTTGGGACAAAGTTACGCCAAAGTTCGAGGGTGAGTTCGGCGTCCGTTTCCGCGTAGGGTCCGACAAAATGCGCGGGCAGCTTCCAGAGTTCGGCCTTGGGATCGATCCCGAATTCCCGTGCGGCTTCGGTGAGGGTCTTCTCGGACTTTACCTTCCCCAGGTAGTCGTAGGACAGGGCGTTAAGCGTGTAGCTAAACCTGTTTTCGTCTAGCAGTCCGGCGGTGATCAGCGTGTCGATAATGCGACCGTTTATTTTAAAGCCCATGCGGCGTATCCAGCCTGCATCGTATTGGGCGTTGTGCATGATCTTGTCTGCGGGGCACTCGAACACGCGCTTCAGCCACTTGCTGACCACACGTTCGTCCAGGTTTCCGCCTCCCAGGTGTCGAAGAGGGACGTAAGTTTTCCAGCCGTCCACTGCAATGGCGACCCCGACAACCTCTCCAACGTTCCGGGCCCAGCCAGGGCCGTGGGTCTTGAGGTCCGGATCACGGGTCTCGACGTCGATAGCAATTTCTTTTGCGTCTGTTATGTCGGGAAAGGTGTCCGGTGGGAGCCACTCGCTGACGGGTGGAAACATTGCCATCTGCAATCTGTTTGTTTTATTCTTCATCTGCGATTTCGCCCCCGATACCGCCGTACCCGACAATGTCCTTCCAGCTATCCTCGTCGTTAGCGTAGACCAGCCTGCAAACCTTCAACCAGATCATGGCCAGGGCAACGTGGGAGGGCTTAATCTCCATGCCAAAAATCACGGACCATCCGGCTGCAATGCGCTTGTGTGTCTCCAGGGCAGGCCCGTACTTCTCGGCCCGGTCGCCGTTTATGAGGGCGAGGGCGTCCCCGATAATTTTTTCTCGTTTCATATTTCGAAACTCCTGTACGTTTTTTCCGGCTCAACGAGAAAAAGTTTCTTCCGGGTCCTAGTGACACCAACATAGAATACGCGGTTGAGGTTGTCAGGTTCAATTTGTCTTTCGTTGTCGGCTGCGGCGGTCAGGTCGGTCATCAGTATGACGTTGTCGGCCTCGCCGCCTTTTGCGCCGTGAATCGTGGAGACTGTAATACGAGGCGGAGCATTGAATTTCTCGCCCCGGCGCAGTAACGCCACCATGTAGGCCCGTTCCGCGTCGGGTATTTTATCCAGGGCCTCGTGCCAGATCAGGTCTGTTCCCACGAGGAGGCCGAAGTGGGCTTGAAGTTCTGGTAGCGTGAAGAGCGTCTCCTCCTCTGCGGCGATCTTTTTAAAGCCCCTTTCTATACGTGACCCGGACGACATGAACCCGTACATCGTCCTGGCGGATTCCAGGCTGATGCTGGAGCCGCTTCTAAGCTGCTCCCAGGCGTTCACGGCGGTTGAAAGTTTTTTGCTTATGGAACTTTTGCCCTGCTTGTCGAATAAGTAACCGCCGGATTTCAGGTCAGACAGCGTCTGGTACAGCATGTACCGCGCCTGGGCGAGGATCAGCCACGAGCCTTCCGATAGATCGATGTCGGTTACGTCTCGAATACGGAGTACTTTCCCGGCTTCCTCACGGGGCCGGTAGACCTTGGGGAAACGTTTTTTGATCCGGCTGGCAATCTTCATGGCGACCGTGTGAACGGAGGATGGTATCCGGTAGGATTGCTCCAGCGTCTCGCTGCCTCCGGGTAAATTGATGAAGTGATCGACGTCGGCTCCGGCCCATTTATAGATGGCTTGGTCGTCGTCGCCCGCGACGTACATGCGCTGGGACTTGGCGTCTAGGATGTGGGCAATGTCCCACTGTAGCGGGGTCAGGTCCTGGGCCTCATCCAGGAAGCAAAGTTCGAATTCCGGGCAGTACTTAGAGGCGTAGTTTACAAAACTCTCCAGCATGTCCGTGAAGTCGTGGAGTTCGTTGGATTCTTTGTACTGATTGTAGGCCCGCGTGATGTAGTCCACCTCTTCCCAACTGTGCATGAGCGTGTGGTTTCGGTTGTACTCCTCGCGCAGGGGGACCTTACGTGTTCGGGACAGGTGCAGAAGCTGTAAGACGGGATGGTCCGGCTTGAACGCGTCTTCATCCTCACCAACAGAGATGCCCATGTCGAGGCCAATACGCTCGGAGAATTCTTTTATGTCGCCGGATTTTAGTATGTGTTCTGACCGCAGACCCATGGTCCGTAGACAAAGACTGTGAATAGTCCGGAAGTAAGGCAGTTGTTTTTTGGCGTCAAGATGGAAGCGGGCCGCTGCACGGTCTCTTGCCTCGTAAGCGGCTTTTCGGGTGAATGCCAGGAACGCAATTTTCTCCGGAGCGGTGCCCTCCTCCAGGGCCTTGTCTACCATGTTCAAAAGAGCGGTCGTTTTCCCGGTTCCGGGTGGGCCAAATACCCTAAACATTGTGGTTTCCTCTAGAAGGGCGGTGCATCTTTGTCCCCAAAATCAGGGGTGGACACTTCCACCTCTACTACATCAAATGCTGGAATAACCCATACGCGGGTCTGCTTGCCCTTTATGCGTAATTGGGACGGCTCTCCGCCTATGTCTCTCAGGCGCTGGCAGACGACGTGCGCCTTGTATTCGTAGAACCTGTTTTTTCTTAGGTGGTCGTCTAGGTCTTTTATCCGGAAAAGGGTCTGTTTTTTCTCTTCGCTGGTCCATGGCCGGCGGAGGAGGATCTCCTCCATATCGTTCGCGGTTTGCATGGACGTGCAAAATTCCTCCAGGAGGTCGTAAAATTGTCCCCGGACGCCACTGTCCTTAGATACCGTTATTATGCTCCCTTCCATCGTGATCATTTCGGACAGGAGGGCGTTTGTTCGTCCTTCCCAAATTTCGCGAGACGCGGTCTGCGGGAAAAAATTCAACTGTTCGACACACGCTTTCTGGAACGAGGTTTGCGTCATCAGGGCGTCCGTGTCGAGTTCCACGGGCATCCCGTTGACGTCCAGAAACCAAACGGGAGGATCGGAATCATACTTTCTCAGGTTTGCTACGGTGGCTGTCGGCCCGCCGCCTATGCCGTGCTTCCTGGTTCGGCACAGGTCTCTATTGCAGTGGTTGACGATGGGCATGTCGCGGCACTTGTAGGTGTAATCTTTGCGCCGGAGTTGCTTGGCGACGACGTTGACTTCATTAAGAGGCAGAGGCGGGTCCATGTACTGCATGTTGACCGTCAGGATTTGCGTCTCCCAATCGTCCGGATATGCCTTTCGTAAGTAGACCCCTAAATTGAACAGACCGTTATTTCTGGTCCCTTCCGGGAACCCTTGATGGCACAAAAACTGAAGACACGGCGGTCCTTCCGTTAAGCCCTCGGCCTCTTCCTCCATGGACAGAGCAATGATTTGCTCCGGGGTCTGGACGTGTTCTTTGTGCAACTCAAAAAACTGTTCCAGGGTTGCTGCCGTGCCGTCGTCCATGAAGGCGTAGCGCAGCCCCTCCTCCGCGTCAAAGTACGGAACAGTCAGGTAATTGCCGGTATCGTTGGCGTGAAGCTTAATTTGCTTGGGAAAAATTTCGGTGTTGGCGCTGTACCCCATGGCCGTGCTTAGTCGCGACAACGTATCGCGCATGTCCCTGGCGGGCATCCACTCGGATGCAAATAGCGTGAGGTGCGCCCCGCCTGATTTTGAGCGGAAACAGATGAGCGGAAGTTTGTTCTTTCGTATCTTTTCGATCAGGGCCTTGTGGTCAACGGGGTAAACATCGATATCGATGGTACCCCACATACAGGCGTTGTCCCGGTTGATGGGAATAATTCCCAACGCTTTGCCCTGGCCGGCCAGATGCCGGTCCCAATGAGCCGTGGTTCGTGGTTCGTGGTGGACACGGGCCTCACCGACATTCTTGCCGTTGGCCTGTTGTTTTTCGACTTGGTAAGTGCCGTAGGCGTCTTCCAGTCCAGCATAAATTTTGGCAAACTTTTCGCTGTTGGACATTTCATCCCCCCAGAAAGAGGTGGCGGGACCACTGCCCCGCCACAACAATTCGGTTTTTTAAAACGGGACACTGTCATCCAGTTCGTCACGAGCGTTCGTGCTTATCGGTTCATCTTGCTGATGCTTTACCTGTTCGTTTCCGCTTGCGACGGACTGACCGAAGCTCTTCGCGGCATGGTAAAGGAGGGCGTCTTCCTTAGTTATGACCCTCTCAAGCGCCACTTCCCAGCCGTGCCAGGAGCCCTTAGAGTTTTCCTGGCTCACGGTCGTCAGTCGGTAGACGTGACTGAACATGGGCGGCGTGAAGGGCCCTTTCTCTCCCTGCATTTGCCGGCCACCAATCATCGAAAGCCACTTCCGGCTTTTCTTTAGCTGTGTGGATTTCATATTCACCAGGGCCCTTTCTGACCCCTCTTTGGTCAGCAAAAGCACGTAGTGCTGGGCGGTTTGTTCGATGTAGTCGCCGGAGCCGCCGACGACGTACTCCTTGTTATCTTCATCAGACCTTTCCGTAGACGGCATTGTTTCGTTGGGGGCATAAATGCCTGTCGGGGCACCCGTTCCGACACCGCGAGGTGCCCACTGAATGAACCGCTTCTGGAAGGCGCAAGGTATGACTAAAACGCCTTCCTTTCCGGGGTAGGATATGCCCGTGACGGTGTTAAAGAGGTCCCCCGCCTTTGCGTCGATGTCGTCCAAAATCGGGTCCTGCCGGCTCAAAACCTTGAGGAACGGCAGCGCCAGATCTTCGGCGGTTACGTTTTCCAGTCCGGCCCCCGCGTCGGATTCGAACATGGATTGGTCGAGTACGGCAACGGCGGTGTTCGTCGCTTTATTTTTAGCCATTATCTAGCTCCTTTTAATGATGGCGCGTTGGCTGACGTATGCGCCGAAAAGATCCATAGGGAAGTCGTCCCCATTTTCAATGCGCTCCTTTACCCACGCTTTTAGGGTCTGCGGGTGTACGGACGTGTCCTGTTGAGATGCGAGACCCTTTTCCGCCAGGATTTCCAGGCACTCTTCCGCCTTTTTATCCTCGCCACGTCCAAACTGGACGCTGACGACGTTTTTGATTATGTCGTCGTACTGGTTATTCCGGAGCCATTCGTAAGCCACTTCTCTGTTTAGCTTTGCAATGTAGCCGCCGTAGAGGGGCTTAATGCTGATTTTTGACCCATCGTCCAACTCGAACGAATTGAGGCCAATCTCGGCCATCATGGATGGTAGCACCTCCTCGGAAAGAGCCTTTTCCTCTCTCTTCCGCTCTTTCAGGAGGCTTTCCAGGCGGTCGATCTCGGCTTGTTTGCCGCGAATTTCTCGGGCAATTTCGGCTATAGACCGCATGTTTTGATTGGAGCCCAGCGTGTCTAACTCACTGGAATCATGCGCTGAATCTGATTCCATCTCCGTTAAAATGTCGTTCGTCGGGAGCATGTTTTTCCTCCGTGATCCGTGTTTCGTGTTTCGTGTTTCGTGATCCAAGGGTGTTTGGCCCTTTACAATGATGAGATATTATCGTATACAATCGCATTGTCAAGGGGGTAATTACCATGTACGAATTTGAGACGGAGCCTTACGACCATCAACGGTTGGTGTTTGACGAGTCCTGGCGCAGGCCTTTTCATGCTTGGTTCCTGGAGATGGGGACTGGCAAAACCAAGGTGGCCCTGGACAATGCAGCGGCCCTGTTTGAGGCCGGCGAAATAGACTCTGTTTTAATAATTGCCCCGAAAGGCGTCTACGACAACTGGACATTTCGGGAAATTCCGATGCATCTACCGGCGCGGGTGAAAACTTTACTTGTTCGGTGGCAACCAAACAAAACCAAGGGTTTTGAGGCGCAAATGCTGGAACTGGTTCAGCGCACAGACAAAAGGCTGCGTATTCTGGTGATGAACGTCGAGGCGCTGTCTACGAAGAAAGGCGCTATGACCGCGTTCCTTTACCTGGAAAACCACCCCAAAAATATGGTCATCGTGGACGAAAGCACGACCATCAAGAACCGAAAAGCGGCGCGGACCTCAAACATCTTAAAGTGTGGCCGGCTGGCAAAGTTCCGCCGCATCCTGACGGGCTCACCAATCACAAAGTCTCCCATGGACCTCTTCAGTCAGTGCGAGTTTTTGTCCCGCGAGGCCTTGGGGCACAAAAGTTACTACGGGTTTCAGCAACGGTACGCGGTGGTCCAGCGCCGCACTCTGGGGCATCGCTCCTTCCAGGAGATCACAGGCTATCGACGCCTGGACGAACTGGGAGAGAAGCTGGAGGCCTTTTCGCACCGTATCCTGAAGGAAGACTGCTTGGACCTTCCGGAAAAGGTCTACGTCCGGCGCAATGTCGATCTGTCGGACGAACAGGAGCGGGTCTACAAAGAAATGAAAAAGTTCGCGCTGGCTCAAATGGACGCTGGAGAACTGGCTACAACGACGTCAATTTTGACACAGATAATGCGGCTACAACAAATTGTGTGTGGGTTTTTGCCTTCGGACGAAGACGGCATCAAGGCTCTCCCAAACAACCGTCTTCCGGAACTCCTGGACACGGTTGAAGAAGTTCAAGGCAAAGCGATCATCTGGGCTGCGTGGGTCCACAACGTCCAAGAGATCACTGAAGCCTTGCGCCGCCGGTTCGGGCCCGAATCGGCGGCATCCTTTTACGGCGAAACGCCACAGGATGAGCGGCAGGAAACGGTGGACCGGTTCCAGGACCCGGACTCGCCGCTTCGGTTTTTTGTGGGGACGCCCAGGACGGGCGGTTACGGCCTGACCCTGACCGCTGCGAACACCGTGATCTACTACGCGAACAATTATGACTTGGAAATTCGCCTTCAATCAGAAGACCGGGCCCACCGAATTGGCCAGGAGAAGTCCGTGACCTACATCGATATCGTAGCGGAGGGCACCATTGACGAAAAGATTCTCGACGCTCTGCGGGAAAAAAGCGATATTGCAAGCGCCGTGCTGGGCGAAGAGGCACGGAAGTGGTTCAGCTAGCCCAACCCTTGAAGGTAGCCCGTGTCGCCTCCCTGGAGGTGGCGGGGCCGGTGGTAGCGCAGGACCTCTTTGCGGTTCCAGTCGCTTTTCGTAGAGCAATGTATCCAGCCGCTGTTCTTGTCGTCGTCGGTGTATGCCTCAAGAATAAGCTGGTCAAAATCCAGGTTGTCCCTGATCCAGGACGCAACGAGATGGTTGTCGATCCCCGGAAGCTCAAAGTCAACGGCCTCGCCTTTGGCGTGTTGGCTTTTGCTGGTGGAACCAATCGCTTCACACAATTCCGGGCTCCTGTAGCCGGAGCTAGGGGAAAAGGCCACGCCGAAGTTCTCCCGG
>TARA_R110002153_G_scaffold3400_2_pt1 | contig 10042 bp, 10 predicted proteins | sample TARA_R110002153 | Tara Oceans TARA_R110002153 (sample SAMEA4398193) | marine metagenome | biome: Polar Biome; feature: [SRF] surface water layer (ENVO:00010504); material: water (ENVO:00002006), including particulate matter (ENVO:01000060) such as... | depth 5 m
ACTTAAAACCTTAACGGCTAAAGCAGAGATGGCCGCAATCATTGGTACACTTCAGGCTACCTTAACTGACTTCCGTTATTTACGCGCAAGTTGGAAGAAGAATACGGAAGAAGAAGCCTTACTAGGTGTAAGCATGACTGGTATCATGGATCACTATCTACTAGGTAAAGGAAGTTCACCTGACTTGGAGAAGTGGTTGAACAGTTTACGTGACGTTGCTGTAGAGACAAACAAACAGTGGGCCTCTAAATTAGGGATTGCCCAATCAGCCGCTATCACTGCGGTAAAACCATCAGGTACGGTATCGCAATTGGTAGATAGTGCCAGTGGTATCCACCCAAGGTTCTCTAGTCAGTATGTACGTACCGTCAGGTCAGATAAAAAAGACCCACTCGCTCGTTTCATGCAAGACCAAGGGTTCCCGTGTGAACAGAACCTAGCCTCACCAGAGGGTTTAGTGTTTAGCTTTCCAATTAAGGCTCCTCAAGGGTCAGTAACGGTCAAAGATGTAGGAGCGATGCAGCAGTTAGAACTGTGGAAAGCCTATCAGGATCATTGGTGTGAACATAAGCCTTCCATTACGGTGTACTACACAGATGACGAGTTCCTTGATGTGTGTTCGTGGATATGGAAGAACTTTGACATGTGTTCGGGCATTTCATTACTGCCTTACAGTGATCATGTGTACCCACAAGCCCCTTACACAGACGCATCGGACGAGGTACTGGAAACACTACAAGCCCAGATGCCTAAAGATGTAGACTGGTCAGGGTTACAAGCCTACGAAAAAGAAGACAACACTATCGGTAGCCAAGAGTTAGCCTGTACGGGTGGAGCTTGCGAGATTGTCTAATAACGGTGGCCCTTCGGGGCCGCTTTTTTAAATAAAGGAGATCATTTATGACTGAAAAAGCTAATAAGAAGTCAAAACCTATCACTCAAGATAACCAAGCACTGGTAGACCTACTATGTCTGTCGCAATTATTCAGTACATATTACACAAAATCAGGCAATACTGAAGTTGCACTCCAGAATTCCACACACATGCTTGGTATTTTAAAACAAGTATGCAAGCTCTAATGGCCCCCTATTGTAGGAACAAAGGATGAAACAAGTATTAAATAAGCAATATAGCATTTCAAAGCCCCTTGTAGAGTATCTCAAGGGCCTTTTCCCGAACCAACTCCCTAATAATAGGGACTTAACCATTAATGATGTCTCATTTCTCCAAGGTCAGCAGTCAGTGCTTGCTAAATTAGAGGAAATGTATGACCAAGAATTTGAGGAATAACTAACATGTGTATGAAACAGAAAACACCCAAACCACCTGTGATTGCAAAGGTAGCTGAACCCGCTAAAAAGGACCAAGCTGATCTCGATGTCAACATGACTGATGCAGAAACTGATGGTGCTATACGTAAGAAAAAACGTAAAGGTAAAAGCGGTATGACTATTGACCGTGCAGGCGCTCAATACGCAGGAAACGGTTCAGGACTTAATATCCCAACGAATGTATAGGTGAAGTATGATTGAGGTAACTTCGGTAGCTAATCGCTACCAACAACTGGAAAGCAATCGGAGTACCTTTCTTTCCCGTGGCCGCGAAGCCGCTAAGTTAACAATCCCGACACTACTCCCGCCTGACGGCCACAACGGTAGCACTGAGTATTACACTCCCTACCAAGGAGTAGGCGCACGCGGTGTAAACAACTTAGCATCTAAATTATTACTATCGCTCCTTCCACCCAACACTCCCTTCTTCCGACTAATGATTGATGACTTTGATCTAGAAAAGATTAATGCTTCTGAAAGCAGAGGTATGGTTGAGGAAGCACTAGCTCGTATTGAACGAGCCACGATGGGTGAGATTGAAGCAGGGGCTGTAAGAGTTCCAGTGTTTGAAGCCCTCAAGCAGTTAATCGTTACAGGTAACGCACTTGTTTATATGCCAAAGAAAGAAGGCATGAAAGTGTTCCGCATGGATCGTTATGTCGTTTCACGCGACACTATGGGGAACGTATTAGAAATTATCATCAAAGAGAGCGTAAGCCCTCTGATGCTATCCGCACAAATGAAAGAAGAATTGGCTGACAAGATCGACAATAATGCGAAAAGCATCGACTTGTACACCAAGGTTTGTCGTAGGGATAAGAAGTGGGAAGTATATCAAGAAGCGGGCGGCGTGATCGTACCCGAAAGCGAAGGGACATTTCCCTTAGATAAGAACCCCTTCATACCCTTACGTTTTATTCGTGTCGATGGTGAAGATTACGGACGAGGTTTCGTTGAAGAATACTTCGGTGATCTTAAAAGTTTAGAAGCATTAACCAAAGCAATCGTAGAAGGTGCATCCGCATCCGCTAAAGTTCTGTTCATGGTACGCCCGAACAGTACTACTAAGGCACGAGTGTTAGCTGAGAGTCCTAACGGGGCTATCGTCAGCGGTGATGCAAATGATGTATCAACATTACAAGTTCAAAAAGGCGGTGACTTTAGAGTTGCTATGGAAACAGCATCAACTATCACTGATCGTTTATCGTATGCCTTCTTACTTAACTCAGCCGCTACTAGAAATGCGGAACGAGTGACAGCAGAAGAAGTACGTTACATGGCTCAAGAGTTAGAGTCAGCGTTAGGTGGCGTTTATTCCATCTTGTCTCAAGAGTTCCAACTACCTCTCATTACGCTGCTATTGCATCGGATGGAGGGAACTGGTAAAATGCCTAAGATGCCAAAGGGCATGGTGAAACCCACCATCGTTACTGGTATCGAAGCACTTGGTAGAGGACAGGACTTAAACAAACTTGCCATGTTCTTACAACACATCCAACCATTAGGGCCAGAAGTTATCGGCTCACAACTTAATGTAGGTGATTACATTGCTCGATTAGGTGCATCCCTTGGTATTGATATGGGAGGCTTAATAAAATCTCAAGAACAATTACAGCAGGAAGCTGAAGCCGCACAAGCGCAACAACAAGAGATGATGGCGCAACAGCAGATGGGTGACATGGCTACTAAAGCCGCACCACAGATGCTGCAAGGTGCAATTGATAATCCAGAGATGGTGCAAGCAATGGCAGAACAAATACAAGAATAACTAGCTGTAGGAGGCTATATGAGTACAGAAGCTACAAACGCTTACGAAGAACAAACAGAAAGTCAAGACCACATCGACAAGATGTTGGCAAAAGCTGATGCCTTAGAGAACGCAGGGCAAGAGCGACCCGAATGGTTGCCAGAGAAGTTTAACAGTGCTGAAGAGATGGCGCTATCCTACCGTGAATTAGAACGGAAACTTTCTTCTGGTGACACTCCTAATAATCCCGACAAGGATCAGGCCCAAGAGGGGGTTGAAGAACCCGCCCCCGTAAGTGAAGAAGTGTCGGAAGTGTCGGATTACTTAGAAGGACAGGGTGTTGATTTTGATTCAATGCAAAATACTTATGCAGAGACAGGAGAAATCACCGAAGAGAATTATGCTGACCTTGAGAAAGCAGGACTCCCCAAGAGCCTTGTTGATCAGTGGATAGCAGGTCAAGAAGCAGTAGCCAATGCGAGTGTAAACTCCGTGATGGACACTGTGGGAGGCAGAGAGGCATATACTAATATGACTTCTTGGGCTTCAGATAACCTATCAGAGATGGAGATCGCTACGTTTAACAAGGCGATTGACTCTGGTGATAGAGACTTACAGATCATGGCGATAGAAGGTATCCAAAACAAGTATCACTCTGTAGAAGGCCGACAACCTAACCTTATGCAAGGTCAGGCCGCACCTCAAACAGGCGGTGGTTTTGCATCAGTGGCTGAACTCACTGCGGCAATGTCCGACCCTCGATACAGTAAAGATTCTGCATACCGCCAAGACGTTACTTCTCGCCTAGCGAAGAGTAACATCTTATAGTCTCCTAACCTTCAGCCCTCCTCGTGAGGGCTTTTTTATAACTATCGAAAAGTACGACTACTAACTAATTACCTTTTACCCTCTACGGAGGACAATTTGAGAGAACGGGAACGTGGTTAACGCTGATTAGAGAGTAACAACTTTAATTAACTTAACTATATAACCAAAGGTAAAATACAATGGCATTTCCATTAGATCAAACTGTCTCACGTTTGGGACAACAAAACGCAACAGGTGACGCACGAGCGTTATTCCTAAAACTATATGCAGGTGAAGTACTGACCGCTTTTGAAGAGAAGAACATCTTCATGGGTCTACACCGTACCCGCACAATCAGCAACGGTAAGAGCGCACAGTTTCCATTAACTGGTGCTGCAACTGCCGGATACCACACTGCCGGTCAACTCATTGAAGGTTCCGCTATTAAGGCGGGAGAGCGCACTGTAACAGTAGATGACCTTCTGTTATCTGCACAGTTCATCTCCAATGTTGATGAAGCAATGAACCACTACGATGTACGTTCTATCTACTCCAAGGAAGCCGGTAATGCACTAGCTAACACTTGCGACAAGAACGTAGCACGAGTGATTGCTAAAGCTGCCGGTATCAACAACGCTTCAGAAGCTGCAACAGCCTTCGGTTCATCTTTCGATGATGAAGTCTACACTGACAATGTTACTATTGGCGCTGCCTCTAGTGATGCTGTTGTTGGTGGTAAGATTGCAACTGCTATCTACGCTGCTCTTGAAGAGTTCGATAAGAAAGATGTAAGTGGTGATAAGGTATGTGTACTTCCACCTCAACAGTACTACGCTCTGTTCGGTGCAGATTCAAGTGTTAACAATCTTGCATACATGAACAAAGACGTTGGTGGTTCTGGTAGCCTTTCTACAGGCGCTGCCCCAATGATCGGTGGTGTTAAGATTTTGATGTCTAACCACATCCCTACCACTGATGAGTCAGGTACAGCTAACCCACCTTCAGGCACTACCAATACTGGTGCTTACAACGCTGACTACTCAGCACTACGTGGTCTAATCTTCACTCAAGATGCTGCTGCAACTGTCAAGTTGCTCGATCTTGGTGTTGAGTCTGAATATCAGATCGACCGTCAAGGTACTCTGATGGTTTCTAAGTACGCAATGGGACACAATGTACTACGTCCTGCTTGTGCTATTCAGTTACTGTCTGCATAACCACTCTAGGGGGGAACTTCGGTTCCCTCCTTTTTTTCATTTGGAGATAACATGACCCCCTTAACCCAACTAGAAGCTGTTAACATTATGCTATCAGCGATAGGCGAAACGCCTGTTAACTCGCTTACATCTGGCTTAGTTGAAGCTGAATTAGCGGAAACCATCCTTGGACAAGTAAGTAGAACAGTGCAGACAATGGGGTGGAGTTTTAATCGAGATACTGGCGTAATACTGGCGCAGGACACTAACGGTGAAGTGCCATTAGCTCTTAACGTATTAAGTGCCGACAGTGTTTACGAAAGTAACGGCAACAACCTTGTCCAACGTGGACAGAAATTCTGGGACCGGACTAACCGTACTTTTACTATCGGTAAGTCTGTCAAAGCTGATTTGATTTACGAATTAGACTTCACGGACATCCCACCCCTAGCAAGGTCTTACATCACTGTAAGGTCAGCCAGAATATTTCAAGATCGTGTTGTAGGTTCAGACAGCCTGCACGGTTTTCAAAAACGTGATGAAGACGAAGCCCTCATAGCTTTAAAAGATGCAGAGGCTGATGTCCAAGATCACAACATATTTAATAACTACGATGTCTTTAGAGTTATAGACAGAGGTATTAACGGAGCATAATTATGGCAATTGAACTACTTAGCAGTTCCATACCAAACCTGATAAACGGAGTCAGTCAACAGCCCCCTGCTTTGCGTCTACCGTCACAGGCTGAGACACAGATTAACGGACTGTCTAGTGTAGTAAACGGCCTATCCAAACGTCCCAACTCAGAGTTCATAAAACGACTAGGCAACGCTAACGAATTTGACAACTGCTTCATCCACACCATGCAAAGAGATAGCAATGAGTTTTACATTGTAGTCATCTCCACAACGGCTATTCGGGTGTTTGATAAGACGGGTGTTGAACGTACTGTCTCAGGCAGTGCTGCTTACCTGTCAGGACTAACATCTCCCGCTACTGAGTTAGCGGCTACCACAGTGAATGATTTCACATTCATCTTAAATAAATCAACCACCGCTAACACTAATGTTAACCTTTCAGTTTCTAGGCCCCCTGAAGCCTTGGTTTATGTCAAGAAAGGGGAATATAGTACTACTTATAATATTACTATAACCAAAGGGGGAGCGTCTTACGCTAGTACTTACACTACTTCCTCTTCTACCCAAGACAGTACCTCTGCCGCAAACAGTGCTGAACTGACCACACGTACTACTAACATTACAACGAACCTTCAGAGTTTTAACTCTGGAGGAAATCCTTTAAATGTGAATATAGTTAATTACGGTAATATCTTACATTTTCAAAGTACAGATGGCGTTGATTTTGAAATAACATGTTCGGATGGTTTGGGTGATACAGCACTCCTTAGTTTTAAAGATACAGTAGCTGATTTTAAGACACTGCCGCCTGAAGGTCCTACTGGATATAAGATTGCAGTAGTCGGTGATAATACTAAAGGCCAAGATGATTACTATGTCGAATTGCGACAGCCTACCTCTAATGGTAAACAAGTATGGAAAGAAACACTTAAAGACGCTGTTAAATTTAGTTTAGATTATGCTACCTTACCGCATAAGTTAGTGAGTAACGCTAACGGTACGTTTACATTTGCTCATGTTACTTGGGATGATCGTAAAGTAGGGGATGATGACACTAATCCAGTGCCTAGCTTCATCGGTAAAAAGATTAATGATGTGTTCTTCTTTAAGAACCGTTTAGGTTTTCTCTCCGGTGAAAATATCATAATGAGCGAGAACGGTTCGTTCTACAACTTCTTCGTTAAGACGGTATTAACCACATTAGATAGTGGTCCAATTGATGCGTCTGTATCTAATAATCAAGTTTCAGTACTTAAACATGCCGTACCGTTTGACTCCTCGTTATTACTCTTCTCCGACCTAAACCAATTTAAGTTAGAAGGCGATGGCATACTTACTAACGAAACTCTATCTATCAATGTTTCTACTTCGTTTGAAGCAGACCTAACTGCTAAACCAGTCAGTGCAGGTAAGAACGTATACTTCGCTACAGGCCGTAACAGCTTTGCAGGACTTAGAGAATACTTTGTAGACTCTGATGTTGAAACTAACGATGCCGCCGATATTACTGCACACGTTCCAACCTACCTACAAGGTTCAATAACAGACCTTGCAGCATCCTCAAATGAGGACATGTTGTTGGTCAAAGGATCAACTGAAAATAATGTAATGTATGTGTACAGTTACTACTGGCAGGGCCGTGAGAAACTTCAAGCTGCTTGGTCTAAGTGGACCTTCTCAGGAACAATACGAAACTTCTTATTCAAGAAGTCAGATATTTACATAATCACTGATGATTCTAATGGAGGGACTATCCTAGAAAGAATTAGTCTTAACCAACAGCCTACAACAGTAAACGCAATTACTAATGCGACAAAGCCGTTTATCCCCTTACTGGATCGGTCTTATAAAATATCAGCTAATGACTTCACTAACAACCAGTTCGTGGCTCCTTACTACAATGCTGATGGAAAGATTGTAGGGTCTGATGGTTCTGTTTTTGATTCTGTAGTGGACTTTAATGCTAACGTCCCTTCAACAGGTGAGTTCTGGTATGGTATTCCATACTTATTCCAATACACCTTTTCTGAAATTATAATGAAACTTGCTGAACAGCCTGTCACTGACGGACGCTTACAGTTGCGTAACATGACTGTAGCATTCAACGGTACAGCTACGTTTGAAACTTTAGTTAGTCACCAAGCACGGCCCACTAAAGCAACTGTATTTAATGCAAATACGTTAAACAGTTCACAATCATCTTTAAATAACATTTCAATTACTTCTGGTTATTACAAGTTTGGAATCTTAGGTGAGTCCTCTAGCATATCAGTAACCCTTAAAAACTATGAGTACACCCCCTGCATTTTTCAGTCAGCAGAGTGGGAAGGTATTTTTAACCCTCGTAATCGGAGAATTTAATGCAACCATATTACCGCCCCACCCAACCGGAAGACTTGGAACTGTTAGCCTCCAACATGCGACAATGCGATGTTAACGAAGTAAAAGCATCCAGTGGTGTAACCCCCTTACAAGCACTCCAAGTCTGCGCTACAAGCGAAGAGTGCAACTCTATCGTACACGAGAGCCGTATCATAGGAATGTTTGGGTGTTCTGACTTAGGGAATGGGATGGGCAGTCCGTGGTTACTAGGCACTGATGAAATACCAGACATTAAAGAACACTTCCTCCCTCAATCAAAAGAATGGGTTGAGAGGATGCAAGATCAATACAAGGTTCTCATTAACTACATCGACGCTCGTAACTCTTACGCTTTCAAGTGGCTCAAGTTCTTAGGATTTGAGTTTACGAAAGACGTACCTGATTACGGTTATGAGAAGAGAACATTTATAGAATTCATGAGGACAAGATAATGTGTGATCCAGTAACAATGGCTACATTAGCAGTAGTAAGTGGCATTGGCGAATACCAAGCCGCAAGCGAAGCTACCAAATCGTACAACCGACAAGCTGATGCTAACAATCTAAACGCTACTAACGCTAGAGATTTAAAAGTCAGGCAGTTAGATTTACAGACCCAACAGGAACTGGCAAACAGCCAACAAGAGAAACTAGATTCTCAATTAGAAATAATGCGTACTACTGCTAAAGCAGAAGTTGCAGGAGCAGCGGCAGGTGTAAGTGGTAATAGCTTGAATACAATTACTAATGAATTCACGCGTAGAGGTTTGATGACTAATACAGTAGCTAGTACAGAACAGAACAACGCCTTCGCCGCCCAAGCAGTAAATAACCAAGCCATTCACTCAGAAGCCCTTGGCCGTTTAATGACTAAGAAAGCTAAACCAAGTGCATTACTCGCCGCAGTCAAGACAGGTGTCAGCGCAGCTACTGCTTACGAAGCGTTCAACACTTAAAATAGGATAACTAACATGGCTAAAAGAATACAAGTACAAGGCCCTAACGTCAGGACATTACAAACCAAAGTTAATGCTCCGATTGTGGACACTTATTTTCGTCCAGAGCAAGAGGCTAATAAATATGCTGAGTTATCCACTTTCTTGAATAAAGTCGTACCGCAAGCAACACAACTTGCACTAGATGTACGGACTAAGAAAATCAAAAAGGATGTTGATCTACTAGGTGAGATAAGTTATTCCCAAAAAGATTGGGGAGTGTTTGAAGAGTTTATCAAAGAAAAAGGTATTACCAACAGCCACGCTACTTACACGGCCTTTAACGCTCGTAAGGGTATGGAAGATGGTAAGAGTGCCAAAGAAAGTTTAAATAAATTCTACCTAGATAATTCAGCAGAATGGATGTCGCAACCTGACAGCACCATGCAAAAAGAGGCTGTAAACAATTGGCTACAAGAAAACTTCCCACAAGGGAAGGAAGCTGAAACAGGTTATCTATCAGAATATACTAAAGTACTTCAAAACCACAACAACCACTTGGATCAAAACTTTACCCAAGCGCATACAACTTTAATTAAGAAAGACACTGAGAACGGTTTAGTAGAAAACATTTCAGGTATGTTTGCCAACAATGAAGATGGTCAAACCATCACAGACACTACACAGTTCTTTGCTGACACAGGTATCATTCCCGATAGCGCCTATGGACGTTTACTTATTCAGCAGGGTGTTATACGAGCTATTCAAGAAGATAGTGCTGCCAATGGTGGAATGAACATTAAAGCGATGACTGCGAAGTGGGCAAACTTAACAACCTCTACAGGAGCTAAACTAAGTGCTGTAAAAGGCTCTAATGAATTAGTCCAAGCAGCTATTAACACTGCACTGGCAAGAGTTGATCAAGAGGAAAATCGTAAGGAGCGTGGGGAGGATCGCATAAAGAGAGAACAAGGTGCAGAAATTACTAACCTTGTATTTGAAGGGCGTGAAGTAGACCCTGACGATT
>TARA_R110002153_G_scaffold73747_1_pt1 | contig 10040 bp, 8 predicted proteins | sample TARA_R110002153 | Tara Oceans TARA_R110002153 (sample SAMEA4398193) | marine metagenome | biome: Polar Biome; feature: [SRF] surface water layer (ENVO:00010504); material: water (ENVO:00002006), including particulate matter (ENVO:01000060) such as... | depth 5 m
CCGTTCACTGTTGGAACGATTTCTTTTCTATCCATAAAGCGTTCTTGTGCTTGTAATAGGTCAGAAAGAGTTTGTAGCGTATCATATCCAGTTAGAATAACCTTTGGTGAACCACCAGCAACTCTTAAATCACGAATCATACTGTTAAGAACAGTTAGAGTCATTTGACGAGCAGCAGTAGAAGCATATGTAGCACCAAAAGAAACTGCTGAATCTAAGAAAGAACCTGCATCCCTGTTTGAACCATAAATATGGCTTGTTGCTGTTCCGTCTGCATTACCAACAAGATTTGCAGTTTCCATAGCCGCTAATTCAGCAGTAGAAGTAATAACCTTGTATAGAGAAGTATAGTTTCTATCAATGTTAGCAACAGTAGTTGTAGCAACGGCTGAACCTGCATCATAGTTTTCTAAAGGCATAACAAGCATAGCGTTTTGAACTTCTGCATGATGCTTACCCATGTCTTCTCGCAATTGTGCTCTAATATCACCAATACCATCATCTATTGATGCCATTTCCATAGCCAATTCGCTGAAATCAAATTGATGAGCAACGATTTTAGGGCTTGTAAATAGTGTAGTGTATGTTGGTGCAATTGGGCCAAGTCCGTCTTGAGCAGTGTTTAATGCTGCATTTTCAGGAACGCCACCAATCAAATCTGCTCTAAGAGTAGATGAACCTAATGTGTTTAAATCAGTTGAACCTGTAACTCCGATAGATAGGGAGTTTCCTGTTCCACCAGCAGGTCTGTCGGAAAGAACTCTCCAACCACTTGAAGCATAAGGTCGCTTTGCGATAATAGATAGAGCATTACACTCTCTATTTAGCATAGACCAAACCTTTTGTCCATAGATTTGGTTATAAAGATTACCGTTAATACCGCTTGTTGCTGCTGCTTGTCCGGCTGAATCATGCCCACCATGAATACCTTGAATACCACCTGCGGCCTTTAGCAATTGATTGCTAATTGACCCAGATGTTTTAGTTCCATATGTTCGTGCTTCTAAATCTGCTATTGTGTTAATATATCCTGTTCCCATAATAATCACCTAATTATTGGCCTCCAACCATTTTATGAATTTCCGACCATTCCATTTGAGCCAAGTCATCCATTGACGGGAGAGTTATTGTTGATTCTTCTTGTGCCTTAATGATTGAATCCTTTTCAGCAGTTAAAGACTTTCGCAATAGAGCAAATTCATTCTTCATTGAAGCGATTTCTGCTTGTGCGTCATATTGAGCCTTTGATAGAAGGTTCTCCTTAGAAGAAACTTCGGATTTGAAACGGTTCTCAAAAGACTTTTGTAGATTGTCGTAAGCCCTCTTTTCAAGTTGCTCTTGACGGAATGCTGAATAAGCCTTCTCAATGTTAGGAATAGACAAATCAAGTGTTTCTAACTCTTTGTTATCAAACGCCTTAACTACTGGCAAATCAGAAGATACTGGTTTTCCATTGTTGATTACTATTCTATCAGCAGGGTTTCCAATTTCAACACCTGCACCATCTAGTGTAGATACATAGGCTTTGTTCTCGTCATCCATGTATTCAGCCTTTTCGTCTTCTTCCTCGCCCATATCCATGCCTTTCTCTTCTTCTGGCATATCCATATTTTCGTCTTCTTCCTTACGGAGAATATTAACTTCTTCCATAAGTGCGTCTAGTTCTGCCAATGCTTTTTCTATTTTACTCATATTGTTCACCTTATTTGTTTTTTTGTCTTGTTTTAGAATATCAAATCGTGCTTCTGGGTTTATGCCTTTTTCACAGATTGTTACTTCATGTAATTCAAGTTTGCTTATTTCATTATATTCGCCAAGTTCTTTATTACTTTTCTTAACTTTATTTAATGCTTGTCCACCAATACTAAATGACCTTAATGAACCTTTACGAATGCCTCTATTTATTTCTTTTGCTTTTTCTATGTCGTCTCTTAATTTAATTACTACAAAGAATCCTACATCATCTACTTCTGTTTTCCAAAGTTTTCCTGATTTATCCCTGTATGATTTTATTACTTCACCGACTTGAACATTAGAATGGTTTGTCATTACATTTCTGAATTTGTTATTATCCATAAAGTGACTTACTGCTTCGTTAAGTGCTTTAAGTGTTATTAGGTCATTTTGTTTATCAACGATTTCAATGCTTGCATATCCACCGATTGTTAAATCATCATTCTTGAGAATCCTGAAGTCGGAAGCCCTGTTAGCAAATACCGCCGAACTCATTCTCCTCAACCCTTACTCCATCAAACCACTATATAAAGAACACTCAGTTTTTATTAGGAAGGGGGATTTTACTATGCTTATCAGCATAAATATCCCACTGCCCTTCATCGGAATCGTCATCGGCAGGTTCTTGTTTGAAGCCTGTCCAAGCCAACCACATTTGTATATCCTTTACAGTAATGACTCTAAAGTGCATTTTAGTCTCAAACTTATTACCTTCTAAGAAATACTCATGATAGCCGTCTTTCTGCACACCTAGTTTAATTTTACCCGAATCAACTACTTTACCTCTTTCAAAGTTCTTTGAAACTTCTGCTGGATATTTACCAGCCGCACCGAATAAATCAAACAGTTCTTTCTGGTCATCTAATTCAATTGTCCAGAACATAGTTTCTTTATCTAATTTGATTGCTAAAGTTAAATTATTATCTTCCCTAGAGTATAACTTAAATCCACCCTCTTGTAGATTACTAGGAGTCTTATATTCTTTTAGAATATTTTCTTCTTGCATAATTTTATCATCATCAGCAATTAATTTATTATCAACCATACTAATACCATCTCTTAAAGCAGCCCATTTGTTTAACTTGCTTTGCGTAGAGTCTAAAATATCCTCATATAAAGAGGATTGGTGTTCCTTTAGATAACTATGTAATTCTCCTGCTGTTTTACCACCTCTTTCTTTAAGATGTTGAAATATAGCCACTGTTAATTCACTTTGCTTTGATTTCATTATATCAATCGCTTGTTGTTTCCACATATCTAAATCAGCCAAAGCGTTCTTAGACATTAAGTTATTTTCTTCAAACCCATAGATAGTAAACCCATTCATATCTGATTTAATAATTAAATTAGTTTCGCCATGAATATAATCAGTAATCTTAATTCCTTTAGTTAATGCTTCCACATCATAATTTAAAGACTTCTTAGTATCTCTTGAAAGTAACTCTAAAGTAACTAGTTTGTCAGGATGCTCTACTTCCGGCACTTCAATAACCTTTGCTGAATATAAACTGTAAACATTTCCCTTCTTTTTAACTTCATCAACTTTAACTCTAATGATATTACCCACATCAACAGATACTTTAGTATTAAGGGCTTTACCTACATTCATATAATTAGAGCCTTTAATTTCTACTAAGTTATCTAAGTCTTCTGATATTGGGCCAATACCTAAACTATAAGAATACAACCCACTTTTGGTCTTTTTCTTATCTAACACCATTACATCTAAATCAACAAACTTCTTCCACTTAATCCACTTAGGATTCTTCTTAGTGCCTATATAATAAGTAGAAGTAGCGTCTTTAATAACAACTCCCTCAGAAGTAGGTAATTCCATCATTTCTTTAGCATAAGTTTCAATATCAGTAAGACTATCTGCTTCTCTAGTATCTTTCTTTGAAGGGAAAGCAATCGCATCACTAGACTTAGATGAATAGTTGTTAAATAGAATTGTCATTCTATCACTTAATTCTTCATCAACCATAGACTGAGACTCATGGCGTATAATATCAAATACATGACAGCGTAAATCAGCATCTTTATATTTATTTTTAAATACATGAGCAATAGTATCTGCTCTATGTAATGACTCCTCACCCTTGAATAAAATTAACTCAGCATCAAGAATACAATCTCCATATTCTTTCTTCTTTAATTCAGTAACTTGAGCAAGACACTTTTCAGTTATGTCCTTTTCATTATACGAATACACAGTTACTTTATCATCTAACTTATGTAATTGAACTCTCATACCATCATACTTTTCTTGAACAAACCATTCACCACTAAACCCTTTAAGTTCTTTAATGTCATCTATCTCAAATATCCTATACATAGGTTTGTTAGGAACAATAAAGTGAGAAATAGCCTTCTCTTTTTCGGATTTCTCCTTTTCGGATTTAGCAAGCCCCTCAATTTCCACTAACTCATCCCATTCTTTTTCTTCATGTTGAGAGAAGTAAATTAACTCTAATATATCCATAGCAGCCTTTACTTTGGATTCAACCTTCTTTGAGTCTTTTCCATCCCCGTAATGTTCAATAATATACAGCCCTATGTCCTCCGATTCTAGGTCAAGACCCATAAGACCCCCTGTTATTGTGTCGGCTTCCATGTCTTTAATGTTTAACACTTCAACTGAAAGGGGTTTATTGTGGTTTCTTAGTGCATAATGCACAAATTTAACCATGCTTTCAGGGTTAGATAGTAATTCTTCAAGAACATCACCTTTAAACAGTTTAGAAAAAGGGTCATCAACTACTGGAGAAGCATACCTAACTAATTTAATCTTCTCATATAACTCAGTTGCTTTTAAACTGACTGGGTTTTTAGTATCAGCATCCATTAAATCAGGTTCATCAATATACTTATTTAATTCTTTACCTGCTGAATCTAATTCATTATAGGATTCAATGATAGTATCTACTGCTTTACGCCAACGCCCCCCGTATTCTTCGGGGTCTTGTTTGGCTGAAAGATAGGCTACTCTCGTCTTTTCAAAAAGACGGAGTATTTCTATTGAAGGTTGTTTATCCTTCTCAATAGAGTCTAGTTTCAAATTAATCCCGTTCCACATCTAGTGTTTAGTATGGGCTATTTCCGCCACTTAAGTAATTAAGATGTTCTTTTTGGTCATCTAGTTTAGGGTCGGGCGTTTCATCAACAGACCGCTTAGCATCTGAAACAGAAGCCTTTGGTGGATTACTAAATCCGCCTTTGCTCTCTCTTAGGGTTAGCATTTGATTAACTAAAGCCGTAAACTGTGACCATATATTAGTTTTACCTGCTTTTAAATCTGCTAAAATCTTACTCATCTGTTCATGTGCTTGTTCAATACTTCTTTCCAACTCAACATTCTTTTCTCTTGCTTCATCATTTAGAAAAGGATTATCATTATAATCTTCTTCAGTGACGGCTTTAAGAATAATAATTGCTTGTTTAATTATTTCACCAGCATAAGCATGATTAGAAACAGGGCCATCATTTGATACAAACTTAGGCTCATATTTTTCTGCTTTAGGTCGCTTTAGTTTAAATTCTTCTGATTCATCTTTCATAGGGCTTCGGTTATTATCATTAACCGAATCATTAAGTATTTCTTTAGCCTTTCTAGCCTTTTCAATCAATAAACTAATCTGTCTTTCTTGTCTTGTAACTCTTTCTGGCATTTTAATCACTCCATTTGTTCAACCATCTTATGAATGTCCGACCAATCCATACTTGATACATCAGTAGGAAGAGAACTTCCACCAATAGAATTATCCATAGCAGGGGTAGGTGTATCTGTAACAACAAATCCGGCCTTCATTAATAAACTATCTTTAGCGTAAATAGTCTTTTCTAATGCTTCTACTTTTGCAGTTAAGGCTTTTACTATTTCCAACATATCTGCGCTAATACTATTTTCTTCACTCATTCTTTCACTTCCTTTTTATTGCTAGGATAAATTAAATCTCGTAATTGACGGTAGAGTAACTCATATTCCTTACGGAGTTTGGTAGCAGTAGCCACTATATCAATGTTCCTTTCATCCATTGACTTCATTTTCTTGTTTAGTTTCTTGTCTGCTTTAGTCAAGTCTAATTCCCTAAGAACCTCAATTAGTTCTCCAAGTTTAGTAAAGTCTTGTCCAAAAAATTCAGTAGGTTCTGCGGATTGAAGAGTCTTTTTGAGTTTCTTTCTACCTTTAGCATCCAAAGAATCAAGAAGGTCTTTAGGAACTTGTTTCTTTTCTTTGAGGATAAATTCCTCACCTGTTTCATAGTAATCCCAAGTCATCTTTCATACTCCCCTATCTCTTTCACTATTTTTACTTTCATAGTCAGCCCTATCCTCATAGTCTTCAAAGCCACCACTACCTTCAATAGCCTCATCTAATTGATTTAATACTGCTTTAAAGTCTTCAATATGTTTTTCCATTGACATAGATAATTCATTCATAGAAGCAATTTCTTCGGAGTTTATTAATGAAATTCCCATTGGGTTATCGCCATTATCCTTACCTTTAGGTCTAAGTAGTTCTTCTATTGAATCATCTAGTGCATCTACACTATCGGTGGAATGCTCATTCATGTCAATTGAAACGCCATGCATTCTAATAACCAAAGAAGAAGCCCTAGATATTAGTTTCTTAATAACATCAGGTGCAGGAGTTTCTTCATACTTATAATAATAACCACTTAAGGTTTTTATATATGGCCTAACTGTATCAAATCTTTCTAACTGTTTTTTAACTTCTTCTATCTTGACCAATTCCGATTCAATTTTCTCTTCAAGTTCTTCTCTAGCCTCATCAATATACTTGTCTGAATTATTTCTTATTTCCTTTAATTCATCACCCATACTCTTAATGTTTTCTTGAGTTGCCCCACCCCTAGCAATAAGAGTTCTGTATGCAGCAGTTAATTTATTAACTTTATCGGATATAAACTTATCCATATTAGTATCTTCTGTCAATTCTTCTAACTCTTGCTGCGACTCATTAAATTTAGTCAGTTGGTTTTTAAGCCCTGAAATAGTTCTCTTAAAAGCGGTAATCTTTTTAAGTTGCTTCTGGTAATTATCATCCACTTTAGGGTTACGACCTCTTAAAAAATCTAACCCTCTTGTGTATTCAGTTTTAGCCTTCGGTCTATCTACTGAAACTTTAGGTTCGGCATTATAAAGGCTAACATGAAGTAATTCAATTAACTGAAAGAATGAAATCTTTTTAGCACTATTCTCAACTGAAAACTTTAATTCAAGAAACTTAAATAGTTCTGCTTGTAAGGCTTTAACATTAATGTCTTTAGCCTTGTCATCTTTCCAAGTCATAATTGAAGTTCCATCATTACCATCTTTAGATGAGAATTTTTTTCCTTTGTATTCGCCTTGAATTAAATAGGGTCTATATTTAGTAGTTAGAAAAGTTCGGCCTCCCTCAAGACCAAGTTGTTGAAATACATTTACTACATGGTCGGATTTATTTTGAGTATTAGCCATTTTCTTATAAATATTATTAACTCCCATTACATTTAATTTATTTTTACCTTTAATTTCTTTTTCAATTACAGAAGCACTAGCAACAATCTCGTTTATAGGTTTTAAATACTTATTATAAATACTTAACTGAGTATAGGCTTTCTTGCTTCCTTGAGCATATTTGTTATTATTCTGGATTTCTCGTATGGCAAGAAGGTTACTTCTTTTTGATTGTTCCTTAGTGTCTACTTCAAACGCATCCTCGTCTAAATCATCACTTCCGTATTCATCGTCTTCATCCTCTTCTTCCGCTTCTTCATCATCTTTGCCCGCTTCTTTATCTTTTTCTGCATCTGCTTCTGTTTTATCTTCAAGTTCCTCAACAGTAGCGTCTCCTAAATCAAACTCTTCTTCTTCATAGTCTTCATAGGCTTCATCATCTTCAGCCTTAGCAATATATCTTCGGTATTGGGTAATATTAGAACTATTCAAGTTTCTTTCTAAAGACCTTTTAATAATAGAAGTAGAAGCACCACATTCCACTAGTCTTTTAGTTTCGTTGTCTAATTCAGCCTTACTTAAAATATTAAGTAAAGATTTATCTTTAGATAGTTCAATAATCATTTAATCACCTTAAAATGGAATGTTTTCTGTCTTTCCTCTTCGCTTAGGTGGAAGAGAAACTACATCGGGAATATCTGCTGAGGTAGGAGAAGGCTTGTGACTATTATCCGCAGGGAATCCCATAGTCATATCTTTAGTCTGTCTTACTTCATCTCTACTAGCATTACTGGCCTGTGCTTTAACCTGCGCTAATTCTTTAGTTAATCGTATTTGCTTTTGTCTAATATCTTCTGCCATTATAATCACCTATTATCAGAATATCCAATACTTTGAAGATTAATGTCACCTAGAGTTACTTCTAATAATTCTATCAAGTCTTCCTTCGCCATCTCATCAATCATTTCCAAAACCTTTTCCTTTAAGTCTTTTCTAGTTAATTCAGTTAATTCAGACATTTGATTATCGCCGCCTTCATCTAAATGAGTTTCTTCATTATCTTGGATTCTTCCAAACTTATCTTTATCTGAACCAGCACCACCAACAGTTTTAGTTCTTCTTTGTTCTTGGCCACCATATCCGCCGGTATGCACTTCATCTTTGTCTTTACGACTTTCTTTCATTATTGTTCTCCAATTCATTATAATCACCTTTTATTTCTCAATTTTTTGCTTCGGATTTTTTTCGGCCTTAACCGACTCTCCGTTCTGTTCTTTTATCATTGTTTTGATTTCCAGCATCCAAAGGCAAACCTGTCAGCCGCTTATCTGGCCCTTGATTCATAGAGGGTTTATTCCTTGTGGTCGCTGGATTCTCTTGGGGCTTAGAAGTTCCCCCTTGTAGTGCTTGTTCTTGCATTTGCCCCATTTGTGAAGCATCTATGTTTGTTCCGGCATAAGGGTCTTTTTCTACGGGTTCTTCCCCTCCTTGTGGTTGTTCTTCTTCTACTGGTTCAGGTTTCTTAAATGTAAAGTTACCGTCTTCATCCATTTCAACTTCAAATCCTAAATTCTTTACAGAAGCAGCAATATTAACTTCAATCTCTCTCTTACGAAGAACTGCAATTTCATCCTCTTCTTCAGATGGAGGAAGTTTCAAATTCCAATCAGTAATCCCAAATTGCTTAGTTAAGAAGGGAAATACATAGTTATTATACACTGTTTGGGCTTTTTGCACAGCACGATTAGTTACCAGTATTTGCATACCTTCATTGTTTAATCCACCACTAGCAGTAGAATCAGCCATAAAAACCTTACTTACTCCATAAAAAGCACTGATTCTATCCCTTAAATCATCCTTTACAGCAACATATTCCATTTCTTTTAGACTATCCATGAACTTAATCCATTCAACTGCACCCTTTCCTCCTTCTCCTTCTACTCCCATAACAGGTATAAAGTGAGGGTCAGCCTCCATTTTCTCTTTAACTGCTCGCCAAAAAGACTTCATAGAGTCCATATTCCTAGTTTGAACGGCTAATAGCCCTTTAGGCATCCTACTTTTAGTATAAGAAGAATTGACATAGTTTTCCATAGCAATTAAAGTCATAATATTGTTAAATAAAGTAATAACTGGAGACATACCATACAAACGAGAAGGGCTGTATTTACTAAAGTGTAATACTTCTCCTTTCAAGAAGTGTTGGTCTTCTCCATTAACTCTATTGACATAATGAACCGGAAATAAAGCAGCACCGCAAGTATCACATAGTTCATGCGGTTCAGTAGCAATAAGACTTCTATGATTTACACAAGTAAACCCCTTAGTTCCTCTTTGACCTAACTCATCACTATAAATAAACATGGTTACTGGGTCGCCTCTATATAGTTCTTTAATACGATGCATTCTAATCTTACCATTACCGTCTATAAAGTATTCTTTAACTAATACAATATAAGCATCATCCATAATGTTTAAATCATCTTCTAATTCCTGTAATACATCAATGAATAGTTGCTCGGCTTTATTAACATACCCTTCAATAAAATCCTCAGCATATTCTAATTGCTTAACATCTGGTATCTGTAAAGAAAGACTTCCACAACGGGAACATTCTTTAACTGGCCTACTATGTTCTTTCTTACAAGTTTTACAACGAGCCTCATATGCTTTTTCCCAAATATATCCTCGCCTAAACACTTCTTGCTTAAGTTGAGTAATACAAGTTCTAGCAATAACTGATTGATTTACAACATTATAAATAATAGGGCCAGTCATCATATGACTTGTCTGCCTTTCTTGGATGCCCATATTAAATACGGTTCTATCCATAGGTTTAGGAGTAG
>TARA_R110002153_G_scaffold8386_5_pt1 | contig 10038 bp, 11 predicted proteins | sample TARA_R110002153 | Tara Oceans TARA_R110002153 (sample SAMEA4398193) | marine metagenome | biome: Polar Biome; feature: [SRF] surface water layer (ENVO:00010504); material: water (ENVO:00002006), including particulate matter (ENVO:01000060) such as... | depth 5 m
GCAGAAGCCTTCCTTAAAACATTAGAGTTATGGCAAGATTGAACAAAACAACGTCAACACAACCACCATGCAGAAAAACATAATAGTTGAGTCGTGGATCGCCACTGTCACCCTTCATAACGGACAAACAGTCGAGCAAGAATTCAGAGCGAAGTCATTCAAGAAGGGGAGGGAGATCCTCAAGCGAGACTCACAGATCAAGAAGATCTTAAACATTAGGAAAAAATACTGAGAAATTATGAGCGAATACGAAGATACAGACCCATTGAGCGACATCAGGAAGATGATCGCAGATGGAAAGAAGATAGATGAGGATATAAATAAGATCGTCGAAGCCGGTAAGGAGGAGGCAGAGCGTGAGATCATGATGGGTCTATGGGGCTACCTAGGAGACGGGACAGAGGACTACCATGAATCATTCAGGGGTGCTGCTGCATACACTGAAATCATCACGGTCTTTAGGGATGCTCTCAAAAATCTAGATTTTGGAACAAAGAAGGCAGTGTCCGAGGCGATGTGTAAGCAGATAGCTTCAGACCTCATGCTTTACAGTAAGCTTGAAGAGGTGAAGGATAAATACTCGAAATGAAAAACGACGAATTCATCAAGACAGCCATGAAGCTCTATATGATGGGAGTCCATGGAACAAAGAATCAAATCATCCTCTACACCATTTGGCAATCAGGGGAGGTTAGACGTAAGGTCCTAGAGGCACTGTTGCCTGATACGGTGACGTTGCAGAACTCACAGATCACACACCTAGTGAACAAGGGCCTCATCAAGAAGAGGGAGAGGTTCAATAACAGGATTAAGGAGGTGTATTACAGCCTCACACAACTATCCATCAATCAAATCAACTAAATAATAATGGAAATAACCTACCGAACATTTAAGGAGATCAAGACATCAGGTATTCGAGGCGAATGGCGCTGGGATGGTAAGAAAATGGAATGGCGCAACCCACGGATCAAGCATCGCAGAGAATGGAAGCCGTGCCCCACCACGACCCCCATTGACTTATTGGGAGATGCGTCAATCATGGAAACCACCCCAGCGCCAGATACGAAGATAGACATGGTGAACTCACCCTCCCACTACAAGGCTCATGCCAGCGGAGTGGAGTGCATACAAATCACGGAGCACATGAGCTTTTGCCTAGGTAATGCTGTGAAATACATCTGGAGAGCTGACGAGAAAGGAAAGACCATTGAGGACCTCAAAAAAGCCCGGTGGTATATCGACCGAGAAATCACCCTTCGCCAAGCCTAAATATGAAAGAGCCAAGATTGCTGACTAGAGTTCTCATGGAGATGATTAGTGAAGTCCCTGAAAGTGAGGAGCTCGCTGATCGGTTGCGTTCACATGCAAGTAGGGAGGAATATAGGGCTCCTGAGGCCTCAGACTGGCATAGTGTATCCAACAGCATTCATGTCCTAATCGGAGGTAGAGAGGAGCCCTGGATTGAGAGAGTCTTACAGATATGGATGTATCAACCTAATTTTAAATTTAACGCAGACACATAAACATGAAACAAATAAAAATCAACCAGCAGTCCTATCACGGGAACAGGTTCGACAAAACTAAGCTGCCTGACATAAAGGCTGCTGGCCATGTTAGCGCCTCTCTCCTGTCAAAGGTTCGTAACCCAATCAAGTTCATGAAGGCTGAGCCAGATGAGGAAACTCAGGCAATGTATTGGGGGTCACTAGTTGACTGTCTGTGGACCACTCCAAAGCTATTCAACGTGTTCTACGCTGTATTGCCCGAGGATGCCCCTAGGAGGCCCACTGAGGTCCAACGTAAGGCCGTTAAGCAATCACCCGCAGCAATCAAGAGCATCGCCTTCTGGGACGCATGGGAGAAGTCTACAGCAGGTAAGTGTGTTGTTCCCGCTGATGTATTGGTTGAAGCCCGCAAGGCTGTCGCAATGCTTAAGGAGCACCCCATCTCATCAGAGATCCTAGCTAACTCACAGACACAGGTCGTCATGATGGGCAAGGCGCCCGAATCCCTAGGACTACCCGAAGGTGTGCTCGCTAAGGGAATGATGGATATGCTGCCAGATAGCGGGAGATTCACAGATTACGTCGTGGACTTGAAGACCACAAATAATCTAGCTGAGAACCTAGTTCACAACATCATGTTCCAATTTGATTACGTGGTGAAGATGTCCTTCTACTCTATCCTTTCTGAGGCATGTGGATTTGGCGTGCGTGATAAGGCGCTACTGATTTGGCAGAACTCCAAGGCTCCATACGAGGTGAAGGTTCGAGAGCTTGGCCCTAATGACATTGCGTTCGGAAAAACGATCATCCGTAAGCGCTGTGAAGTGCTAGGCAAACTCGATCCCAATCACATTGAAGCCTTCTACGATACCGAGATCAAGGGAATGCCCTTGAAGAGCTGGGCGATTGAGGAGTATAACAACGAATGACCAAAGAGTGGACAGTCGCTAGAAAGAAATCCTTCGTAATATCAGCCCTTAGAGGAGCTAGATGGCCCGCTAAATATGGTTGCGTCAACGCAGCTTACGTCCGAGATGGCATCAATCCTAAGACTGGTAGGAAGTGCAAGCTTCATAGGTGCAGTAAATGTAAGGAGCTATTCCCTAAGGGTAAGATTCAAGCTGATCACATAGATCCTGTAGTGGGGCCTGAGGGCTTCATCTCATGGGATGTCTACATTGAACGCATCTTCTGTGGCGAGGAAGGATTTCAAGCTCTCTGTCACGAGTGTCACGCAACCAAGACGTTGATGGAGAGACTTAAGATTGGTGAGAAGGACGTCCCTAAATACAGGAGGCTGATAGCATTCAAGAAGATGAAGGCTACGGCCCAAATCAAAATGCTCAAACGATTCAAGATTGAACCAGGAGCTAACGGGGAGCAGAGAGTGGAGGCGTTTAAAAAGAAACTAAAAATATGAAAATAACGCATGACCACAGACACACACTTAACCAGTTTGATTCTTGGCTGAGATCCGAACTCAGTAACCGACAGATATTCACCTCAAAAATCGAGGAAGACAAGAACAGCGAGGGCTCCTATCTGATGGATAGGGGGCGGATGGAGATTAGGTTTGGAGATGGCAACATAAAAATCTACGACCTAACCATGGGGACCCGCAAATGCCTAGTGGTAAGGAGTCACGAAGCATTCCTAGAGGCCTTGATGATCGCATCTGAGTGGGCTCTACGTCGCCACTTCATAAACACCTTTATAAAATCTACATTCAATGAACGTCCAGAAACTGATAGCAAGCAACCCGATTCAGGGGACAGAGAAACAGGTGAAGTGGGCAAAGACGATAAGGGCGAGATACGAGCAACAAGTGATGAGGCTTGGAACAAGTGGTATCCTATCTCAAATACGGCCATATCTAACTAATGAGTCACTAGAGGCTATAGGCTGCACAGCGAATGACACCAATGGTTTATTAAGGATGGCTTACAGTGTCCTAAACCAAATCCTGGGACAGCGAGAAGCTGCCTGGTGGATCAAGAGTCGAGACATAAAGCTTGAAGACATGTTTGGCAGGGCTACCATGGAATGCATCGCTTACTGGCGAAAGTCGCAACCTTTCAAAATACATTAGAAGATGGACAAATTTCAAAAATGGGACCAGCAATACGCTGAGTGGGCAAAATCTCAGAGAGCCGAAGGAATCCTACCAGACAAGCCTTATGGTTTTGACGAGTGGAAACAAGGGGATGACCCTTTAAATCTAGCTAGCGCACCAAAAACATCCTGCAAGGGTGGAGACTTGGTGGATAGTGCTGAATGGGGAAAACAAAGGAGAGGTCAAAATAAAACAGAACAAGATGGAAGATAAGAAAGAAGAAGTAGTATTAGCACTAACGAAGGAAGCTTTTGATAAAAGTGGCGCGTTCAATGGATATAAGTCACTGAAGGGAAAGAGTATACTCAGGGATTGGCTCACGAATAGCGGAGATACAGCATACCTACCACGAGCAGCAGCAGAGACAGACAAGGCGCATAAGCAACTGATCCCCTACATCGCTGTGATGTGTGAGGATGAGGTTCTGGTGTATGAGCGAGGTGAAGCAGGAGGAGAGGAGCGCCTCCACTCACAGCTATCAATCGGTATCGGCGGTCACGTGAACACTGATGATGACCCATCAGATCCATTCTTTACATTCTCTAAAGGAGCTCTCAGAGAGATCAGGGAAGAGATTGGAATTGAGGTTACGCACACGGAGTTCCAGAAGTCCATCTATGGGCTAGTGAATGACAGTGAGTCTCATGTTGGCGCAGTTCACCTAGGGGTAGCATGTGTTATTCGTGTGAAGCCAGAGCAGAAGGCTGCAATCCTGGCTAAGTGCGAGGAAGCCATCACCAATCCAAAGTTCGTTCCAATCACCGAGCTAGAGAATCCAGAGCTGTTCGATAAGCTTGAGACATGGTCGAAATATTTTGCTCAAGGATACATTGTTGAGACATCGGAACTCGGCAAGTGGAATAACGAAGGGTTCAGGGAGCGTGTCACGATGCTCTCTATCACTGCATCGGCCCTAGCTGCATCAGCATCAGGAATGCTACTCGGAAGAACACCCGCAACACACCTGGCTGCCAAGGCTGAGGTTGAAGAGGGTGCTGGTGAGGTCCAATGCCTACTGGCCGGACTGATCTACAACCAAGACATTAGTAGTGATGAAATCAAGACATCCGCAAAGGAGTTCCAGAAGGTCATTCACGACGTAATGAAATACCAAGCGGAAGATGAGGAAGGGTAATGTCGAAGGAGACAGACCTGGAATGCTGGGCCTCTGCTCTAAAGCGTAGAGAGAGGTATGCCCACCTAGTATGGATTAGGTGGAAAAAACACAAAGATAGCGAGCTTCGCCTGAAAAGGTATGTTGACGCAATTAAACTCTGTGAGGAAGCTCAAACTAAGGTTAGGGCTCTATGTTAATATCAGAAGAAACAAGGTCCGCACTGATCGGATTCGCCGTCGTTCTAATCCTTATAGCGGTTGGGGCGGCGGCTTTATATTTTTAAGCGGAACACCGAAGCTAAAGATTGCCGACAAACCAATGAGTGATACATACGAAATAAACGACAGAGACGAAGTGATCCCTTGCGCTGGGGTATGGGACGAAATGGATCAGTTTGATCGAGCTTGGTTTTACCAAAGCGTCGATGGAACTCTAAGAGAGGACCAGAGGGGCGATGTTGAGGGGGCCATTGCGGATCACGAAAGGGCTGGAAATTGGAATGTGTCATCTACCATGCGGAAATTTAAATTTAAGCAGAACGGAAAGGATCACCGATCATGAGCGAGGAACGAGAGAAGGATTCGGGTGCATCCCGTTGTTCTGCCGTTTTAGTTCGGAGGCTTACCAGTAATGCTCCGAGGAGATACTACTGGAAGGTTTATGTGGCAGGAGAGGCGCTCCACGAATACCACGACAGGGAAGAGTGGGCTGAAGAGCAAGCTGCCCGACTACGCTTAAAATTATCTAAGCAGAACAAGGAGATCGTCGACACCTAGTGTTCGGTGTATCTCGCTGTTTAAGGTATGAGGCAAGTGTCACCGCCGGGACTCGAACCCGGAAAACGCTGAGCTTAAATCAGTTGCTTTACCATTTTGCTACGATGACATGAAAGTGGTCTCGCAGGCAGGATTTGAACCTACGACTTCTCGCTTCCAGGGCGAGAGCTCTACCAGACTGAGCTACTGCAAGGTTGGTGCTGCCGAGGGGAATTGAACCCCTGTTTCAAGGATGAAAGCCGAGGGTCCTAACCATTAGACGACGGCAGCGAAAGTTACGCAACGGTCAATAAAATTGGTAGTCTCGTCGGAACTCGAATCCGAAATGCTGGATTCAAAGTCCAGAGTGTTACCAATTATACCACGAGACAATTAGTCTCACCGCTGCTGTCGCGGTCGCTCTCGGAGAGTGGATAAGTTGGTCATAGGAATACGCTGCCCGAGAAAAACAAAACCGTCAACTAAATTAATCCCAATCCCAAACCCTAACATCAAGCTTCTTATCACCGGCACCTCTAACCATTGTCCTCATGTCCCTAGGCATTGCTGGGATCTCAGAACTGAACATCAGAATTGCTTCAAGTGGATTAATGTCCTCTCTAGCATTAGACATCCTGATTAGTGGATCTACGATGGACGAAACTCCGCTTGTAGCTGCTGATAGGTTGGAGATGTCATTAGCAAAGAACTGACCTGATTTGTAGATGGCTCTCTCATACCAGTTCTCTGAGTTAGTCCCTCCTCCGTCTGTAACAGGTGTCACAGGCACTGTCAGTCCTGCTCTGCTGTATTTCACCACATCACCCTCGAAGGCGCTCATAACAGTGTTCTCGAGGGCGTATTTGCTGACACTAGATCCAAGTGCTGTGGAGGCGAGGACGCCAACTCCCCAAGGGGCGAGCTGATTGACCGCCTCACCAGCTATACGGAGACTTGCGAGCTTCTTATCATTAGCAAGGTCGGCCTTATCCCACTCGCCATTTCTATAGCCCATAGGATTACCTGAGCCGCCAGCAAGGAGGGCAACCCAGTTCATCACTGTGAACTTGCGCTCAGCCTCATTCATGCTCTCGTCCAGTCCGTAGAACCATCCTTTGTATTTCTTCTCCTTCTCCTCATCACCACCGCTCATTGCGTAAGCGGCAGCGGCAGTCATAACCTCATAGCGCATCAGTAGGAAAAGGGTGTTCTGGACAATGTTGGAGGCCAGGAGGCGTCTGCCTTCTTGTTTAGTCTCCTTGTCCTTGCTTTTCATCATTTGCCTAGCAGCGTGGGAGTTACCCCCGATGTGAACCTGGTGGTTGGCATAGGTGGTGAATGTCCCTCTGATGAATTCGCCTACAACCGTATCAGACTTCTGGAAGGACTTACCTTTCATTGATCTGTCAGTTGGGGCCATCATGTCATTCACCATACGGATTGCATCCTGTCTCATCTTGTATGTGATGTTGATGCCATCCCGTATATCTGGATCGAGGAACTCTTCCATTGAGATTGGGGGTTTATTCTGAAGAGCTTGATCTTTGTTAACGGACTTAAGCATCTCATGAGCGAGGATTCCCTTAACTAGCGTTGATTCAGGGACAGCTAGGACAGCATGGAGCATGAGGCCCGCAAAGTCTGTAACTCCCGCGCTAGCCTTTGAGACAACCCTGGTCACTGGGCTCGCCAGTTTACCAACCTTGCCAGTGACACGTCCCTCTGCGGTGTTCTTGTTGCTGATGTTGATACGAGAAACTGACTTCTGCAAATCAATGTTACCATCAGAGGCACGCTTGAATGCTTTAGGGGCGAACTCCAAGGCGAATTTAGAAAGATCGTCGATAAGCTTCGAGGCTCCTGGTGCCTTACCTCTAAGGTTTCTGGTCTTGCCGTAGGTGGCAGAGAACACAATCTTGGCATAGAAAGGAAGGAAGGAGTAGTTGCCCTTCAGTCCAGCTCTAACCGTAGTGTAAGCAGCTAGAGCAGGAAGAACCTGGGCCCAGATCTGCTTGCCTGAGATGAGCGCCTTGAGAGCTCCCCACTGCTGCATCTGATTAGCAACGTCGATAGCTCTATTGCTTGGTGAATCGTTATGTAGATCCTTCCTGATGATTTCCTGTCCGAGGTGTGCCACAACTGCGGTAGCATCCCTAGCGGTGTTTATTGAGTCTTCATTGCCGTAGAGTTTTGCCATCTCTATAAGTGCGCCTTCGGCGGTTAAAGAAAACTTTTTATCCCCTTTTGTTGAGGACTCACCAGCGAACATCTTGAATGCTGAGTGAGCAGGCTTAACAGCGATGCGATAGAGTCCATCATTGAAGATTTGCAGTGGTGATGTGAGGCCGTTAATGTCGAGCATATGAATCTCTCCACGCTTAGGTAGGCGTGTTGGATTCTGTTTCCACATAGCGCGGTCAACAGAGAGTTGTTCATTCATTGATCCCTCTTCCTCCACAAGTCTGTATTCCCGGTTGAACACCTGCCAACGGAATGGAGCTCTAGGCCTAGCGTCGTAGTAGCTAGCGTCCAGTCCCTCCAGCTTGGCTTGCAGGGTGATTGCTGATCCGATGTGATCCATAGACTCAGTGATGAAGTTGGCCCAGTCTCTGGACTGCTTGGTCATACCAGTCTTCATGGTCTTCATCTCACTATCTAGGTCAAATTCGACACTTCTGTCAGCCATGCGAGTCAGGAAGGGTTTCCATCTATTCCTCACCTGCATGTAGACCAATCTCTCCTCAAGCTTCTGGTAGGTATCTTCACTGGATGCTGCCACAATCTTAGTCTTGATCTCTCTAATCTTGGCGAGGGGCATGAGTAGGATTTCAGATGGAGTGTATCCAAATGTGTTCTTCTTGATACCTTGTGAGAGAGCGGAGACGATGCCTTGGTCAGCTTGGTCCAACATTCTAAGGAGTGAATCCGCTCTTTCTGCGAAGTCACCTTTACCTGAGCGGAGGTGAGAGTCCACAGATGATGCAAACCATCCTTCAGCGGCGTTCTCGAACTTGTTCTTACCAGTGAGGATCTCCTTCTGCTTCTTGTGGAACACTTCAGAGGTTCCGTGCTGCATGAACTCGTAACCTTCTCGTCCCATTGTTCCTGTAGCCCCAAGCTCGATGAGCCCTATAGCGTCTGCTACAGCGTCGTGACCTTTAAGGTTAGCTGCGAAATACTTCCTCACCATTGGGTCGTGGTTTAGCAGTCCTGTTGCAGATGCTAGGTCGAGGCTATGCTCAGGGATGAAGCCTTCAATAATGTTCTTGAGTGATTGGTCAGCAAGCACTGTTGCCATTAGCTCGTTATGAAGAGACTGAATCTTACCTAGATGCCTAGGCTTGGCTGTCGAGTCGAGATCTTGAAGAGCTAACTTAATCCTGTTGTGGAGTGATTCGCTCTTAGTGATTGTTCCGTCTGCGGATACCACGTCCCTCACACCAAAGTCCTTGGCGATCCCCTGATCCACTGCCTCATAGAGGAATGTGAGACGAAGGAATGTGTCGCGCCTTAAGATTGTGTGAATATCGAACTTACCAAGATACTCCGTCATGTTAGCGTTACCTCCCTTAAAGAGATTTCCACCCTCAAGCAGGTCAATGGTTGCATCTGCTGAAGCCGCTGACTTCCCATCAACTTCTGGACTGAAGTTGGTTTTTGGTGCTGTTGATTCAGAAGCAGCACCCACTGTGTTAGCTGTTGCGAGCTTGATGCCATCACCAACCACATCATACTTCTTGCCAGTGTTTGCTGTCATCAGTTCAGCGCCCGCTACAATCAGGTCGGTCTGATCCATGCGATCTACAGCGTCAGCCATACCGTTGAGGTATCCACCAGGCTTGCGTAGGGACATGAAGGTGTCACTCCATACCGTTCCGCGCTTAACATGGTTCCTTCTGAGGATCTGGATTTGATCTTCAGTTCCAAGGTAGTTCATTCTGTTTACACCATTAGTCCTTGGAGCGTAGACGTTAGCTCTGCGCCTTCTGTATTCGACCTCCATATCAACCCGATCCTCAATCAGTCGCTTAACATCGGACTCAGAGCGATCTTTGGCTCCCTCCATCATATCTCTGGCAATGTTAAGAACGATTGATTCTCTTGTTGCTTCGGGAAGTCTTTGGAAGTCAGGGATTTTAGATCCAGCCTCAAATGCCCTAAGGGCTAAGTCAGCTCCTCTCACATCATCGGGATTGATCTGCTTCTCAAGGGAAGCCTTAAGGGCTACGCGAGCCGCATCAGCAGCCTCCTGAAGGGGGTAGATGGTTTCGGACAAGATCTTATACATCGCTTGGCGAACTTCGTTAGGGGGAAGCGAATACATTGCCTCCTGCAGCTCCTTACGGGTGGAGAGTGGAATCCTGACCCTAGAGTCCGAGTCCATCATTGAGATGTCTCTGGATTTAAGTCCAGCTAGATCAGCGTCAGCCGAAGACTCAACCGCATCCCTAGCCTTGGCGGCCTTAATTAGGAATCTAAGTGTCTCTGGGTTGGAGAGGCCAGTTAGGAGTTTGTCGAATGATGCCATCTTCGCCCTAACCTGTATGC
>TARA_R110002153_G_scaffold16969_1_pt1 | contig 10034 bp, 11 predicted proteins | sample TARA_R110002153 | Tara Oceans TARA_R110002153 (sample SAMEA4398193) | marine metagenome | biome: Polar Biome; feature: [SRF] surface water layer (ENVO:00010504); material: water (ENVO:00002006), including particulate matter (ENVO:01000060) such as... | depth 5 m
AGAGGATACTGAGTACGATCCTGGCCCCAAGTTCTCTCCGGCTTTGGAGGCGTACAGCAAGGTTCAGAAGGATCTTGGCTTGCGTTCGAAGTTGATTGAGTGCCAGTTCGTCAACGACGAGTCAAACACCGCTGGCACCTGCGACCGCCTGTACGAGCTGACCAAGCCGTTGATCACGCCGACTGATGAAGTCCTTCCGCCCGGCACGCTCGTCGTTGGCGACTTGAAGACCGGGTCGAGTCTTGAGTTTTCTGCTCCTGGCTATGCGGTTCAGATCGCTGGCTATGCCGGCGGTGTGCTGTATGACGTTGTCAATAACGTCCGTGTCCCGACGCCGACGATCAATCAGGATTGGGCGATCATTATGCATCTCGATGTTGAGGGTGCTCATTGCGAGTTCCTGTGGGTTGATCTGGAGGTCGGCCGGTTCGGTGCTCGGCTGGCCGAGGAGGTGCGCGAGTGGAGGCGGGCGTGGCGTCGTAAGGACGGCTACAAGTCCACGATGCTTGCCGTCAAGGTGGCTCCTGATCCTTCCGATGGGCCGGAGCCCGAACCTGAGCCGGACTACTCTAAGATGACCAAGGGCCAGCTCTTGGGGATTGCCAATAGCGATTACGATCTTGGTATCCCGATGGGGTTTGCGAAAGCTCGGATTATTACAGCCATTGTCGCCCACGAAGCCAAGGTTCCAGAGTCCGCCCCCGAGGAGGCTACCGAGGTTGTCCCTGAGTCTGCAGAGGACGATCTCGACGGCTGGATCGATTACTGCCGTCGTCGGCTTGATGCTATTAAGAGCGACACGGAGGCTCGCCCTTGGGCGCTTGCCCGTTGGGATTCCAAGGTCCTTGTTCCGCCGAAGTCGATCACCACGCTTGCTCAGGCCCACGCCTTGTCGAAGTACCTTGATCGAGTCGAGGCTGAGTTCGGCATGCAGTTCGTTACAGGCCAGCCAGCGAAGAGGTCGCGATGAGTGACTGTCCGTTCTGTGGCGACAGGTGTATTGCTAGGGATAAGCTCGAAGTGGTGTTTGTGTGCCTTGAGTGTCTGGTTGAGTGGCCTGCTGGCCGACCGGGCGATCTTCGTCAATACGGCTTTTCGCCGATGTCGAAGATGGCGGTAGTTCATAGTGGCTGAGGACGACTGTTTCACGTGCGGCGCTAGGGCCAGGCATCAGCGCAACATCGAGAGGCGCTGCCTTCGGTGCAATGACTTTTTCGTCGTGAAGTCCGACAAGAACACTAAGGCCCATTGCACTCGGGAGTGTTATTTGGCTTCCTACAACCAAAGAAGGAGAACGCAATGAGACTGTGACGCATGACACGGTGACAGGACGGTTCCCGGCCTGTAGTGTGAAACCCGCTCCTCAAGCGAGGAGCTTCCAACAGTCGAACTTCCAAGTTCAGAACGGAGTAAATATCATGGGTATCGGTACAGAAGACCTGCAATCAGGTGTTAAGTGGTGGGGCGGTAAAGGTATTGGTGTCGGAGATTCGATCTCTGGCATTGTCGTCTCCGCCGCCAAAGAGCAGCAGCGAGATTTCGACTCGGGTGATCTTCTCGAGTGGGACAACGGCGATCCTCGCATGGAGTCTGTGATCGTCGTGAGCGACACGGGTGAAGTTGACCCTGAAGCTGACAATGATGACGGCACTCGGGCGCTGCATCTCCGTGGCGGCAACTACGATGTTGAGGAGGGTTCTGGTACCGCTGGTGAGAAGGCGCTCCTTGAGGCCATCAATAAGTCCGGCATCCGCTGCGACACTGGCGTCAAGATCACGGCGAAGATTACTGGTATGGCTAAGGTGACTGGCCGTGGCCGTAACGCTGCCAAGTTGTGGACTATTAAGCTGGAGAAGGCTCCGGCGGGAATTGGTGAAGCAGATTTGTTTGACTGATTGGTGCGTGGGATCCGTAACGGCTCCTGTGTAGAGTGAGAGGTATCGCTCCGAGGGATCGCAGCGTTCTCCATAATCCCCCCAAAAAACGACCCGTAGCCCACCAGGTGAGCTGCGGGTCGTTTTGCGTCCCACCGTAGGACCTATACTGTCTAGTATGGCTATGTCAGCAGATCAGAACCGCCTTATCGAGTGGCTGTTGCGCCCGAAGTCCGAGAGGGTCCCTAGAACTCAGTCCGACCTGGCTTCCCAGATGGGGTGCGATCCGTCGCAACTGTCTGCTTGGAAACGCGATGTCGAGTTTTTGCAGGCGTGGGATTCCCAGTACCTTCAGACGATCGGTTCGCCTGATGCGAAGATGAAGATCATGCAGACGCTGATGGCGACGGCGACTGACCCTGATGACCCGAAGCACGTTCAGGCGGCAAAAACCTATATGGAGATCGAGGGGTCGCTGAGGCCGTCCAAGGCGCAGGTCGATGTGAACCTGCATGGGGCGAAACCGTCGGAGCTTACTGACGCCCAGCTTGATGAGCTCATGTCCTCAAAGGCTGGAGACGAGCTCGCCCAGCGCCGCAATAAGTCGTGAGCGATTTGTCGCCCGAAGATTTCTCGATGGAGGATCTTTGGCAGGAGCGCGAGTTCCGAAAGTGCGCTGCGCTCAACACGACTATCCCCGACGAGCACCTTGTTGCGTTCTTGCATTTTTGCGAGAACTACGTCCATATCCGTCATCCTGAGCATGGCCGGATCAAGTTTGATCCTTTTGAGGCTCAGGTTGAGGCGGTCGGGTCGTGGTTGTCCTGCCGTTACTCGCTGGTACTCAAAGCGCGACAGATCGGCTTCTCAACCCTGGTTGCGATTTATGCCTTGTGGCTGGTTGCGTTCCACCCTGACCGGCCGGTGTTGATGTTGTCGAGGACTGAGCGTGAGGCGATCAAGCTTCTCCAGAAGGCGAAGTACGCGATGCAGTATTTGCCTGAGTGGATGAAGTTCCGTATTGGCCCAGTGAATGTCACGCAGACAAAGATGGAGTTCACCAACGGCTCCTACATTGAGTCCTTGCCTTCGGCTTCTGACCCGGCCCGTGGTGAGTCGGCTTACTTGATCATCGTTGACGAGCTAGCCTTCCTGCAGAACTCGGAGGAGGCGTGGTCGGCGATCGAACCTGTTGCCGATGTCGGTGGTCGAGTTGTGATGCTTTCGACAGCGAACGGCCAGGGCAACCTGTTCCATAAGTTGTGGGTCGAGGCTACTGCTGGGAACAACCGGTTCGAGCCGTTGTTTTTCCCTTGGTCGGCGAACGGTCGAGACCAGGATTGGTATGACGCCAAGGCTGGGGACCTCGAGCCGCACCAGCTTGCCCAGGAGTACCCCGACAATGCTGAGGATGCGTTCCTGAAGTCCGGCCGGCCAGTGTTCAACTTGACTCGCTTGCGCGAGTTTGAGGAGCGCACGCCGATTGCTACGGGATTCTTTGGCCCGTCTGGGGAGTTTGTTGAGGCGACAGATTCGGCGACGAATATTTGGGCGTACCCAGAGGAGGGAGAGAAGTATGTTCTCGGTGTTGATGTCGCCCAGGGTTTCGAGCATGGTGACTTCTCGTCCGTCCACGTTATAGCGTGCCGGAACCCGGCGTTGGTGGCGACGTACCACGCCCGTGTGGAGCCGGACATTTTGGGTAGGGATATCCTTCCGAAGATCGGCCAATTTTATAACCAGGCGTTGATCGGTGTAGAGTCGAATCAGCACGGGTTGACGACTCTCAAGTATTTGCAGGGAACCAAGTATTTCCCGATCTATTATGAGCGGTCTCCGAAGTACAAGAGATCGGTTCCGACCGACGTGCTCGGCTTCCGCACCTCGCAAGTAACTAAGCCGCTGATTATCGATGAGCTTGCTGGCACGCTGCGTGGGGAGTTTGATCTTCCTGACGCTCACACCCTTGCCGAGTTGAAGACGTTCACCTATAACGAGAAGGGCAAGATGTCCGGCTCCCCGTATGACGACCGGACTATGTCGTTGGCCATCGGCAACTACATGCGTAAGTTTGTGTTTTTTGCTGAGTTCACTCCCGAGAAGAATCCGCCGCCGGGGAGCTTCGGAGATTGGGAGCGCCGGACTTATGGTGAGAGTTTCTCTGACATCATCAACAAGAAGTCCAGTAGTCGTCCGTGGGGTAGTAGGCCGCAGCGTCCGAAGATCGGCGAAGCCTATGTTCGAACAAAGTCTCCTTTTTGACGATTAGCGTGCCTTTGGGTGAACTTTCTGCGATAATGTGACCGACGACACGTCTATTTGAGGAGAATCACATTATGGGCACACGCATTCAAGATCGAGGCCGTCCGACGAAACGTCCCATCATCCGAGGTGGCGTACTGCTGCCCGTTCCGGCTGTCGAGCCGGAGATCGAGCAGCCGAAGCGCAAGGTGAAGCACAAGGGATGAACTGTGGGGTGGAGGGGTGCGAGAAATCAGAGGATCGCGACGGTCTTTGTTTTCGCCACCGAATAGCCGGAACAACGTTTGGTTTCCGCGGCTCCGCCCGTGAGGGGCGAGCCGGTTGGAATATGACGGCAAACGACTGGAAGACCGAGAATTTCGGTACTTCCAATGATAAGGAGCTCGCTGCCCGTGGCATTGAGCGATCCTCAAACTACTCAAGTCTGGAAAACCGCTAATGGCAAAGAAGATGACTGACAGGGATTTCCTGGCGTTTGCTCGTAACGAGCTTGAGCGTTCGAAGAATTGGCGATCAACCCGTTCGGGCTACGGGTTCGATGAGCAGTGGCGTCGGTATATCGACCTCTACTCTGGCCGACACTGGGACCAGCGGAGTGGAACCGACCAGCTCATCGTCAACCTGATTTTCTCCACGATCAATGTGATGGCCCCGGCCGTTGCGATCAACAACCCACGTTTTGTGGTGAATGCCCGCAAGCCAGAGAGCGCTCCGCAGGCCGTTGTCACCGAAGAGGTCCTGAACTACGCGTGGCGTAAGAATGATTTTCAGCGGGACTTCCGTCTTGCCGTACTGGACTGGCTGATCACGGGCCAGGGCTGGCTGAAGATCGGCTACAAATCAACAAAGAAGCCTGTGGTCAAGGCGACCGATGGTGCTGCGCCGCCGAACTCTGATGCCGGGTCCGGCTCCGAGGGTGGCGAAGAGGGGATTGATGATCGCGAGGATGTCGAGGGCAACGTCGAGTCCGAGCTCAACGTCGATCCAGGCGATGACCAGCCTTTCGTGGAGCGCCTCTCGATCTTCGACATTTACGTTGACCCAGATGCCCGTCACCCGAAAGAGATGCGTTGGATCGCCCAGCGAACCTGGCGTCCCGTGGTCGATGTGCAGGTCGATTCGCGATACTCAGCAACTCAGCGTGCCCGCGTTTCTGGCTCCCACTGGAGCCCGTGGAGCACGGAGTCTGGAGACGGTCGCGCCGGAAGTGATGCTGGTGGAGTGGATAAGCCCAACAAGGGTGCGTTGACGTACGCCGAGGTGATCGAGTTCTACGACATTAAGCGGAACACGGTCTCGACGTTTGCGATTGATGCCGATGGCGACGACGACAATGAGCCCGATGCAGGCTTCTTGATTAAGCCTTCTGAAATCCCGTACGCGTCTGGCCATCCGTTTGTGATGCTCCGCAACTACGAGGTGCCGGACCATTTCTACTGCATGGGCGACGTGCAGCAGATCGAGTCGCTGCAGCTCGAGCTGAACGAGACCCGTACGCAGATGTTGAACTATCGCAAGAAGTTCCGTCGTGCGTGGACGTACCGCAAGGACGCGTTCGACCGTGAAGGAATCCAGGCGCTGGAGTCTGACGAAGACAACGTGATGATTCCCGTCCAGAGTGACGAGGCCCTGAGCGGCGTTCTGGCCCCGGTGCCGGCGATCATCAGCCCTGCGGAGTTCTTCGACCAATCGGCGATGATCCAGAACGACATGGACATGGTCTCTGGCGTCAGCGATTACGCCAAGGGCAACCCGCAGTCCAGGACTCGCCGAACGGCGACCGAGGCGGCGATGATTGCCGATGCAGCCAACGCACGGGCACAAGACCGCTTGATGAAGATTGAGCTGGTCTTGGCCGAGTGCGGCCAGCGTGTGATCCAGCTCATGCAGCAGTACATGACGGGCGAGCAGGTCGCTCGGGTCGTGACGTTGCCGGTGACCGGCTGGGTTAATTACGACAAGGATTACATCCAGGGCCAGTTTGATTACGAGGTTCGTGGTGGTTCAACCGAGCCGCAGAACGAGACGTTCCGCCGTCAGTCGGCGCTTCAGCTTGCCGACATTTCGGCCCAGTTCGTTTCGATGGGTGTCGCTGATCCGGTTGCTCTGTATAAGAAGCTTCTGCGTGACGGTTTCGGCGAGAAGGATCCTGAGCGTTTCATCCAGCAGCAGGCACCGCCTCAAGAGCAGGCACCTGAGGGCGGGATGCATGCGATGCCGGACGGCTCGATGATGCCTGACAGCGAGATGCCGCCGGGAATGCCGCCGGGAATGCCGCCGGGCATGCCACCGGGTATGGGTGGTCCTCCGCCTCCGCAGGGTGGAATGCAGATGGGTCCGCAGATGGATCCGAACCTCGGCCCAGGGGCGCAAGACCTCACGCCGGAGTTGCTGGCAATGATGCTGGCAATGGGCTCTGGAGGGGATCCTTCGATGGCTCCACCGCAAGAAATGATGGACGTCCCGCCACCTTGGGCGTAAGCACATAGAAAACTATGCGTGACATACGTCACATGCGGGTATATGCTTGCGAGTGATGACAAATCTCAGTGACGTCTCAGAAGTCCAAGCGGAAACAGAAGCCCCCATCGTTGATGACGGTGGACAAGGCGTTGTCGAAGCGACCGAAGTAGCTCCCGAAGCGACGCCAGCCTTTGACGAGGCAGACCTGCTCGACACCTCCGAAATCGGAGATCGAATGGTCCGCCTTACTGTCGATGGTGAAGAAGTCGTCGTCCCGTTGAGTGAAGCATTGTCCGGCTACAACAGCCAGGCAGCATCTACTAAAAGATTCCAGGAAGCTTCGACGCTCAAGCAGGAAGCAGAGCAAGCCCGGCAAGAAGCCGAGCAAGCTGTCAACCTTGCCCGAGCAGTGTCGAACGACCCTGGAATGACGATGAAGGTACTGGCCTCCCAGGCTGGCCTCACCGTCGAACAGTTTCTCAATCTCACGCCAAATCAGCAACAGAATATTGCTGAAGCCACTGAGGTCGAGCCTGAGTTCAGCGATCCGTTAGAAAAGGCGCTCTACGAAGAACGCCAGGCGCGTCAAGCGCTCGAGAAGCGGATCGGTGCCCAGGAGGAGATGTATGCGAACCAGCAGGCCGACGCCAGAATCACGCAGTCAATCGGAGCCCTTCAAAGCCAGTACGGCGCAACACCCGAAGACGCTAAATCCGTTATTCGACAGGCTTACGAAATGAGAGTCGGGCCAGAAATGTTCCCGATGATCTACCAGTCTCAGATGTACCAGAAGTCGCAGGCGACAAACTCGGCACAGGCAGAAGCAGTAGCTTCTGGAGCTGCCGAGACCGCAAAGCGACAGCAGGCCGCAGCTCAGGCTTCGAACGCCATCAGTACCGGAACAGGTGTAGTCGGGACAGCACCGGCACAGGTTGTCCAACCGATGACGGCCGAAGAAGCTATCCGCTCCACGCTTGAACAGCTTGGTGTGAACTGATTCTTTAGCCTCCCTTCCCTCTTGAAAGAGATTTAAAATGGCACTTGCCTCACACACCCCAGCAACATGGAACGACATCCTGTCGACCACCATGCAAAACTACCGTAAGACGCTGACTGACAACGTCTTCAACTCCCGTCCGCTCCTCAACCACTACATGAGCAAGGGTCGCGTTAAGACCATCTCTGGTGGCATCTCAATTGTTGAGCCGGTCATGTACGCCGAAGGCGACGCAGACAGCTACGCCGAGTGGGACACGCTCACGGTGACGCCGAAGCCGACCGCTTCAGCCGCTCAGTTCGACTGGAAGCAGCTCTATGCGACCATCGCTATCAGCGGCCTGGAAGAGGCTCAGAACAACGGAAAAGAGCAGATTGTTAATCTCCTCGAAGCCAAAATCATGCAGGCTGAGGACACCCTCAAGACCCGCCTGAACGGCATGTTGTTCGGAACCTACGCCGGCTCGACCCCGGCCAACGACTTCACCCCGATCACGAAGATCATCGGCAACGCCGACACTGACGTTGTTGGTGGGATCACGACCGGTACTGGCGTCAACGATTGGTGGAAGTCACAGGTCAACTCGACCGGTGGAGCCCTCACCGGGGCTGGCCTCGAGGACGCTCTTCGCGCCCTTTACAACGCAACCAGCGACGCTGGACCTGACGTTGTCGACGCCATCTTCACCAACGCATTCGGCTTCGGCCTTTACGAGTCGAGCCTCACCCCTCAGGTGCGGTACACCGACACGTCGAAGGCGAACCTTGGGTTCCAGAACCTGATGTTCAAGAACGTCCCGATGATGTGGGATTTCCAGTGCTCCGGCGGTACCGAAGGAACGGTCTCCGATACTTCGGCGTCGTACTACGGCATCAACTCGAAGTACGTCGGCCTGAAGTTGCACACCGACCGCAACTTCAAGCAGTCGCCGTTCACCGACAACCTGTCTGGCTCGCTCGGCGCGCCTGCTTCGGGTGCCGGAATCGGCAACGCTTCGGGCAACGCCCTGGACGCTCGAGTGTCGTTCATCACGACATTCGGTAACCAGACCACGCGCAACCGTCGCCGCCTCTTCAAGTTGCTCAACGTAACTGCGGCCTAGACTGACTTTGGGGGCGGCTGGTGTAGCCAAGACCAGCCGCCCCTTTTGTCCGGTTCATTTCTTAAAAAAGGATGGTTGGCATGCCCGACTACTACGCACATCAGCACTCGCAAAACCAGTCGACCGACGGAAACGTCGTTAGGCTCAGTTCGCTATATACGGTTGTTGGTGGTTCGGGTGGTGTCGAGCACGCTAATGGTGACATCCAGCTCGCAGTAGGGAACCAGCTCGCTGCGTATAAGCCGCCGGCTCGCCGGGGCAAAGACTCCCCTGGGCGCGCCCTGTGCGCCTCTGAGGAATGTAAGGCGTACCCGATGAAGACGCTTGAGCACTGCTCGGGCCACGCCCGCAGTCTTGGTCTTATTGATTCGTGGAGCACGAAGAGGAAAGCGGTAGCCGATGGCGACGCTGGCTGAACTACGGACGCTCGTCCGAACACAGACCGAGACCACATCGTCTGAGCTCCCAGACTCGACGCTCAACTGGTACTTGCGTCAGGCGTTTGACCGCACGATTGCGGTTGAGAACACTTGGCCTTCATACGAGGAGCGGTGGGTTATCACGCTCCCGGCGGGGGCGTCGTCTTTCGCTATTCCCGCCGATTGCAACCGGGCTTCGATCAGCTCAATTACAAGCTCAGAGGGCGGATTCCGCTTGAGCATGACGGATTACGAAACGGCGGAAGATTTCTACGGTCTCGGCAACTACGTTGGAGCGACTGCGCCGTTTGAGTATGCGCTGTGGGCATCAGAGATCCACTTGTGGCCTCGCCCCAACTTCGCCGAGGACCGAACCTATACGTTGAGGGGCTATCGCTACCCGTCCGACTGGATCGCCGTTGGAGCCAACTCGGAGGTCGATGCCGACGTCCGTCTCCACTATCCCCTTACCCACTACGCAATCGCTCTCGCCTACGCCCAGCAGGAAGACGAGACGCTCGAAGACGTCTACATGAGGCGTTGGCAGAGAGATGTCGAAGCGGCGCGCAGTGCCATCATGGAGCCGCCTCGTCAGAAGCCTATGCAGTTCGGTGGAGGGCGTAGGGCATTCAGTCGGATGCTCCGGTTCAACATCGTTACCCCTTGAGAGGTCATTGAATGCCAAATCAAATAGTCCCCGACATTACACCAGGATCGACAACGGCGACCGACACCATTCTTGGCGTCAAGTCCGGCAGCGACGACAGTCTCGTCCTGCTCCCTTACGGTGCGGACCTAGCCACCCTCACTGCCGCTACTGCTGACAAGCTCCCGTTGGCTGGCGGGACGATCACTGGCCCGCTCGCTGTGCAGGCTCCGACCTTGGACGACCAGGCGGCGACCAAGCTGTACGTCGA
>TARA_R110002153_G_scaffold1395_2_pt1 | contig 10029 bp, 11 predicted proteins | sample TARA_R110002153 | Tara Oceans TARA_R110002153 (sample SAMEA4398193) | marine metagenome | biome: Polar Biome; feature: [SRF] surface water layer (ENVO:00010504); material: water (ENVO:00002006), including particulate matter (ENVO:01000060) such as... | depth 5 m
TGGATTAACACCACCAATATGAGGTCTAACTACAGCATTGTGAAGCTTTAAAAATGGAATATGATTTTCATCTTCAAGATTTAACTCATGACAAATCTTGTAGTGCCAGAATGAAGCCCAGCCCTCGTTGAGTATCTTTGTTTGAATTTGAGGCATAAAGTAAGCACTTTCATTACGAACAATGTTAAGAATATCATATTGCCAATCTTTAAAGTTATCGCCGCCATAATCTATAAAGAAACTGAGGAGATCGTGGTCTGCCTCAAGCAACATGTTCTTATCTTCTAAAAACCCGTAATCTACAACATAACCATCGTCCTTTAATTTATTCAATAGCTCGATTTGCTCGAGACGAATATCATCCTTTGACTTTCTTGGTAAATTATATCGATTGGTTTGATACTGGATTGCGTGCAAACTATCCAGAAATTCTTCTACTTTTTCCTGACCAATCATCGGGTCTTCAGTATACCCCTGAATTCTCTTTTTAGAATTTCTCATTCTAGAAACAATGTTATCAGGATCAGTTGATTTAAACATTCTATTATTCTTGAAGAAATCACTATGCCCAACACAATGCGCCATAATTAAGATCTGCAAATATAGATCATTTTGCAACATTAAATAAGCAATTGACGGATTTGAATTGATGATCATCTCATAAGGTAACCCAGCCTGACCCATGTTGTAATTAACATGTGTTGTTTCGAACTTCTTGCCAAATGACCAGTGATTATAATGACTCGGCATTCCATGATAAGACATGTGACCAATCATTTCGAAATAGTCACAAATCTCGTATGTTATATCATGCCAGTCTAAACCATGACTTTTAGCGATAGCACAGATTTTGTCATCCCAAACCTTTAAATCTTCTATTGAATATTTGCTCATAACACACCTTCGATTTTATATACTCCGCCAAATAGCTTTGAAAACTCTGGCCAGACATCTTGCTTTGATTTAATCTTACAAACTTTAAACTTATCACTTTCTAATACACCAAACACCTTTGCCATCTCTTCACCCCACATATTATCTGTATCGGGAGTTACCTGAATATAACCAGCTAATTGACTTATCGCAATTAGTCGCTCCATTGAATTTAGTGCTTTTTCGTTATCTTCTGACCAGTTCTCGCCATCTGAACAATGGAATGTATAAAGATTCCATGACGAAGTATTATATCTCTCTGCTACAATCTCTTCTGCCTTTAATAAGCCTGATGAAATATTTGTGCCACCCCAGGTGCTCACTTTAAAGAAATCATCTTCAGATACTTCTTTACCCACAGTTGTATGTGATATAAAAACAATATCGACTGTCTGGTATTTGTATCTAATAAACTGATACAGCAAGAAGAAAAATGATCGCGCCAAGAATTTTTTGTGTTTACCCATCGAACCAGAAACATCCATTATCATAAATATAACAGCGTTAGTTATAGGTTTTTTCTTAATTTCAACATGTTTATACTTCATGTCGTTTTCATGGAAAGGAAATCTTTCACCAGATTCGGGATCAAAAGTTCCATTTTTAATAGCTTGACTCTTTCTTCGAATTTTGTTTTTAAGCGTTTCTTTTTTTGAAAGCCTTACTCTTATTCCTTTGCTTCGATACCCCTTTCGTTTAATTCTATCAGTTATAACGTTACTACTTTGTTTCTTTGCTAAATCTGGTAAGTTTAAGTCGTCAAATAAATACTTGGCTAATTCGTCTAGAGATACCTCAACGTCGTAATACTCATCCCCTGATTCGTTTCCGGGTTTTGGTTTACCTCCAGGGCCTTGACCCTCTTTCTTTGCTTCTTTAACTACCTGACCTTTTTTGATATCATCATTGCCTTGAGCGCTTCCCACTCGCTTAGACCCTTCATTAGTACCATAAACAAATCTATATTCTTTTATTCCCTTTACAGGAATCTTAATCTTCTTCTTTCCGTCGCTACCAATAATACTTTCTTCAGCTACAATATCATGTATACCGTCCTTAATAGCTTTTTCAATTTTCTTTTTGTGTCTTTTTCTATCAGTTGCAGATCTGTCTGCTGATGTTTTGTGATTCTTGAATACTGACATGTAATTTTCACCTCTATAGTTACAATATAAAAATACTGTCCTATTTAAGCTACGTTTAATATTTATAAACAATTATATAATAGAACTAATATTTATATTATATACAGCAATTGAATTATCTACAAAAATGATATCATTTTTATTTATAAATTTATAAATTAGAATGATTATATAATTATAGTTATGTATTATCATGAATGACGATATATAATATAAATAAGGAGAATAACATGAATAAGATAATATATGAGAGATTTGTACTAGTAGTAATATTATTTTTATCTATATCTGTAATATCATTCTCTTGTATCGGGTGTGCTAGCGCTAATCATGAACAAGACATAGTTGTATCAGTCCATGAAAAGAAGATAAATAACTTTGTATTTCTAAAAACACCCATTATTCACAACTCGGGAATCAACGATCAGTTTGCAGCTGCATCTGGATTAATTCTTAAAACTTCAGATACACACATATTCGTTATAACAGCAAATCATTTTTGTTCCCCTGCACAATATTATGATCAGCACGAATATTATATATCTACACAACTTGGTGCAAAAAGAATAACATGTCATAACAGAGGACGTACTAGAGATCTAACAATTATCGCTAGTGATAATGAAAATGATATTTGTTTGTTAACGGGATCGATATTCACAAATGAATCATTTAAACAAGTAATGCTTTCAGAAAATATGCCTAAAGTTGGCGAAAAAGTATATACAGTATCAGCTCCAAATGGACTATATAGCCCAAATGTTTCACTTCTATTTGACGGATACTTTGCAGGATGCGAAGATGACGGAAAATGTGTATTTACATTACCAGCTACAACAGGATCATCAGGTGCTGGAATATATAACATGTCCGGAGAATTGATATCAATAGTTTTATTGGTCCCACCAGAATTTAAACATATTGCAATAGGCCCAAATATAAGTCTTATTAAAGATTTAATTAACAAATTTGAAGCAGAAACATCACTGGAAAGCAAATGAAACTAAGACTAGCAAAAGATTTAAATTATTCACCTGAACAAATGAGACTCGCAGGTGAGTTTGTTGTTTTCTGTGCAGAATCTCTACCAATATCTGGTGAATATACTGTGCATATCGTCTCTGATAGGGAATCTCATGGCATAACTACAACAGCTGTATACGAAGTTGGCAACAATACATGCAGAGTCTATGCTAAGGACAGACACTTTGCTGATGTGCTAAGATCAATCGCACATGAAATGACGCATATGATGCAAGATCAAACGGGTCTGATAACTGGGCCTGTTCAGGATGCGGGCGGTTTTCATGAAGATCAAGCAAATTCAAAAGCTGGAGAGATAATAAAACTATTTGCAAAAAGCAAACCAGGACGAAAGAAAATATACGAAAACAAAAATCTTAAAAAAAAAGATAAAAAATTAGTAGTATATCATGGATCACCCAAAAGCTTCAACAAACTAAGACTAAAACCTCACGTCTTGTTATCAAAACCTGGTGTGTTTGCTGCTGATAATATTGAACAAGCGCTATGCAGCTTGCAATATTGGAATGATGATACATTTGATCAAGGTGTAGTTGATGATGACCCACTTTATCTTCATGAAAAAAAGCCCAATAGCTTCGAATCTGTCTATAAAGAAAAAGAAGGATGGATATACGTCTTAGACGCGTCTTCATTTGTTCATGAAGATAACTTAATGAGAACAGAATTAGTGTCATACTCAGAGCCAACCATTGTGAAAAAGATATACATTAAAGATGTGCTAAAGGCATTGCAAAAAAGTAATCTAAGGATGTTTAGTTATAAAAACACAAAGTCATTCAATGAATACATAAAAGAATAGTATTACTACTTATTTCGTATCATTTGCTTCGTTTATATCTATGTACCCCTGCTTAGTTCCTTTACCTGAAGATGTATTATAGTGTGTTTTCCACAAATCTGCGCGACCTTCGCGTGATGTGGGCACATCAAAAGTTGTTGCTTGATTGTTCTTTTTATCTTGACTTTGCGCAGTAGACATAGGATTCATCTTATCAATCATTTTCAATGCAACCATCACTGCTTGTATACTAAGCGTGTTAGTAAACGTTGATATGCTTTGCGAACTCAATGGGTTAACTAGCCCCTTCCCAGCTTTTGTTTTAATTGTCTTTCTTATATTTTCTAACTTCCAGTTTTTCTTCAAGAACTCAAAAGTTGCAGCCTCAATTTGCCATGGGCCAATCCCTTGACCACCTCCGTCTTGCTCCTTGAGAAAGCAGTCGATCTTGAAGCCTTTGTCACCTTGACTAAGTCCAGACCTGCTCCTTCCGGACTCCTTAACTGCTATCTCCTTCAAAAATAAAACTAATGTTTCGCCACCAAAACCCAATAACACAACTGCACGCTTGCAAGCTGCATCAACTTCTGATTCTGAATAACAATCAAGTTTCTTGACCTCATTCAATAATCCCATCTGCTCAGCTATGATATTTTTAAGTTGACTTCTAGTTATTCTCATGTGAATCCTGTTTTAAATTATGTGAACGTGTATCATGATACTAGTTATAGGTATATTTATTCCAATTTTAACTTAAAGTATCATATCTCTTATTTTCATGATCGCTATGTATAACTGTGTGTTATGCTAGTGCTAAAACATGCCAGTGATCTGATTCTTTTTGTGTGCCTGTGTTAGTGCCCGTAGAATAGAGTGCCTTGATTGACGGCATTTCCATAATTGTATCGATGTCTTTAGTAAGTCGCAGATCAAATGCCTTGTTGTTATTGTGATTTGAGATTGGCGTTTTCAACAACTCCACAGCTTTGGTTAGATCGTCACCATGCTCTGCGAATGAGTCACCAATTTTTTGCGCTAGCTTTTTATTTTTGTACAATCCTACAAGATAACTTGTGCCCTTAGGCCCAGACCCATAAGATTCGCGCTTCCAATTGTTATACATAACACGAGCTTGTGCCTTCGGTCCCCTAAAGCCAGATGTTATAACTGGCTGCACAAATCCCTTTAGCTTTGCCATCTCAAATATTGCTTTAATTAGTTCATTTGCTTTGGTTGATAATGTGCTTAGATCGACGCCTGACTTAGTTCTTACACTTACGCCGTCAATATTAGTTGTCTTGAGTTCACCTTCATCATGCTGAATCTCCGGATACGAATCAGAATCAGATGAGTAATCGCCATAATCATCATAATCTTCATCTTTGTAAAATTTTCTTAAGTCGCCCTCAAAAATATAATTCTCAATTAGAAGGTTTAAAGTTTTTCTTGATATCTTCATTAATATGTTCCCGCTGGTATTCTTATTTCTAACTCAAATGTATATCTTCCAAACTTATTTTTATTAAGTTTCTCTATCTCTACACTGCCTCTAGACTTTAGAAAAGTTTTAACTGCGTATGGAATAGCCTCTAATGCCCGGAAAGATTTACCTCTCTGGCCTCTTGCCTTCCTAACTATAAGTACTTCTCCCGTTTTATTAGTAACAACTTTTAGATTTAGCGTACCGCCCGTATAATTTCTTGACCTAATCTTACCCACAATAGTCTCTGCCAACTCAGATGTTGTTCCGTTCTCATACCCAATTGACTCTAGAGTCTTGAGGTTTTTGCGTTTTGTCATTCTTGTTATTATAGAAAGTTCGCCACCTGATCTGTTATTTCGTGAACTGTTGTTACCTTTGCTAGCACTGTTGCTAGAATCTCTTTCAGCTTTACCACGTTTCTTTGTTCTTTTGCTGCTACCACCCATATAACCACCAATTGCGACTGTGAATTTTTTGCCACCGGTGCCATAATCTGTGTTCCCATTATAAGCATCAACGAGAAACAAGAGACACCCACCAGCATCTGGAGAGTATCCTGGAAATTTGTTAACTAAGGCGGGTGATAGTGTACCTTTCCACTGAACTGGACTTTCGCTCATTATTACGCTTTTTCCAATTGACTCTTTAACGAAAATTTTGTGGTGCTCGAATGTATGCTTTGTCACATTCTGCCATAATATGTCAGTTCGATTGCCCCAACTACCGTCAACTTGTATTGGCGCGACCTTCAATGTATATTTTGAAATATACTGATTCATCACTGACTGACACCGCTTAACAAGATTTCCAGTTAGCTTTGATGGATCTATAATCGTTGTACCATTCTTAACAGTCTTTGATTTATCTAGTTTCTCTACCTTTCCTGACAGCTCCAATATATTTTCTCCCATGCTCTTTAATTGATCATAAGTATATACTTTACCCCCAAACCGCAAAGCTGCCATTTTTTGTAGTGGATTTTTGACGTTTATATCAAAGTCCTTGTTTCCTAACTCTTCTAGCATCACATTGTAAAGATTTGGGTCCCAAGACCATGCATCTCTATTTTGTGATGCAAACATCTCAGATATTTTCGCGACATCCATTAGCGTCAACATTTTTTTCTCGTCAGACAAACCCATGTTGGAGAAAACTTGCAAAATAGCGGCTTCGTCAGTTCCCGCGCCCCATCCAAAACCGCCTTTTGTTGCAGTGTACAACTTATCAACATAAATTTGCAAATTCGGAGCGTATGTGTGTTTGAATCCGCCCTCAGGAACTAGTGTTGGGTTTGTTTTTGTAAATTTCAAAGTTAAATCAGCAAAAAACTTCTCAATATCTTCAGTTGTTTTATTGTTCGGCGCTGACAAACAAGCCTCTACAAAAGCGTCAGAATCAGCATGATCTGTCATGATCATATATAAACCAACACCTGCTGCTGCGACTGCTAACGTTGCCCATCCTGCTACTGGGATTGCTGCAAGTCCAGCAACAACTGCAGCACCAGCACCAGCAGCAGCTCCTCCTCCAGCAGCAATTGTTGCACCTCCTGCAACTGCTGCGGAGCTTACAACCCCAGTTCCAATTGTTGCACCTGCTACGCCTGCTGCACCAAGTGGTATTGAACCAACTGTCATTAAAGTGCCAACTGTGCCAACAGACAATGCAACTGCGCTACTCACGTCTTTTACAATCGTGCCCGTAGGCATTCCAGCCGGCGGTTTGCTTGATGCATCTACTTTCTTGGGCGCAACCACTGCAGTGTCAGCTCCTGCTTCTTTGTCTTTAGCATCCTCTGCTTCTTTTAGAAAGTGTGCTTCAATTATTTTCTTTCTAATTATTTTTCTTAATTTGATTTCTTCTATCATTAACATTTTTAATTATCCCTGTTGTACAGTTTAACTGGCTAAATCAGCTACAACTTTTCCAGCGCCACCAGATGCTACCTTTTTAAAAGTGTCAACCATATCAATATCTTCGCCACCCTTGCCACATAATTTAGCGCTAATTTTCTTTATATACATCTCGAATATAAGTGTATATACAAATTCATTTATAACTTCGATTCCAACAGCAGCTGCCAGAGAATCTGTAATTTCTTTTATTTTCTTGTCGTTCACTACAGAACCCGAACCAGCTTCCCCCATTTTCTCTAAAATGAAACCAATAATTTTATCAGCACCCATTTCAATAACAGTTTCCATTGTTGCTTTACCCAATAACTCTGTAATAGCTTCACATTTATTTGCGTCACCAAACACAGCCATTAATTGTTTAACACCTACATTTTCAATTACATTTACAATAAAAAAACCCATCATTGAGTTCGTGTCAGTACCAGACCAACCAACTAACTTCTTTGCGATGGTTGATTTAAATCCACTAAATACACCTCCCGAAAGTGCTGCCATCCAATTCTCGTTTAACATCATATGTTTGAAAATTACTCGATCAGCATATCGAGGGGATCTACCCTCTTTTATTAACTCTTTTCTTTTGATTTCGTATTGTTCTATCTGTAAGTTGACATATACTTCTTTCAAAATTTGTGATTGAAGCCTTATTGCTCCCATTTTTATTTTTTTACTTTGTCGATTATTTTTTCGTCTGCTAGCAGGCATAGAAATCTCCTATTCTTTATACGTATATATATAACTTAACTGTCTATATTAACATAAAAAAATAGGAGTTTTAATCTATAAACTCGATTTCATAACTGAATGATTCGGAGAATGGCCCAGGCCGATTGCGTGACCAATCTCATGAGATATAACATCCTGTCTGCTTGACACGTCTTTTGGTATGTTGACATCAGCGCGATAAAAGTAATACTTTTCTTCGTCTGCCCATGACCACCAACTGATATACGTGGTTGCCATTTCATCATTTCCGCGAGCATCAGATTCAACGTAATCAGAAATTTGAATAACGTTAACCTTTTTCAGTTCACAATAATCAACTTCCTTTATACTACTATACTTGAATTCTATACCTTCTTGTTTCCAGTACTCAATTGAACGTAATACATCATCTGTACTGATATTAGAATCAGGGCAAACTTCAATTGCTGGTGGGTTTTCCCAATAAAACTCTACAAAGATATCATTTATAAAGAGTACATTATTAAAAGCTAATAGTAAAAATAAAAACATTTAGTCTCCTTTTTATTTTATTATAAATAAAAGTAACTCATATTGCATTATAGGTGTAAATTTGTTTTAGGGATTTCTATAACATGTCTGAACTTATTTTTTGGCACAACATTGTTACTTTGATGTGCTTTTGTATGATATAGTTCTATTGGCTGAAACTTGTCATCTAGAAAGATTATTGTTAATGGAAACGATACATCAGAAAATGTAAATCCATGTTGTACATCTTTATCGTAAGTAAAAACCATACCGGTTCGATAGGGTATTTTATCTAATCCCGATAAACCCTTCTTTCTTTTCGCGTCAGTGTCAGCAATTAGCAGACTATATCTTATACCTTTCAGTGTTGTATGTGTCTTTTTATAATTAGCCATAATTTACCTCATCTCTAAAACATCACACCCTACCCGGCGCGACTTTAACCCTGCGAACGACGAGTAAGACCTAGCGGTCATCCTCATCTCCCAACGTTTCTAACGCAGCTTCTAGATACACCAACTTAGACTCTAGCCCAATTCTCTCTACCTCACGATACTCAGGACATATTGAAATCAATCTTTTCGCTTCTGTTATCTTTTCCATTATCATATACTTTTTAGGTTCTCTGATTGCTTCAAATAACCGCTTCTTCATATACTCTCGTTCTTCTTCTTCTTTACTCATTTTCCTCTTCCTCGTCTGGTTCACTTAACTTAAATGTGATGTAATATTTACTCACTGTCTACAAGATTCATGTAACAGAAGTGACACTAGTTCAATTATGTCGTCTTTAATACTACACATAGAATGCAATAGTTGCATTTATTTATAAATGATCAATCAATTATTCTTAAATTTCGAGGATCTATCACGCCACTCTTCGTTAATACAATTCCATGAGGTACATTGGCAGCAAAATAGCCATTACTATAATTAGCCCACGCCTCATCGAATGTTAACGAAGCATAGTGGCGAATTTCTTTCGCAGTTAAATTATGTTCAATGTCTGCCTTGAACCTTTCATAATTTTCATTTTCATATGGGACAAGTTCAACACCGTATATGCCAAGATACCCAGGTTCATCATTGAGACTATTGAAGTCAATCTCAATTAAAACATATGGTTTAGTGCCTAAATGATGTTCAGGATCAATCTCAAGGATTCTAGATTCTTCTGGTAACTGAAAGAAAACACTTGGTCCTTGTAGTGTCATATCATTTGGGTCGTATCTATCTATGAAAGCTTGTTTTGCTTTTTGATCATAGAATAGTTCGTCGAGGATTGCTTCGTTTTGAATGATGCCTTTAGAGCCGGCAAGGCCATTGAATAATATCGATTCCGCATGTTCTCTGGGCGCATATGAATACAAGAACATATCCTTAGATAATTGAATATTATTCTCACCCTCGAGATACTCTTTTAGAATTCTTTTGAATTGCTTCTTTGTAAGTTTCATTATTCTAGCCTATTCGTTATTTATAAATATCATGAAGCATATTGAATATGAAAAA
>TARA_R110002153_G_scaffold12862_13_pt1 | contig 10018 bp, 10 predicted proteins | sample TARA_R110002153 | Tara Oceans TARA_R110002153 (sample SAMEA4398193) | marine metagenome | biome: Polar Biome; feature: [SRF] surface water layer (ENVO:00010504); material: water (ENVO:00002006), including particulate matter (ENVO:01000060) such as... | depth 5 m
TGGGGCAGGCCGGCTAAGGCGCGAGAGACCATTCTCGGTCACTGGTCGGCCTGCCGCCAGGCCAGCGACCGGCCAGAGCTTGTCGATATCGAAGCGATGCGGGCCGCACCTTTCGACTATCCCCACGGGATGACCGCCGCGCTGGCGTGCAAGGCGGCCGAACAGCTCGGCGGGCAGAGCGCGCATTGGGACATGTTCGACCGGCTCCAGCTGGCCCACCTCGCCGAGGCCCGCAATATCGCGGACCCCGAAACCGTGCTCCAGCTTGCCCGCGATAGCGGTCACGACGCCGCTACCTTCGCCCGGAGCTTCGGTGATCCGGCGACCGCCCGCGCGGTTGAGGCCGACCGGGCGCTTGCCCGCTCACTGCAGGTCCGCTCCGTTCCGACACTCATCGTCCGCGATACAGGCGCACGCCTGGCCAACGGACCACGCGAGGACCTGGCCGCGCAGCTGCTTCAGGCACTCGGCTGAACCCCTGACCCGGAGATTTGCCCATGTCCCGCACCACCGACATTCTCTTGACAGCCCTCGCCCCTGCGATCTGGGGCAGCAGTTATCTCGTGACGACCGAGCTTTTGCCCGCAGGCTATCCGGTGACCGTGGCAGCGCTGCGCGCCTTGCCGGCGGGGCTGTTGCTGCTCGCCCTGACGCGCAGCCTGCCGCCGCGCGCCTGGCTCGGCCGTGTCTTTCTGCTCGGCAGTTTCAATTTCGCGCTGTTCTGGGTGCTGCTGTTTGTGGCCGCCTACCGGCTGCCCGGCGGGGTCGCCGCAACATTGGGCACGCTGCAGGCGATGATGGTCATCGTCATGGCACGCGGCTGGCTGGGCACGCCGGTGAGGGCTGGGGCGGTCCTCGCGGCGGCAGGCGGCATACTTGGCGTGGCCTTGCTGCTCATCGGCCCCGATGCGGCGCTCGATCCCGTCGGTGTCGCAGCGGGCCTGGGCGGCGCCGCCTCGATGGCGGCCGGCACTGTGCTCAGCCGCAAATGGCAGCCGCAAGTCTCGGCGCTCAGATTCACCGCCTGGCAATTGACAGCCGGGGGCCTGGTCCTGCTGCCGCTGGCCCTGATCCTCGAGCCGCCATTGCCGACGCTCACACTCCCCAATATCGCCGGCCTTGCCTGGCTTGGCCTGATCGGTGCGGCTGCGACCTATGCGATCTGGTTTCGCGGCATCGCCCGGCTTGACCCTGCCGCGGTCTCCATGCTCGGAATGATGAGCCCGGTGATGGCGGTGATCCTGGGCTGGGTTGTGCTGGGACAATCCCTGTCCTGGTTGCAGTTAATCGGCGCTGTCATCGTGCTGGGCTCGGTCTGGGCGGGCCAGCGCTCGAACCGCCCGGTTACAGCTCGCCCTGCCGCGCCGCCGGTACGGGCGGCCTGATACGGGATCAAGAAAGGAAAACCGGATGGCCAAACTCACGCTGACCCCTGATCTCGCGCGCCGGGCCCGTCTGGCCGGCCTGCTTTACCTCGTTATCATCATCGCCGGCCTCGGCGCCGAGCTCGGGCTTCGCGGCCCCTTGATCGATCTTGCCGATGCCGGCGGCACTGCGGCCGCCATCCTCGCGGCACCGGGCCAGTTCCGGCTGGCGATTGCGGCCGACATTGTCATGGCGCTCAGCGATGCGGCGCTGGCGATCCTGCTCTATCTGGTCTTCCGCGCCGTTGCACCGGGGCTGGCGCTCTCGGCGATGGTGTTCCGTCTGATCCAGACCGTGCTGATCGCCGCCAATCTCATGGCGCTGCAGGCGGCCTGGCTGATCCTGTCGGCAAGCAATGGCCTCGCCGATGCGCCCGCGCTGGCGCTGGTTTTCCTTGACCTGCACGGCCATGGCTATGATCTCGGGCTGGTCTTCTTCGGCGTGAACAGCGTGATGATGGGCGTGCTGGTCTGGCGCTCGGGTGTGTTCGGCAAGCTGTTTGGCCTGGGGCTGGCGACGGCCGGTCTGGTCTATCTTGCCGGCAGCGGGCTGCGCTTTTTCGCGCCTGAATGGTCGGCGGACTTCGCCCCGGCCTACGGTTTGACGATCCTGGCCGAGACCGCCTTCTGCCTGCGGCTTCTCGTGCAGCGATCACCGGCCCGGGAGCCGGTCTGACGTGGCGCCGACCACATCGGCCCGACGCCATATTCCCTGCCGGGTGCAAATGTGAAGAGCCCGGCAGGCGTGCCAAGCACAGTGGTGAAAATCGTCAAAACAGCGAGCAAGTACAGGGTTTGGCGCCTGTCGTGCCAGGCTGGCCGCAGTCACAGCGATTATATTGCATCTGCGAAAAGACTTGACGCGGTGCCGCATGTTTTCATCATGCGCGCCAGAATACACACCATCCCTTCCCTGAGGAGACTTCAGATGAGTGCAGTTGATGATCCAGTCGTCATTGTCGGTATGGCGCGCACCCCGATGGGTGGCCTGCTTGGCGAGCTGACGACGCTGTCGGCCAATGAACTCGGTGCCATCGCGGTCAAGGCCGCCATGGAAGAGGCCGGCGTTGCCGGTGAAGATGTCGACCAGATTTTCATGGGCAATGTCCTCGGTGCCGGCCAGGGCCAGGCCCCGGCGCGCCAGGCGGGCATCAAGGCCGGCCTGCCGAAATCCGTCGAAGCGACCACGCTCAACAAGATGTGCGGTTCGGGCATGCAGGCCGCGATCATGGGGCGTTCAGCCCTGCTGGCCGGCGATGCCGACATCATCGTCGCAGGCGGTATGGAATCGATGAGCAATGCGCCGCATCTTCTGCCGACCCATCGTTCCGGCATGAAATACGGCCATGACGTGCTCAAGGACCACATGGCCCAGGACGGGCTCGAGGACGCCTATGAGAAAAAGCCGATGGGCGTCTATGCCGACATGATCGCCCAGGAACACCAGTTCACGCGCGAACAGCAGGATGCCTATGCGCTGGAAACCCTGGCCCGCGCCCAGCGCGCGACCAAGAATGGTGATTTCAAGCGCGAGATCACACCGGTGACGATGACGACCCGCAAGGGCGATGTCGTGGTCGATACCGATGAATTGCCGCGCCGCGCCATGCCGGACAAGATCCCCTCCCTGCGCCCCGCCTTCGGCAAGGACGGCACCGTCACCGCCGCCAATGCCTCGGGCATTTCCGACGGCGCTGCAGCCCTGGTGCTGATGCGCAAATCAGAAGCCGAACGCCGCGGTCTCAAACCACTCGCCCGCATCGTCGCCACGGCAGCCCATGCGCATGAGCCGGCCTATTTCACCACCGCTCCCGTGCCTGCCATGCGCAAGGCCGTCGAGCGCGCCGGCTGGACGATCGAGGATGTCGATCTGTGGGAAATCAACGAGGCGTTCGCCGTCGTGCCGATGATCGCGATGAAAGAGCTCGGCCTCAGCCATGACAAGGTCAACGTCAATGGCGGCGCCTGTGCCCTGGGTCACCCGATCGGGGCCTCCGGTGCCCGCGTCATCGTCACCCTGATCGCCGCGCTCGAAAAGCATGGCAAGACCAAGGGCGTCGCCTCGCTCTGCATCGGCGGCGGCGAAGCCACCGCTGTGGCGATCGAACGGCTCTAGCCTTGCAGGACGACAGCGATCAGGCGGTGGACGGGATCCGGTTCGAGGACCGTCCACCGCCGGTCGCTGATTTCATTGCGATGAGGGCCGAATGCGGCTGGGGCGAGCTCTCGCCCGGGCTGGCCGGGCCGGCGCTCGAATCCTCCTTGCTCGCCATCACGGCTCTGGATCCTGATGGCCGTATTGCAGGCTTCGTTCGCGCGATCGGCGATCCGCTTTATCTCTATATCCAGGATGCGATCATCGCCCCTGAGCGACGCGGCAGCGGTCTCGGGAACGCCATGATGCAGCGTCTGCTTGCGCGCATCGACGCCGATTTCCCGAATGCCCATGTGATGTTGATGTGTGCCAAGGGACGCGAAGGCTTCTATGCCCGGCTCGGTTTCGAAGCCCGCCCGAGCGAGAATTTCGGGCCGGGCATGCAGCGATTGCGCTAGAGCCGCCCCAAGCAGGCCTCAGCCCTGGATATGTCCCAGCGGCAGGCCCTTGCCGTCCTTGATATTGCGCACCTGCACCGAAGTGCGGAAATCGCCGACGATGTCGAGCGGGATCATGCGTTCGGAGATGAACTCGTTATAGGCGTCGATATCGGCCATCACGACCTTGACCAGATAGTCATAGGGGCCGGTCATCATGCAGGCCTCGGTCACTTCAGGGAAGCTCTGGACGGCCTTCTCGAACTTGACGTAATTGGCCTTGCGCGCTGGCGATATCTTTACCTCGAGATAGGCGGTAAACATCAGGCCGAGGGCGCGGCGGTCGAGCTCGACCGAGCGCCGCTTGATGATGCCATCGGTTTCCAGACGCCGGATCCGGCGCCAGCAGGGGGAGGGGGTCAGCCCCACGATTTCGGCGATATCGGCAACCGAGCGGCCTGCGTCTTCCTGCAGGGCTTCAAGGATGCGGACGTCAATCAGGTCTAGGTTCGCGAGCATTTTTCCCCCAAAATCAGTATTTGGAGGAAATTAGTCTACATTTCTGCGAAAACAAACCCGGAAATGGCACCTTGTTCCAGTAGTAGACAAGGTGGACGTTTCCGCGTTAGACGCCCTCGCACACGCTTGGTCGTGCACACCTATTCCCTGGCAGGTTTTGCCGATGTTTTCAGCGAGAGCTCATGGCACACACTGATCCCCGATTTCACGTCCCGGCGCCACATGCGCGCCCTGGCGATACGCCGGATTTCTCACATATCGAAATCCCGCCGGCCGGTACGGCCCGGCGTCCCGAGGTCTCGATCGCCGGAAGTGAAACCCTCGATCTGGCCCTCGGCCTGGTTCGGGTGCTCGACCATAACCACCAGGCGGTCGGCGAATGGGATCCCAAGCTCGAGCCGGAACTGCTGCGCCAGGGCCTGCGCCATATGGTGCTGACCCGCGTCTATGACGAGCGGATGCAGAAGCTGCAGCGCCAGGGCAAGATGAGCTTCTACATGAAATCCATGGGCGAGGAGGCCGTTGCCGTCGCTGCCGCGATGGCGCTCGAGAAGACCGATATGGTTTTCCCCTCCTATCGCCAGCAGGGCATTCTGTTCGCGCGTGGCCGCGATATTGTCGACATGATGTGCCATTGCATCTCCAATAGCCGCGACAATCTCAAGGGCCGGCAATTGCCGGTGCATTACACCTGGGCCGAGGGCAATTTCTTCTCGATCTCGGGCAATCTGACGACACAATTCCCGCAGGCCGTCGGCTATGCGATGGCGTGCCAGTTCAAGGGCGAAAGCCGCATCACGGCGAGCTGGATCGGCGACGGCTCCACTGCCGAGGGTGATTTCCACGGCGCGCTCGTGCTGGCCTCGACCTATCGCGCACCGGTCATCCTCAATATCGTCAATAATCAGTGGGCGATCTCGACCTTCCAGGGCATGGCCGCCGGTGAGAGTCAGACTTTCGCGCTCAAGGGCATTGGCTATGGCCTCGCCTCGCTGCGGATTGATGGCAATGATTTCCTCGCCGTCTATGCCGCCACCAAATGGGCCGCCGAGCGCGCCCGCGCCGGTCATGGCGCCACGGTGATCGAGAGCTATACCTATCGCGCCGACGCGCACTCCACCTCTGATGATCCCTCCGGTTACCGGCCCAAGGGTGAGGGCGATGCCTGGCCGTTGGGCGATCCGGTCGAGCGGTTGAAAAACCATCTCATCGGTCTGGGTGAATGGGATGAGGAACGTCACGCGGCGCTCGAGAAGGAACTCGATCAGCTCGTGATCGCCTCCTACAAGGAAGCCGAGACCTATGGCACCCTGCATGACGGTCCGCTATCGCCGGTGCAGACCATGTTCGAGGATGTCTATGCCGAACCCGATTGGCGCCTGCGCCGTCAACGCCGCGATCTGGGGGTATAGGTCATGAGCAAGATGAACATGATCCAGGCCCTCAATTCGGCCATGGACAATATGATGGAGCGCGACGCCAATGTGCTCGCCTTCGGTGAAGATGCCGGTTATTTCGGCGGCGTGTTCCGCGTCACCGCCGGCCTGCAGGAAAAATACGGTCTCGACCGTTGTTTCGACGCACCGATCAATGAGGCGGCGATCGTTGCCATGGCGATCGGTATGGCGGCCAATGGTCTCAAGCCTGTCGCCGAGATCCAGTTCTCTGACTATATCTTTCCCGGCTTCGACCAGATCGTTTCCGAATTGTCGCGCCTGCGATATCGCACGGCCGGTACCTTCACCGCGCCGGTCGTGATTCGCACGCCGTCAGGCGGCGGCATTCGTGGCGGCCAGACCCACTCGATGAGTCCGGAAGCCTTCTTCACCCATATCCCGGGCATCCAGGTCGTGATGCCATCCAACCCCTATGACGCCAAGGGCCTGCTGATCGCCGCGATCGAAAGCCCGGACCCGGTCGTCTTCTTCGAGCCGAAGCGCCTGTATAATGGCCCCTTCGATGGTGGTGCCGGCAAGGCGCTGGAAGCCTGGGGCAAGCATCCCAAGGGCGAGGTTCCTGAAAACCATTACAGCCTGCCGATCGGCAAGGCCGATGTCGTGCGTGAAGGCTCGGCGATGACGATTGTCACCTATGGCACGCTGGTCCATGTCGCCCTGGCGGCGGCGGAGCAATCGGGCATTGATGCCGAAATCATCGATCTGCGCACCCTGATTCCCTATGATATCGAAACCATCGCGGCCTCGGTCAACAAGACCGGCCGCTGCATCGTCGCCCAGGAAGCCCCGCGTACATCGGGCTTCGGTGCCGAGCTGGCGGCCCAGATCCAGGAAGACTGTTTCTTTGCCCTCGAGACCCCGATCAAGCGCGTCACCGGCTGGGACACACCCTATCCGCATGCGCATGAATGGTCCTATTTCCCCGGTCCGCAGCGTTTCATTGACGCGATGCGTGAAGTTCTGGAGGCCTGATGATGAGCGAATACCGCTACAAGATGCCCGATGTCGGCGAAGGCATTGTCGAGGCCGAAATCGTTGAATGGCATGTGAAGGTCGGCGATACCGTCACTGAAGACCAGCACGTGCTCGACGTGATGACCGACAAGGCGACCGTCGAAATCCCCTGCGCCGTCAATGGCACGGTGACCAAGCTGGTTGGCGCGCCGGGCGATATCGTCGCGGTCGGCACCGAGATCATGTTCATTGCCGTCGATGGCGCCGTGCCGGCCGAAGAGGCTGCGCCGAAGGTGGACGAAGCCGAACCGGCCGTTGCCCCTGTGGTCGAGACCGCCAAGCCGACGCCGGCGCCTTCCATCGCCTCGCGCCCGGTCGGTGAACGCGCCCTGGCCAGCCCGGCCGTGCGCAAGCGCGCCCTGGAAGCAGAAATCGAACTGGCGGCCGTGCCCGGCACTGGCCCGGCTGGCCGTATCACCCATGACGATCTCGATGATTTCATCGCCTCGGGTGGCCGTCTTGTTGCCCATTCCGGTGGTGGCTCGGCCCTGCGGTCTCCGCGCACCGGCATTACCGAGGAAAAGCTGATCGGCCTGCGCCGGCGCATTTCCGAGAACATGTCGCATGCCCAGCGCACCATCCCTTCGATCGCCTATGTCGAGGAAATCGACGTCACGGCGCTGGAAGAACTGCGCGCGCATCTCAATTCCAAGAAGGGCGACGACCAGACCAAGCTGACCTTCATCCCCTTCCTCGTCATGGCCCTGACCAAGGCCCTGCCGGACACGCCGCAGGCCAATGCCCATTTCGATGGCGAGGCGATGCTGCTGACCAAATACCAGGGTGTGCATTGCGGCATCGCCGCGGCAACGCCCAACGGATTGATGGTGCCGGTGATCAAGCACGCCGAAGCGCTCGATATCTGGCAGATCGCCGCCGAACTGGCCCGCCTCGGCGCGGCCGCCAAGGCCGGCAAGGCGGCGAAGGACGAGCTCTCGGGTTCGACCATCACCATCACCTCGCTCGGTGCGATTGGCGGCCTCGTCACCACGCCGATCCTCAATGCACCGGAAGTCGCGATCATCGGCGTCAACAAGATGCAGACCCTGCCGCGCTATAATGCGGAAGGCTCGGTCGTCCCGCGCAAGCTGATGAATCTCTCCTCCTGCTTCGATCACCGCATCGTCGACGGCTATGACGCCGCGATGCTGATCCAGCGGGTCAAGGGCCTGCTGGAGAACCCGGCGACGCTGTTTATGTGATGAGCGACGGGGGCACACTGTTGTGTGTCCCCATTGGCCCTGGCGCTGCGCTGGGGCTTGATCGACCGGCAGCGCTGCAAAGGTATTCCCATACCCACCCGCCTTGCCCGCCTCGGCTCCATGCTGCGCAATGGCATCGCCGCCCCGGGGCGTCGTCGTTTTCGCGCTGATGTTCTGCCGCAATGATCTCGGCCTCGCCGCGCACGACCTGCCGCCGATCATTTTCGGCGGGTTTGGCCTTGTGGTGCTGATCCAGACGGTGCGGGCATTCCTGCCATCGGCGTCGGTGAAGGTGGACGCGGGTTAGGGGCTGGCGGCCAGCCGATCCTTGTGCTGCTGTGCTTCTCGAAAATGCAATAACAGACAATAGCTTGTCATCCCGGCTCTACGCCCGGACCGCTGCCGCGTCCGGGCATCCGGCCGGGATTGTCTGTTTGAAGTGGTGTTATGGTGGGGCGCCGGATTGGGGGGCTGCGGTGGCAACCTTGGCCCCCCACCGTCGCTGCGACCGCACTGGGATAGGGCTCGCGCCCGTTGTCATCGAGGTCCGGCGGCGGACCGGCTTCTTTCGCTTGTTGACTTGAATGGGCCAGACCTTGCGATCCGCGCCCGAAGACAATCCGAAGCCGAGGACACATTATGCTCCAATCTGCTGACAAGGTCGAGATGGCCGCCATGCCCGTTGCCGCTGTCATCGGGATCGATATCGCCAAACACACCATGGTCCTGCACGACAGCATCTCGCAGCACAGCTGGACCATCGACAACACCTATGCCGATGCGCTGCAGGCGCTGGGACCCTTCGCCGGTCATGATCTGGCTGTGTGCGAAGCAACCGGCGGCTATGAGCGCGCCCTGCTGGAGGCCGCCCGCACGCTGAACCTGCCGGTTCACCGCGCCGATCCGGCCAAGGCGAAAGCCTTCATCGCCTCGCATGGCGGACACGCCAAGACCGACAAGGCCGACGCCCGTTGGCTCGCCCGGCTCGGACTGGAGCGCGGCGCCAGCCTGACGCGCTGGACACCGCCCGATCCGGAGCGCGAGGCCCTGACCGCCCTGGTGCGTTATCGTCAAGACCTGCTCAAACAGCGCACCGCTGCCAAGAACCGCCGCAGCGCGCCGACCAGCGGCCCGGTGCGCGACTTGCTCGAGGCGGAAATCGACTTCCTCGACGGCCAGATCTCCCGGCTTGATACACGTATCGACGCCTTGCAAACCGCACCGGCGCTGGTGCCGATCCATCGCGTCCTGACGCAGATGACCGGCATCGGAGCGGTCGGGGCCAGTAGTCTGATCGCCCTGATGCCGGAGCTGGGCCAGATCAATCGTCGCCAGATCGCCAGCCTGGCCGGGCTGGCACCGCATCCGCGCGAAAGCGGACGCTTCGCCGGAAAACGCCGCACTGGCGGCGGCCGACATGAGCTGCGGCCCGTCCTGTTCATGATCGCGCTCAGCGCCGCGCGGTTCTGCCCAAAACTCAACCCCTTCTATGTCCGCCTCGTCAGCCTGGGAAAGCCCAAGCGCGTCGCCCTGACAGCCGTCGCCCGAAAACTCCTCGTCATCGCAAATGCCAAGGTCAGAGACGCAAATCTGGCCCTCCCGCAACTGACTTGATGACAAATTTGGGGTATTTTGGAAGTGGGGGCGGCGTTGATGCACGCTTATCCCCCACCGCCGACATCTATCCCACGTCATCCTGACGCAAGTCAGGACCTAGCCGTCACAGGGTCGGAGCCCGTGATATCGAGGGCCCGGCCTGCGCCGGGATGACGAAAAACCCTCAAACTTATCCCCACTCCCCAAGCCTGCGCGCATAATCCACCCGTTCCGGTCGCACGGGAGGCGTGAGCTCAGTCATTTGCGGCGGCCG
>TARA_R110002153_G_scaffold29711_14_pt1 | contig 10009 bp, 13 predicted proteins | sample TARA_R110002153 | Tara Oceans TARA_R110002153 (sample SAMEA4398193) | marine metagenome | biome: Polar Biome; feature: [SRF] surface water layer (ENVO:00010504); material: water (ENVO:00002006), including particulate matter (ENVO:01000060) such as... | depth 5 m
AAAGAAATGAGTAAAAATATGAAACCTAATCCTAAAATTTTCGAAGGATATATAGATCCTAATAGTGGCGAATGGATAAGAATAAAATCTGGTGCATTTGAAAATACAATATGGCGACCTGCTAATATGAAATTAATAGAAGAAAAAAAAGGTAAAGTAGCTTACAATATTGAATTGTTGAATGATGATATTTCTAAATGGAAAGAAAGTCAAAAAAAGGTATTTTATAAATTAGCGGACGCAATCGTATATGATATTTTAGGAAAAGGAATATCAGATGACAGATAAAACTGCAATAATAATTCCTGCTAGAATTGATAGCACAAGATATCCTGAAAAAATGATTGTCAAAGTAGACGAGTTGCAATGTTTAATAGAAAGAGTAAAGCATTGGTGTGAATGCGCACACGATGAGGAACACGTCTATGTAGCTACAGATAGTAAAAAAATAGCTAGCTTGTTTACAGAAAATGTTATAATGACTTCAAGTAATTGTGTCAACGGAACAGAAAGAATTGTCGAAGCTATGCATATTTTAGAAAAATCTGGTAAACATTATGATAAATTTATCAATGTTCAAGGAGATATGATTGATCCTCCTATTTCAGTATTTAGTGATATTACAAGATTGTTAGATTATAATGATGTTGTTACAGTAGTAGCTCCTATGGAAGACAAAGATAGAAACAATCCTAACTCTGTGAAAGCTATTCACAATGGACATCAAGCTCAATGGTTTTGTAGAGCTCCTTTAAACTATGGTGATTGGCATCTAGGAATATATGGATATACTAAACCTGCATTAGCTCAATACCCATTTTTAGAAGTAATGAGACCAGAGTTAGAAGAGTCGTTAGAACAATTGAGATGGTTAAACAATAATATAAAAATTGCTATAACATATACAGAAGAAAATGCAGAAGAAATAAACACACCATTAGATTTAATTAACTGGAAGGATAAACAGAAAAATGACACCAAACCCACATTACGTTAATATGTTGATAAACATAGGCATATTTGGATTATTAATTTACGTAGCAATAAAAATATAGGAAAATTTAATTAATGGCTATTGACTCTAATGAGCTTAGAAAAGCTATACTTCATAATCTTGTAGTTAATGAAGAGTATTGTAGAAAAGTATTACCTTTCATACAAAAAGAATATTTCAATGATACTTCTGAAAGAATTATACTTGAAGAGATAAACAAATATTATATGAATCATAATTGTTCACCACAATATCAAGCTCTAAAGATAGAAGTGGAAAGTAGGAATGATCTTACTGAAGGTGTTTATAAAGAAATAGATTTGTTTACTCAAGATAGAATTCCAGAAGTTCCTAAAGTCGAATGGTTAGTAAAGAAGACAGAAGAATGGTGTCAAGAAAAAGCTATTGTAAATGCTGTCTATAAAGCTGTCAATGTCATAGGGGGTGATGATAAAAACACTAGTCAATCTGCTTTACCTGACATACTTAGAGAAGCTATTTCTACATCTTTTGATAAATCTGTTGGTCATGATTTTATAGAAGATGCAGAGGAAAGATGGGAGTTCTATAATAGAAAAGAAGAAAAGGTACCTTCTGGTTTAGAACATTTTGATTACATCTTAAAAGGTGGTTTCCCTTCTAAAACTTTAGGTGTTATTATGGCTGGTACAGGAGTAGGTAAATCTTTATTCATGTGTTCTATGGCAAGTAGTTTGATTGAGTCAGGTCATAATGTTTTGTATATAACATTAGAGATGGCAGAAGAAAAGATAGCTCAAAGAATAGATCAGAATTTACTTAACTTATCATCAGAAGATTTAGATGTTATTGGTAAGGATAGTTTCTTAAAAAGATTTGGTAATCTAAAAATGAAGACAAGAGGTAGATTGATTGTTAAGGAATATCCAACTAAGACAGCTCATGCAGGTCATTTTAGAGCACTTTTAAAAGAATTAGAGATAAAAAAAGAGTTTTTTCCTGATTTAGTGTGTATAGATTACTTAAATATATGTACAGCTATGGGCGTAAGTAAGAATGCAAATAGCTACGAGCAAGTAAAAGTAACTGCGGAAGAATTGAGAGCCTTAGCTATGGAATACAATCTACCAATACTTACAGCTACACAAACAAACAGAGCAGGCTTTGCTGATGCAGATGTTGATATAACTTCTGTCTCAGAGTCTTTTGGTCTTCCTATGACTGCTGATTACTTTTTTGCAATGACCTCTAACGACAAGTTAAGAGATGAAGGTATGGTTAGATTTACACAATTAAAAAATAGATATGGTGATCCTGCTGATAGAAAAAATTGGTTATTAAATGTTGATTATTCAAGAATGAAAATTACTGATTTAACTGAACAGCCTGCGCATATTGATGCTTTAAATGAAGCTGAATCAAATAAACAAACTGACACTAAAACTATAATGGACATAAACTGGAATTAATTATGAGAAAAAAATCTACAACTATCGAAAACGAAGACATGATAAAAACACCAATTGTAAAGAAAGATAGTGTTTTAAATCTATTAAAAAATAGATTAGAAATTGTTGAAGATAGACTCACAGAAATTGCATATCTTTTAGAATATGACTTTGAAACATTAGATGATAGTACTAGAACTGATATGCTTGAAAGTAAACTTAAACAACAAATTGTTTTAAAGAAACAAAGAGAAGAAGAAGAAGCTAAAAGAATACAAGATGAAGAAGATAGAAGAATTGAAGAAGCTGCACAGATTTTGTTAGAAATAAAACTTAAAGAAGAAGATAACAAAAGAAAAATTCAAGAGGCTGCAACTAATTTACTTTTGAGACAAGCTAAAGAGAAAGAATCTGAAGAGACAAGATTGAAGGAATTAGCAGAACAAGAAGAGTTGCTCAAAATAGTTAAAGAAAAAGAAGAAGTAATTGCTAGAGAAGCTGAAGTTGCTAAAGAAGTTCTTGAGGCTAAAGAAGAATTTGATAAAATAGTACAAGAAGAAGATAAGAGTATCAAAGAAGCAAAAATAAAAGCTGATAATGATCCTGAATCAAATCCTTATCCAAAAGGATCAATTGAAAATGTTGTATGGAAAAGAAAACAACAAGCTAAAAAAAAACGATAGACTTGTATAGTCAAGTTAAGTCATATTTTAAGTAACAGGTTATGTATATAATGAATGAAAAGATCTTTGATCCAACTAATACTTCTCATTGGAGTATTGCAAAAAACGATATAACTCTCAAAAATGAATTTTACAAATTGAAAAAGTTTAGTAAAAAAATAGGAGGGGACGTATCAATTATTAATTACAAAAAGGAAGCTTTGATAAAAGCATTTAGATTTGTAAGAGAATTTCATAACGCAGTTGATGTTGGAGCTCATTATGGTCTTGTAACATTCCATTTAGATTCATATTTTGATAACGTTGATTGTTTTGAAATAGATAGCAACATAAGAACTCATTTAAGAAATAATATTAAAAATTTTCATATGGAAAATGTAACAGTACATTCGTGTGGATTGGGTGAAATCAAAAAAGAAGTTAATTTAATATATGATAAAATTGACTCTCTTGTTACAAAAGTAGATCCTAGACCTCACATTGGAGGTAATCATCTTATTAAAACTATTGATTCTTTTAGCTTCAATAATTGTGACTTTATAAAGTTAGATGTTGAAGGCTATGAACCTTTTGTTATACAAGGTGCTGAATCAACTATAAAGAATTTTAAACCTGTGATCCTCATAGAAAATAAAAACTTAGAACAAAAATACAACATGGTTAACTCTATAGATCTGCTTAGAAGTTGGGGATATAAACTAGTTGATCAAGTAAAGAAAGATTCTATTCTTGCATGTTCCTAGATGATGCAGAGATGTTTGACAAAGTTCATCACAATGATTTGTGGATATATGACAAACTAATACTTTCAAAAAAATTAGGTTATGTGTGTGGACCTCATGGAGTAGATGTTCCTAAATATGGAAAATATATAGTAAGACCATGTGTGAACTTTATGGGAATGGGAAGAGGTGCTTACTTTACAAGGTTCTGGAAAAGTACAGACGATAAGATGCCTGATGGTTCTTTCTGGTGTGAAGTATTCAGAGGAAGACATTTATCTGTAGATTACATAAATCAAAAACAACATATATGCGTTGAAGGTATAAGAGGTAAAACAGAAACTAATCTTTGGAGATGGTTAAAGTGGATAAAAACAAAAGATAAAATACCTTTTCCTAATATTCTTAAACATCTTACTAAAAAATATAAGTACATCAATTGTGAATTTATTGATGGTAAACTTATAGAAGTTCATTTAAGATTAAATGTTGATTGGCAATTATTACCACATGCACAAGAAATAGTCCCATTGTTTAAAGGAGATATAATTGTTCCTCCTTCAGAAGATTATGAATTTATCAAATCAAAAGATTATAAAAGATTAGGATTTTATTGGAAATAAAATATAAAATCTCCTATAATAATAACAGAAATTGAAACGGAGCTTTTATGATTTTATTAGACTATTCATCAGTGACTATGTCCTCTTTGATGACAAGAATAGACGACTATGAAGAAGATACTAGTTTGTTACGTCATCAGATTTTTAATATCATAAGACTTTATAATGTTCAATTTCGAAGCGATTTCGGAGAGATGATTATTTGTATGGATGCAGCGAATAATTGGCGAAGAGACCGTTATCCTTTTTACAAAGCCAACCGTCGTAAAAGCAGATCCAACTCAGTTTATGATTGGAATAAAATATACTCTGTCTTAAATGAGGTCAGAGATGAAATGACAACGATGTCCCCTTTCAAATGCATACGCATTGATCGTTGCGAAGCTGACGACGTAATAGCAGCTATTGTAGAAAAGAAACGACCTGATGAACCATTATTAATCATCTCTCCCGATCGTGATTTTGTCCAACTTCAAAAATATTCAAATGTAAAACAATATAGTAATTTACAAAAGAAATGGATTGAACCAAAAGTATCAGCTGAATATGACCTAAAGGAAAAAGTACTTAAAGGTGATATGGGCGATGGAGTTCCTAATGTTATGTCTGATGATAATGTTATTATGGAAGAATCGTTAAGACAAACACCATTGAGAAAAGCTAAATTTGATTCATTAATGAATGATCCAGAGTCGTTAGGAACTGCAATTGCAAGAAGAGTTATAAGAAATAGAGATTTAGTTGATTTGAAAAGAACTCCGTCAGAGCTAAAAGAACAAATAATAACTCAATTCAAAGAAAAAAGTGAAGGGTCTATAAATACTTTAATGAACTTGTTGTCAAAATACAAGATGAAAATGCTATTAGAAGCACTCCCAGATTTTGAAACAAATAAATAAAGCGGATCCAAAAAAAGTTTTAAAGGAGACTCCATATGGCTTACAGAAAACAAAACGTGTTCCACGGGAATGCTAATAATAAACTAAGTAATGGAAAGAGCTACGTCCCAGCAGTTGACCGTACAGGACACGATTCTGAAAGTATTATTGCATTTAAGGGAGGTTTCGGTATTGGACAACCTGTTTATGATAGAAGACAAGAAAAAGTCGTCTACTCATTTGAGGTTTTAGATGCTCTTCCAGGTACTATAATGACAGACTCAGATTATGTCACACAAAATGATGTAATTAATAAAACTGGTATTACACTAGGCGAAAGTACTTCTATATCTTTTGATAGTGATAATTCAGAATTTGATATCGTAATGGGATCAATTGATTCAGATGCATTGACAGCTGTTAATGCTAATAGATCTTATATTTGGTCACAAGAGTTTGGTACTGCAAATCACGTAATTGAAGGTTATGTAACAAAAGTTCCTTCAACTGCAGACAACGCAGATGATTCAACTATCTCTGTTAAACCAACTTCATCAAGTGTAGGTTGGAAAGCAGCTATGGCTGACGGAACCATTACAATGATTTATGATGCTGCAAATAATGTTATTGCTAGAGGAAAAACTATTAACGATGATAAAAATAGATATGCTGATGCAGATTCAGATTTTTTCTTCCATGACGATGATGCATAATTCGTTATGTCAATTGCGGCCTTCACATTTGGGAGACTAAACCCTCCTACTATTGGACACGAAAAGCTGATTAATAAATTAAGAAAGGTTGCCCGACTATCAAGAGGGCAACCTTTACTTTTTCTATCACATTCTCAAGATAGTAAAAAAAATCCATTAGATTACAATACAAAATTTAAATATTCCAAACTTTCTTTTGGAAATATTGTACAAAGATCCAATTCTAACACTATAATAAAGGTAATGCAAGAGTTAGAAAAAAAATACGATAAAGTTATTTTAGTAGCTGGATCTGATAGAGTTAAAGAATTTGATACTCTACTACAGAAATATAACGGTAAAGAATACAACTTCGACAGCATTAAAGTTATGAGTGCAGGACAAAGAGATCCTGATGCTGATGGTGTAGAAGGAATGAGTGCAAGTAAAATGAGAGAGTTAGCAAAAGATGAAGAACTCGCTGAATTTACTAAAGGCTTACCATTAAAAGCACAAAGGCAAGCCAAGAATATTATGAATAGCGTAAGAAAAGGAATGAACTATGATTAAACTAAAAGATATGCAAGTATTTGAAATCTTAACAAAGATGGATGAAATTGTAGGAAGAACAAATAAGATTGAATATCTTAAACAATTTAACGAACACACACCTTTAAAATATATTTTAAAGTTTAATTATTGTAAAACAATTAAATCAATTATACCTGAGGGTAATCCTCCATTCAATGATCAATCTGAAGATGGTCCTAGTAAGGCATCTTTGTGGCAATATCTTAGTATATTTCCTACTTTTGTTCAATCGAATCAATCTATGCAAATAAAACCTTTACAAAGAGAGAAAATTTTTATTGAAATGTTAGAAGCTGTTGAAGTTCCTGAAGCTAAGATGCTTATTTTAGCTAAAGATAGAGATCTAGAAAAATTATATACTAGCTTAACAGTAGAAATTGCCAGAGAATCTTTTCCTGATATGAATATACAAAGTGACATTAAAGTTGCTCCTCTAACAGAAAAAGAAATACAGCAAGATCTTGCTAATGTAATAACGCATAAAAAAGATGAGATTAAGAAACTTCAAGAAGAAGTTAAAAAATTAACAAAAGAGGTAAAAATAACAAAAGATGAACCTAAATCAGATAATATTTCCATATAATATCCAAGAACTTTCTCCATGTATAAATGAAATTGGTTTTGATCTTCATTTTAATGGAGTATACAAAACACACGTTGATGATTTTAACAATAGTGTAGGGGATATTCCTTTTAATAAAGCTGGTGCTTTTTTACACTCAACGTATTTTGATAACATAAGAGAATTTAGAAGTGATAATATTCCTACAGGAAGAATACTTCAAATAATTGAAAATAGATACGGAAGCTATGAAAAATTTATTATTACAGCTATAGATCAAGCTACAAGATTACAAGGTAATGGATGGTTGTTTATGAATCATGCTGGATACATTAATATTATTCCTAACAATAGAATTGTTAATGACGTTATTCTTCTTATTGATTTGTGGGAACATGCTTACATTCCATCACATGGTATAAATAAAACTGAGTATATAAAAACTCACATGAATATAATAAATTGGGATACTGTAAACAATAGGTTAATTAATTGAAATCTTTCATAGAATTATTCGAGGCAGCTGACAGCTCACAAAATTTACACATGACTCATGCTGATGAAGATCTGTATGAAAGAGGTAAAATTGGAGCTGATTTTGCTATTTCTACATTAGAAGATGTTCTCAATACATTAGAATCTAATAATACTTCTTCAGAAAATATTACAGTTAAATGGGATGGAGCTCCAGCAGTTTTTTGTGGTACAGATCCTGCTGATGGAAAATTCTTTGTTGGTACAAAATCTGTATTTAACAAAAATCCTAAATTATATAAAACACAACAAGAAATTACTGCTGGAGAAGGTTCTGGTGGTAAAGCTGTTAAATTACAATATGCTTTGAAACATCTTTCATCAATTGGTATACCAAAAGATACAGTATTACAGGGTGACATGATGTTTACTAAAGGGGATCAAAAGTATGAAACTATTGATGGACAAAGATATATAACAGTTCATCCTAATACTTTAATTTATGCTTTTGCAGTTGATAGTCCTGTAGGAAAAGAAATAAGAAATGCAGATTTAGGAATAGTTTTTCACACTACTTATAAAGGAAGAACAAGTTTACAAAATTACAAAGCTTCATTTGGTGCTAACATTAGTAGACTGAGAAAAGATAGAAGTGTGTGGATGGATGATGCTTTTTTTAAAAATGTTTCAGGAACAGCAACATTCACATCATCTGAAACTAACGAACTAAAAAGATATATAGCTAATGCAAAAAGAAATGTCTCTTCTAAATTTGACGATATAGTTAAGACAATGGACATGATTCCTAAAGCAGCAGTTGGTTCACACATCAAATCTTATATCAATTCTAGAATAAGAGTTAATAAGTTTGATTTATCTCATAGAGAATATGTAAAATATATGAAAACATATTGGGAAGATAAAGTCATTGCTAAAGTGAAAACTGATAAGAGTAAAGATTCAAAAAGAGCTGCATTGAAACAACTTGAAATAGAACTAGAAAAAATTAAAGCAGATGTAGATAAATCATTTACTTTTGTGGAAGAAGTTAACAAAGCTAAGATTATGATCATTAAAAAACTTTCATCATTGTTGAGTGGTAGAATTTTTGCACTCAAATCTAATGGTGATTTTGTTGCAACAGCTCCTGAAGGTTTTGTAGCTATAGGTAAAGATAACCAAGCAGTGAAACTTGTTGATAGATTGACATTTTCAAGATTTAATTTCTCAGACGATTATGTCAAAGGCTGGCAAAGAGGAAATTAAAAAGAAATTCTCCTATAACATATTCATGATTATAGATTTAGAAATTATTGGTATCAAAAATAAAGACGATGGCTTTCTTATTAGAGATACAATTGAACAAGCTCTCCTTACATTACTACCTAGATGTAAAAAATTAATAACAATTAACGTTGAGATAGCTCTTGACAAGGACATGAAAGATACAAAAGCATTAGTTCATCTTGAAGATGACAATGAATTTGTAATAGCTTTAAATGAAAATGTTCTTAAAACTAAAAAAGATGTTATACTCACATTGTGTCATGAATGTGTACACATTAAACAACACATCAGTAAAGATTATTTACAGATTGATGGTAATTTTATTAAGTTTAAAAATGAAATAGTAGATCTCAATTTGACAAAATATACTGAACTTCCGTGGGAAAAAGAAGCTTATAAATTAGAAGAGGAATTAGCTAATGCTCAAATCAATTACGCAATCTAAAATTTTATCTTGGCAAGAAGTTGATTCATACTTAAATGCTATTGCTGATAATATTTTCTTACAATCTAACAATGAAAAAGTAATAAGTTATACAGACGTGAGAGATAGAATTCCTGCAGCAATATTATCTGAAAAATTAGGCTATAACCTAGTTAACACACCATCTATTAACGATAATCACTTTTCTATTTTTTGCGATTCAAATAGATGTTTACAGAACAATTTAAGTGCTAACATGTTTTGTTTTTATTTTTTGAGTTATGAATTAGACAGTGAGTATTTGAAAAAAAGAACACCCAGGTTAAGTATAGAAGAATTTGATATTCCTAATGGCGAGACTGTTTTTAAATTAAGTTTACCATGGGATCCCAGATGGTAGTTAAATTAACTGTTGACTTTAGTTCAATATGTGTGATAATAAGTCATAGTTAATAATCAAGGAGAGACTATGTCAATGCATTTATTAGGACCAATGTGGACTACTACAAAGTATACTAGCAAGCGAAAGAAAAATAAGAATCAACGTGAATTGCTAGCAAAAGTAGAACATGATAAATGGTTAAAAAAGATGGGTGCACATCCATCTCAAAGATCTAAAATAGGGGATAAGTGTTACGGTAGCACAGCTGGC
>TARA_R110002153_G_scaffold155121_1_pt1 | contig 9998 bp, 6 predicted proteins | sample TARA_R110002153 | Tara Oceans TARA_R110002153 (sample SAMEA4398193) | marine metagenome | biome: Polar Biome; feature: [SRF] surface water layer (ENVO:00010504); material: water (ENVO:00002006), including particulate matter (ENVO:01000060) such as... | depth 5 m
TGGGGAAAGCTAGGTTCTTTAGATGCACTGCATCGCCTAGTTCTTCATCTCAGCATGGACGCTGAGATTGGGTGCAGATCATCATGGATGTGTATATGACTACAAAAAAGACATCCTTCCAAACCCCAAACACAAAAAAACCGACATAAGTCGGTTTAATGTTATCTGCAAAGTGGTACCAGTGGGTTCAGTCAGTCTCTTTAGGAGCACGGCTCCGCCTGACTGAACATCTCGACAAGGAAGTCGAGATTGGGTGATGATCATCAGGGACGTGTGATTGACCTGCCCATAAGGTTTCAAAGTGCTCAAACGCAAAAAAGCCGACATAAGTCGACTTTTTTGCGTTTGGTACCAGTGGGCGGACTCGAACCGCCACTCCCGAAGAAACCAGATTTTGAATCTAGCGTGTCTACCAATTCCACCACACTGGCTTTGCAAACACTTAATGTTTGGTTGAACCAAACGTCAAGAGGCGAGCATTATAGCGAGCAGCGCCTGCCTTGCAAGTTTTTTGTGACATTATCATGACTCATTGCTGACTTTTTAATCAGCAATGGCATTAGCGAGCTTTAATATGTCATTTAGTCCGAAAACTGGCGGATCATATGACCTAAGGTTTCTTTGGCATCACCAAATATCATTCGGCAATTAGGTTTGAAAAACAGCGGGTTGTCGATACCAGCAAAACCCGATGCCATACCACGTTTAAGCACAAACACGTTTTTCGCCAAATCCGCATTAATCACAGGCATACCGTAAATGGGGCTGCCTTTCATTTCTCGGGCGGCTGGGTTAACCACGTCGTTAGCGCCAATCACCATAGCCACGTCAAAGTTTTGAATACGTTTGTTGATTTCGTCCATTTCGAATAATTGTTCATAAGACACATCGGCTTCTGCTAAGAGTACGTTCATGTGCCCAGGCATCCGCCCTGCTACTGGATGAATGGCGTAGGCCACTTCAGCGCCGTTTTCTTCTAACAATTGTTGTAGCTCTTTCATGGCGTGTTGCGCTTGGGCCACTGCCATACCGTAACCGGGAATAACAACTACCGATTGCGCGGCTTCGAGCACGTAGTATGCATCTTCTGCAGATAGGGGTTTCACCTCTCCTTCTATCACCATGTCGGTTTTAGTAACTGGCATAAAGCCGCTGAATAACACATTAGTTAACGAGCGGTTCATGGCTTTACACATGATGTTGGTGAGGATAATACCGCTAGCACCAACCAGCGAACCGGCCACAATCAAAATGTTATTATGTAGAGCAAAACCGGCTGCACAAGCTGCGAGCCCAGAATAAGAATTCAGCAGTGATATCACCACGGGCATGTCTGCGCCGCCTATGGGTAATACCAACATGATGCCAAATAACAATGCTAAACCCATGGCTATATACAACACTAGATTAAAGTCGATATTCACCCCAGCGAACATAGTAGGCTGAGCGACAAACAGGTATGCAGCAAAAACAATGACTAATACCAATAAGCTATTGAACACTGCTTGGCCTGCAAAAGTGACAGAGCGCCCCGTAATGCGTTCACTGAGTTTTGCCCAAGCAATTAAGCTACCGGAAAAGGTCACGCCGCCAATTAGCAAGGCGAGGAAAGTAACTATCATAGTGAAAACGCTAAATTCACTGTTAGTTTCAACTGTAGCCCAAGCAACAAATAAACTGGCAAGGCCGCCGATGCCGTTTAACAAAGACACCATTTCAGGCATGGCTGTCATGGCTATCAATCTGGCGGCTAACACTCCCAGTATGCTGCCCGCTAACATGGCAATGGCAATCATCTGAAAACTAACAATATTGTTGTCAAACATAGTGACAACTATGGCAATAAGCATGGCAATGGCAGAGAGCAAGTTACCTTTACGAGCTGAAGAAGGATGTCCAAGCAGCTTTAGTCCAAAAATGAACAAGGCAGCAGCGAGCACGTAGCTGAAGTTGATAATGAGATCGGTTGTGGTTGTTTCTATCATAATATTCTCTACTGCTTTTTCTTAAACATGGCGAGCATTCGGTCAGTAACCAAATAACCTCCCACAACGTTTATGGTCGCTAAAAAGACTGCGAATGCCCCAAGATAAGAGGAATATCCTCCCATGCTGTCACTGCCAGCCAAGGCCAATGCACCTACAACTGTGATACCAGAGATAGCATTGGCGCCAGACATCAAAGGAGTATGTAATGTAGCAGGGACTTTTTGGATAAGTTCAAAGCCGACAAAGATCGACAGTAGTAAAATAAATAATAAATATACGGCGTCCATTAGGCTTCCTCTTTATCGGTTGTGGATGGATCATTGGCGGCATAGATAGACTTAAGCATGGCATTCACGACTTGCCCTTGATGGGTAATGATACAACCAGACTGCACTTCGTCTTCAATATCCAATTTGAAAACATTGTCTTCTTTGTTCCAAAACTCGCTGATTAAATTAAACAGATTGTTGGCATACATTTGCGTAGCATGTTTGGCCACACCATTAGCCCAACTCCCGGTGCCAATGATAGTCACTCCTTGGTGCTGAATAATTTCACCCGCTATAGTGCCTTCAACGTTACCGCCATTTTCGGCAGCCATATCCACTATCACACTACCTGGCTGCATCAATTCAACGGTTTGTTGGTCAATCAACAGTGGCGGTTTGCGCCCAAACAACTGAGCCGTAGTGATCACTATGTCTGAATCGGCAATACATTTGGCCTGTTCACGTTGCTGGATTAACATTTGTTCAGGTGTTAAAGCCTGAGCGTACCCCTGCCCCGTTTCACCGGTTTCACCTAAATCGATATGCAAAAATTTAGCACCTAGTGATTGCACTTGCTCGGCTACCACAGTTCGGGTATCGAATGCAGTTACACTGGCACCTAAACGTTTAGCTGTAGCAATAGCTTGTAAACCTGCCACTCCAGCACCAATCACAAATACTTTAGCGGGCTTAAGGGTGCCTGCCGGTGTCATCATCATAGGTAATACACTGTCCAGCTGATTTGCTGCTTGCATCAACATTACATAACCCGCCAAACTGGCCTGGGAACTTAAGGCATCCATTTTTTGACAACGGCTAATGCGCGGGATCATTTCCATGCTAATGCTAGTGATGTTTTTGTCACACAAACTGGTTACAAAACCCTTCTCATTAAATGGATCTAAGTAACTAACAATAAGTGTGTTGGGTTTTACGTGGCTTAGGTCATCTACGCTTAACTTGTGCAAGCTAGGTACAATATCTGCTTTGGTTAAGAGCTCACTGCGAGTTGCCACAATTTCTGCCCCGGCCGCTACATATTCTTCATCAGTCACATGGATATGTTCGCCGATACCGGCTTGTACAAGCACAGTAGCACCCAATAATTTGTATGCTTTAACGTTGACTGGTAACACAGCACAACGCTTTTCCAGTGGTTTAAGTTCAGCAGGAAACGCGAGAATCGTCATAAAAACCTCAAAATTTAAAGTACTTAAATAAATATGACTTATTTAAGAATGGAATGTAAATTCACAGTACTTATGTTCAATATGATATTGCTGGGATTTTAAATGCAAAAGCCATCCTGTATTAAATACAGGATGGCTTTATCAAAAAAGTTAAGACTACTTTTTATTTAATTACAAATGCATATTATCGAAAGCATCAGCTGGCGCAATAGCTCCTGGATGCTGGATCACAATGCCCGCTGCAGTTGCAGCGAGATTAACCGAGGATGTAATGTCCTGTCCAGACAACCTAGCACCCAAATAAACGCCATTGAAAGAATCACCTGCAGAGGTTGTATCCACTACATTAGTGACTGGTGTTATAGCAACATGTGTTAGTTGACCATCTAACTGACAATAGACACTCTCTGGGCCGTTTTTAAGCACCAATTCGGCAATACCAAAAGGCTGACAAAAAGCTAGGATGTCTTCAAGGGATTCGATGTCGTAAAGCTGCTTAAAGTCATCAACACCCGGCATCATGATATCGCTAGCAGCATAAGCCTTGGCAAACTCTACTTTGGCTTCATCGGCGCTATTCCAAAGACGAGGACGATAATTGGGATCAAAGCCAATTTTCACACCCGCTTTTTTTAGTTGCTCAAGCATCGCCCAAAAAGCATCTCTGTCTTGCGGCTCTAATATCGCAATCGATATACCAGAGAAAAAGAATAGATCGGCTTTACAAAGTTCATCGATAGCGGCTTGGTCGACATATTGCATCACCTGTTTGGCAGCAGAACTATCACGCCAATACAAAAATGAACGTTCGCCCTGCTCATCGGTTTGCACTAAATAAATGCCAGGGTTTCTGTCGCTCTTGGCAAAGATATGCTGGTTGTTAAGATTTTCTGAACTGCATCTAGAGACCATTTGTTGACTAATGGTGTCTTGCCCTACAGCTGTCATAAAAGCGATATCTTGCTGAGCAAATGTTCGCTTCATATAGACGGCAGTATTGAAGGTATCACCAGCAAAAGACTGATTCATTAACCCATCTTTTGCTTGACGAAGTTCCAACATACATTCGCCCATTAATACTATTTTTTGCATGATAAACCTTGGATCTTATTCGCAAGTAATGACTTGCGAACCTTAATTAAAATTATCTTTTTACTTGTTACTTTTTAGTGGCTCTATTTTAGGGCAAAGGAATAAAATACTTACCATTACGATAGAAGCCAACACCGCACCAAGAATGAATACATTTTGGTAGTTTGCGCCCGCAGTCAAAAATGGCACCATTGCAGTTAACCCTGCAGCAGAAAATTTAGCAGCCATACCAGCGAAACCAGATAATGAACCTACACTGTCTTTACCTAACATATCACTTGGTAATGTTTGAATACTACCAATCGAGGTTTGGAAACCAAATAATATTGCAGCCATAATAAGAACTGCGGTGTTTGCATTACCAGGGTTAGATAACAGTAACAATGAAGGTAGCATTATTAAACAACCTAACACGATAACGGCTTTACGCGTTTTGTTAACGCTCCAGCCCGCTTTAATTCGGTTTTGAGATAATAGACCACCAAACCAAGCGCCGAACATAGCACCTACATACGGAACCCAACCGATGATTGCTAAGCCTTTAACGTCCATACTGTAAACTTCTACAAGGTAGGTTGGTATCCAAACAATAAATAGCCACCAAATGGGGTCAATTGCAGCAGTAGCAATAATTACGCCCCAGCTTTCTTTACGGCGTAACATCTCACCGTAGCTTGGTACATACTCTTCTAGTTTTATTTCACCTGCTTCAGTAGTAACAGCTTTTTGGCCTGATAAGATATATTCGCGCTCTTCCTCTGTAATCCAAGGATGCTTAATTGGTGGGGCTTTAACTAGCACTAACCATGGGATCAACCATAAAAGACCCACTACGCCTATTAAGACAAAAATAATTTTCCAACTAAAGAATAGTGCTAAATATGCAATGAGTGGCACTGAAATAATACCGCCGATCGCTGCGCCCGAATTAAAGATGCCTTGTGCTAAAGCACGCTCTTTACTTGGAAACCATTCGGCGTTAGCTTTTGCTGCACCAGGCCAGTTACCTGCTTCTGATAAACCTAGAATTGCTCGAAAAATACTAAAGGTTAAAACGCCTTGAGCAAATGCATGTAATGCTGTTGCTAAAGACCATACGCCAATAGATAAAACAAAACCTAGTCGAGTACCAATCCAGTCAAAAATTTTGCCGAATACTGCCTGACCTATCGCATATGAGAATAAAAATACAACGCTTACCGTTCCTAAAACTTGTTTTAGTTCATCGGCACTTTTGTCAGGATAAATATCACTTCCCATATAAGGCCATAGAACACTCAGTGCTTGTCTGTCTATATAGTTAATAACGGTGGCTAGTGCGATTAATGCGATCACCCACCAACGTAAATTTTTCATTTTCATAAACTTCTACTCGTATTACTCGGCTAAAAAATCGTCACTGTGAAGATTAAAAGTATCGACCAAAACGTCTGCTTATTTACATACCCTAGCATGTTCAATATTGGGTGCTACAAATTAACAATCGCTTGCTTTTACATTTAAAACTCACTCCCTATTTAAGAGTTCATATTTGTCTGCATTAGTCAGTCAAATTTTGTTTTATTATTTAACTATATTATTTTCTAGTGTGGCGGTATGCGGACCTTTGACTATTAGTTCAACTACTTTAGGAGCACTAGTGTTAGTCATCTCATTATTGATTACCGCTGTTACTGGCTCACCCACTGTATGTTCAATGTCTATCGGTGCTGAATCAAACAATTGGTTTTCACTGATTTGTGCTACTTGCACACCATGCAGATATACCGAAGCAGCATTTTTATTGCGCTTTCCATTACCTACATTTTTAAGCAGATTACCACTCATAATAAAATGTGGTCCAAAGGTGCTTTCATCTGTACCACCTCTGTATACCTTAGCCACAGCACCCCCAACATTTTCTAGCAAATTATCGTTGAAGTAGATGTACTCTGCATTGTAAATACCTAAATCATCTGTTTCTTTATTCAGGCGCATAATGTCACCGCTAATATTACTCATTGTCGTTTTGGTGATTTTTATATAATCAGCAAAACTTCTATGTCCGGCGTCAAAAAGGTGAAATGAATGATTAACGTCTAAATCTTCGATAATGCTTCCTGTAATTTCTAAACGAAAATTACGCTGCATCGGCACTCTAGACGTACGTATTAGGGTGTTACCTGCTGAGTCTGGTGCGCGTTTACCGCTAATAATTAAATTAACTAACTTCAGGCTGCCAAAATTATTGATATCTACAAAAGTAGAACGAGCAGGATATAAGGTAACGTGTTTTCTATTTTTAGCCTTAATGGTGATGGTTTTATCTAATTTGATAACTTTTCCAATGTTGTAGTTACCGTTTTCTAAAATCAGAACGTCACCAGAGCTTGCATTATTGATTGCGTTAAACAATGCATTTTCAGTAGGTTTAACTTGAGTAACTTTACCTGAATCAAAGGCTACATCAGGTTCAGTCTTAGGGTAATAACTCGCACCAACTTGATCTTTTTGTATTGGAGTTAGGGTCTTACCTGCACCTACATTTTGCATATTTCCTTCAGGGTACAACAAACCATTTTTAGCTCGCTGCATTTTAAGTGAAGTCACCTTGAACCCCTCACTTATCGAAGGATTAATCCCTTCAGATAACAAGTTACCGCTAAATGTCACACCACTGATATCATCAAAAATACTAATGCCATCGGTGTTTTTATTGCTAAAAATCAGATTGTCTTGAAATTTACTATTGATAGGCGTTGCACTGCGCTCTGCGTCGCTTCCTGCCGCAAAATGAATGTGATCGACATTAACTAAAGTATTGTTTTCTATCAGGGCATTATCAACTTGATGATAACGATTTATTGTAGAGTTGGGGACACCGTTCATAATAGTAAAACCACTACCAAAACGGTAGCCAGTTAAACCTTCCATATAGTTGTTACGAATGATTTGGTCGCTGTTAATGACGCGAATACCGCCGGTATGATCAACACCGTTACCAAAAAACACGTTTCCTTCAACTAAGTTACCGTTGCCATGACGTAGGGTAAGAGTACCGCGAGATTCGAAAAATACGTTATTTAGTATTTGGTTTTTACCCGACTTGTTAGAAATGATTTCTACTTCACCATTACAACGGTCAAAGTAGTTATTTTCGATAGTAGTGAAAGAATCAGTGAGTGAATAATGACTGGTACCAATTCGCAAAGTTTCACCACCATTTGAGCCTAAGATAGGTCGTGGGCCAAAATAGTTGTGGTCAATACGATGGTGGTTTTGCTGACTTTCTGCAGTGTTTAAGCGCACCGCCATTGTGACACCAGCGTTCTTTTTGCCGACTAAATTACTGTGATCAAAACGGTTATGCTTACCATACATAACTACCCATTTATCTTGCTCAAACTTTTCAGGGTTGCTGTAGTTATCAATCACCACTTCAGTTACACGACTATGGTTAGCTAAGTTGTCTTTATTGCTACGGAATGAAATCACTTCACCAGTAGGTGTATAACCGTCTTTAAACACTAAGCCAGATACAACTAAATACTCACCAGCTAAACGTAAGTTTGATAAACCGGACAAGATAACCTGGCCTGGCGTTTCAGCTCTTAAAGTGACGGGCTGTTTTTCAGTACCCTTGGCTTTGAATAGAATTTCAAAGTCTATCCAAATTCCGTTGGCCAGCACCACGTCATCTCCAGCTTTTAGTTTACTTGAGACCTCCTTGTACTCATTCTGAGTTTTTACTAAATATTCTCTGGCAAATGTATTTTGGCTAAATAAAACAATAGCCACATAGGTAAAAACGATTAAAGAAAAACTGCGTTGCATAATATTACTCATGTTACTGATAAATTGAAATTTAGAGAGTGTAAAACGAAGTAGAAACAAGCTCTCATACATTAACTAAAGAGAGCCCATTGCTATAGTTTGTATTGGATCCCGGCATAAATACGAGGTCCGTAAACATTAATCTCACCAAAGTTATTAGGAGATGGAATAAATTGTCTTTTAGGTTCATCAAACAAGTTAATGGCCTCAACAGACACTTTTAGATTTTTATTAACTTTATAGCTAACACGGGCTTCATAAACACCAGTGGAGCCAACGTATCTTAAATTACCAGGAGTAGATAAGTACTGTTGAAAGTACTCACTTCTGTATTTGTATATTAGCTGGGCATTAAAGCCGCCATCCTGATAATAAAACTGTCCTGACATAACAGTGTCTGAGAAACCGAATATTTCAGCTGGGTCTACTATGCCAACTCGCTGTATTACCGTGCCATCTGCTGCAACAATATTAGACGAACCAAAATTAGTGTCTTCTACTTCAAAGTCAGAATCTGCCCAGTTATAACTCAACTTAACACCAAAGTTACTCCAAATACTCGGTAAGTATGAGAAAGCATGTGTTGCTGTCATTTCCACACCATAGATGGCACTAGTGTCGTTGTTAGTTTGTTGAACAGTTACTAGCGTATCTAGCTCTTGCCCATCAACTGTAAATGTTTCTGTTGTAGATACGTTTTCAAAACCTCCTTCAAAACTTTTATAATAAGTTCCGAAAGCTAAAATTGTATCTTCATTCGGATACCATTCAATGGCTACATCAGCGTTCCAAGATGTGAAAGGTTTAATATTTGGGTTACCGTTAGCAGTAGCTGTGCCTATGGCTACTTCAATTGACTCAACTTCCTCGCTTTCATCTGCAAGACCATTAAACGACCGGCCAAAGCCCATATCAGAAGGGGAAGGTCGAGAAAGAGCTCTATATACGGCCCCCCTTAACAACACATCATCACTTACGTCTACAACCACATTTAAGCTAGGTAACAATTCTGAATAACTACTACCGCCAGCAACCTCAATTAGCTCAGCACCACTGACCAAATCGATACTGGTGATGACTTCTAAACCCTCTTGGTTTATAGCGGTGGTTGTTTCCAATGGTCCTCTTAGGCCAAGAGAAGTCACATCGGTTGTGACATAACGTATACCAAAATTCCCACGAACCCCATAGTCTCCAATAAGCGTGTCGTAATCGGCTTGAAGGTATACAGCTGTTGTTTTTTCTTCCACATCAACTTTGGCTACCGTATCCTCGGGATCCGGAAACACTGGCGCTGAACCAATAGACATTGTGGCGATACATAGTGGGTCAAACGTGGCGTAAGTATTACCTGTACCTTGTGCAATAACATTACCATCATCATCAAGGTTAGTGAAAAGAGGCTGTCCACCTGTTACAGAAGACAAAAAACCACTTTCTGGAAAACTGTCATTTTTACAATTTGTGATCCCCGCTTTCAAAGCATCAGCGTCATTGAAATCGGTATATTCTTCACGAGTACGAGGATAACCAACATATTCCAACTTTGAGTATCGCACGCCACCTTTTATCTGACTGATTACTTCGCTATCAGTTAAGTACTCAAAATCAGTTCTAAATGCAGTGATAGTATTATTGCGAAATTG
>TARA_R110002153_G_scaffold66131_1_pt1 | contig 9992 bp, 9 predicted proteins | sample TARA_R110002153 | Tara Oceans TARA_R110002153 (sample SAMEA4398193) | marine metagenome | biome: Polar Biome; feature: [SRF] surface water layer (ENVO:00010504); material: water (ENVO:00002006), including particulate matter (ENVO:01000060) such as... | depth 5 m
GACCGAGTTAATTCTAACTTAGGTAAAATAGGTTCTAAAAATGGAAAACTAATGGATTTAGTAAAAAACCTTTAAAATGACTATATCTACTATTATTTTAATTAACGTTGGCATTATTGTTTTTTTTCTTATATCCTATATTATTTGGAATTTAATGAGTAAAAATGAAAAACTAGAGGACGCTCTTAATAAAAGAGATCAATATATAGACAACATGTCTCTTATCATGTCCGAATCCGATCGTAAAATTAAAGAAATTGATTCAAAACAAATATTTGAATCAGATGATGAAATAGGGTGGTTTTTTAAAGGTATAAAGGAAATCCAAGAACTTATAAACGAGTATAACTCAAATAAATAAATGACCCTCCCAATAGACGATGATTTACAGGCCAAGGTTCTAACTGTACCTGTAAAAGATGAAGGCCCCCAATACACTAAAAAGGGTACCCTTCGATTAAGAAAACCCAAAACAAAAAATCAATACTTCACAGCTGATACTGAAGAGGCTATTATTGAGTATTTAAATACTACCGATGAACGTAAACGTAATCAAATATATAATGAACGTATATGGTATGGTTTTCATAAGCTTACCGAAAATATTATTCATACCTTTAAATTTTATTATACAGAGGTAGATACTATAGCCGAATTACAACACGAAGTAACTACCTTTCTTTTAGAAAAATTACATCTATACAAGCAAGAAAAAGGTAAAGCCTTTTCTTATTTTGGTACCATTGCTAAACGTTATTTAATTTTATATAATAATAACAATTATAAAAAACTTAAACAAAAAGCAGATGTAGATGCTATAGATAATGATCAAACTATTACTATTGATTTACTTAATAACCATTCAGATTTAGATAAACCTAAAGATGAGGCAACCGAGTTTATAGAATACTTAATTAAATATATGGATTTATATTTATTTGAACATTTTCCTAAAATGGAAGATGCTAAAACAGCGGATGCTATTATATCATTATTTAAAAGAAGAGAAAACATTGAGTTATTTAATAAAAAAGCAATATATATTTATATACGTGAGATAACGGATCAACCAACTCCTCAAATTACTAAGATTTTAAAGAAAATGAAGAAAGTATATAAAAAATTAATGACCCAATATATTGAAATGGGATATGTTAGTATGAGGTTCTAATTCTTTAATATATCTATATTTATATCCAAAGTACCACTTATGGATTTTTCACAAGTAAATTTATTTGGAAAGAAAAACTTCTCTGATTTATTAAAAGAGATACACACTAACCAAAAAGACAAAGAAGTTCAACTAAGATCACTAATAGAAGGTTTAAAACCTTTAATTACTGATCCAGGTGAAGCTACTATGATCGTTCCTTTAATCAAGGAATACATGGAACTAGCTATTAAAAACGACGATGCCTTAATAAAAATGGCAGGTATAGTTCAACGTGCTATGAACAGTAAAATGGCTGATACAGATGAGATTCTTTCGGATGAAGATAAAGAGATGTTATTTAGCTCTCTTCAAGAATTAGATAATAAAGTTGAAGAAATAAAAGTAGAAAGTAATCCTATAAATTAAATGTCTTTAGAATTTGGTCAATTTTTTGGAGGGAATACTGGGGGGGCAAGCCTTCCTAACATATCATCATTTATACCTGTTAGAGTAACAGAAGTCAATATCACCCCAGATGAAAATGAATCTTCACTATTTCAAACTCAAGAAAAATATTGGGGTGTAGGAAGTATAAGGTTTGAATCATTAAATGAAGCCCAAAACCCACAAGGTAATGTTAGAAATAATGTTGCTTTACCTTTAAATATTAATATAAGAACTTTACCCTTAATTAATGAGGTTGTTTTTATTATTTTAGGTCCCTCTAAAGAAATTCTCCAATCTGGAGACCCTACTGCTCAAACTTATTATTATACTAATTCTATACCTGCTTGGAATAATACAAATTCTAATATTTTTCCTTCTCAACTAGGTGAAGGTACTACTACAACAGACACTAATACTACCCAAACAATAGAAGCGGGCATACCAAATAATCCTGATAATACTAAAGAAGGTCCTAAAACCGGAGAAGTTTATGAAGAAGAAGGAGAAATTAAAAATTTATATCCACAAGAAGGAGATGTTATTTTTGAAGGCAGATTTGGTAATTCCTTAAGATTTTCCTCTACAGGTAAGTATAAAACAAATTATAGTGAATTTACAGTTAACCCCCAAAATCCATGGAGTAAAGATGGAGATACTGGTAGCCCTATTACTATATTAAGAAACGGCCAGGAAAAAGGGGTTGCATTTGATGTTTGGGAACCTATTTTTGAAGATATTAATAATGATGGATCATCCATATATTTAACTTCTAACCAAAACATTCCAATCCAAATAGCATATAGTCAATTATCTTCTTATGGTATTGATCTTCCATCCCCAGAAGATACTACTTCTGAATTCCAGAAAATAGTTGAACCTGAAGGAAATGAATTTGTATCTAATTCTGAAGCAGATTCACTTAGCCAAGTAACAGATTCTATTAATGTAGAACCTAAACCTAAATTAGATGATTAATATTATTGTAGACATATATGATATTTTAGTTGGTTTATATCAACATGTTCCGGGCATCCCTGAAGGAATAACTTATGCTATATTTGGTATTAAAAAGAAAAAGAAAAAAGCTAAAAAAGCGCTGGCATCACTTAATAATATTCCAGGAACAGATGGTCTTGAGGTAAATAATGATCCTAATGCTGATACTGAACAAATAGAATTTGAAACAGGAGGTGTTATATTAGGAACTGATACTCCTGAAGTACCTTATATTCCCTCATTTCCTTATGAAGGAACCCAAATTATATTAAATTCTGACAGATTACATTTAAATGCTAAAAATGATTTTATTATATTAAATTCTAAAAAATCTATATCTTTAGCTGCACCCGGAAGTATAAATGTTGATACTGAGGGAGCCTTTATAATAAATGCTAATAAAATTAGACTAGGAATTGGAAATCAAGCTAATCACCCTTTAGTTAAAGGAGATAAGCTTCAAGAATTACTTACTAGCTGTGCTACTTTTTTTCAACTAGTAGCAGAAGCAATAGAAGATGCTGAGGATTCATTAGGAGGAAAATCTGCAAGTGATAAAATTGCTTCAAAAAATCTATCTCAATTAGCAAAAACTATAATTACAAATCTTCCGGATATTATTTCTAAACAAAATTTTACTAAATAATGTCTACAAAAAAAATCCCTCAAATTGTAATAAAGGCTGGAAATAGTGCTAAAAAATTTCTTGAAAAATTAGAAGAAATTTCACTTGAAATTACTTATGGTAAAAAAACCTTTTCTTCTAAAAAACTAGCTGAATATCAAAGTAGTGATCCTAAACAACGTAAATCAATTATTAACGAAGCTTCATTTTTTAAAGATCCTAGTGTTAGGTCTTTAACTACTTTAATGAAAACTTTAAATGGTTATGAATTATGTAATCCGTTTTCTTTTGCTTTAACTCAAGCAAAATCCTCCGAAAAAGTACAAAACGCCATATCAGATATACAACAAGACATTGAAGGAGCAATTGGGGTAGATAATCCTGATAATAAAACCCCCTTTGAACTATTTAGTGATTTTCAACTTAAAATAAGAGATTTTTTTGAAAAAGCAAGAAATTTCTCACTAGTTCCAGGTCCTGGTGAAATAACATCAGCTACAATTGTAGGTAATCCTATTGAATTAATAAGAGAACAAACTTTTACAATTGCTCTCCCACCTCAAAACAAAACTTATTCTATATATCAAGATAGTACTTTAATATTTAAACCACAAGACCCTAAAATTTCTACTACCATGAGGGGGAAAGTAACGGGTATTGAAGGTAATAACTTTACAGTTAATATTGAAACTACTTCAACTATAGATCCCCCTATTGACCCAACAACCAAAAAACCAGCATTACTTAATGTCTTTAATATAACTTATGACAAAAAGATATCTAGTGATGTGGTTGATATATCTAAGGAATTAGAAGAAGTAGCTAAACTTTTAAGAGAAATAGGCTATCAAGATCTTTTAAACGATTTAAATGGAATTCCCTCAAGCTTTCCAGGCGTAGGAAAAATTAAATCTACTTTTATAAAAGTAGGTGCATTTATAGATAAAATAGGAACTGTATCATCTCAAGTTGGAGATGAGCTTGATGACGCAAGCCAATTTCTAGCTGGTGGTCTTACTTCAAGAGATATTTTAGAAGGATCTAGATTATTTCAAGACCTATTTAGAAAAATAGAACCTATACTTAATTTTGAAAGTACATTAACTACGGGATATAAAAATGTAGTTGAAGATTTAAATAATATTCTACGAAACGCTATACCTTATGGAGAATTATCAAAATTTATTAGTTTTGTTGTTGATTTTGCAAAAATAATACAAGGTGTTGTAAGTATGGTAATAGTACTATTAAAAACTTTAAGTACTATAGTTAAGACAGTTACCGTAATTTTAAAAGTATTTAAAGTTATAATTAAAGTAATAAAAGCTGTAGCAATAGCTTTACCAACCATGTTTCTTACTGCTGGAATTGTACAACAGTTAACAGATAAAATTGATGCAGCTGAGGAAGCACTAGGTATTGCCATTATTTTCTTAGAAAGTATAAGTAAATTTTTAGATAGAGTTGCAGCAAATTTAGGAATACTTAAGGCTAATTTACAAATATTAATTGTTGAGGGTTCAGCCTTAGCAGCTAAATTAGGTAGTTGTGGGGCTTTAAAAGGCAATGGACAAGGTGCTGGAATGGAGGCGATGGTTAATAATTTAAGAGCAAGTCTTAGAGATTTAACAGGAGCTTTACCTGGAGAACCTTACTATGATGATCCTAATTCTCCTGGAAGAGGGTTAACTAGCGACCAACTTCCCGATGGTGTAAATACTTTTGTAAGACTACCTAATGGAGAAATTATGTTTGTAAATGGTTCTATTATGGGATTTGATGCAGATGGTAATTTAATTTTTTACGGAGAATTAACTTCATTATCAACTGGGATCAGTTTTAATGATACTTTAGGTCAAAGCTTTAGAAATAGAAACTTAAAATTTTATACCTTTGATAAGTTTAGAAATGATCAATCAAGTATGTTAGATGAAGCAGATAGACTTGCTGCTGAAAGAAATACTAGAATAGAAGAGGTAGATCCTAGTGATAGATTTGGTAATTTTTCTGAAAATTATTTAGGATATGCTATTAGAATACAAGAAGAAAGAGAACAAAATCCTAACGCTCAAAGAGCATCTAGAAGAAGAGGAATTGCTTTAGATAGTTTAGAAAAAATAGCCGTTTCAACCGAATTAACCTTTTCAGATAATTTATCTAACATAGTAAATGAAGTTAAATTCCTACTAAAAAGAGATATTGATGCTGGAATTTTAGGAATAAATACCTCTGATCCACAGCCTAATGAAATCTCAGATTCTGATGCTATTAATATAGCTAAAACAGTAGGAGCTAATCCAATTGCTGTAAGTAATATTGAAGCAGAAAATAACAACCAAACAGCTGCCTCACTTCCATCTACTTCAACAGGAAAACAACCAGCATCTGAAACTAGAGTTGGAAATAGACCATTTATCCCTGAAGATAAAGAAGGATTTCCAGCACAATCCCTCCCTGATGGTAGTTCACCACGTAAACCATTAAATGTAAAAAATATAGCACAAGCGGGGATACAAGATTTTATAAAAGAATCTCCTTCTTTAACTAGCTTATCGGCTAATTTAGGTACAATTAATAAAGCCACCCCATCTCAACTTTCAAATATTTTAAAGGAACCTGGAGTAGAAAATTTAAGTGAAGAAGAACTACTTCAAAAGTTAAAAGGTGAAATATTAAGTAGTGTAGATCCTAATCCTGAAAAAGTAGATGAAGTAAAAGAAAAAACTAAACAATGGTATGAAGGTCTTAGGGGTAAGGCAAGAGCAGACTTTGATAGACTAAAACTCTCTGCACGTATACCTCCTAAAGTAGGGGGGCCTATTTTTCAATCCGCCCAATCCTACGAATTTGAACCTTATATTTCTAAAATAGAATTACAAGAAATTCCAAAGTGGATAAAATTACTTTTAAGAAGTGGGTATACACAACTTGAAGTAGATGCCGGTTTAGGTGGAGAAGGAATTAAAGACAAATACGAAATTAAAACATTACCAAATGGTAAGATTGAAATTAAAAAGAAACTCGCATTTAAAGAGGGTAACTTTTAAAAAATCTATTAAATAAATATTTATAATCATGAAAGTAGAAGCTTTTAGAAAAATTATTCGAGAAGAAGTAAGAGACGTAATTAAAGAAGAATTATCTTTGATTATGAGTACTCCTGTTACTGAAACAAAAGTGGTACATAAACCAGTTGTCGAGCAAAAAACAAAAAAACATTCATTATCTGAGTTAACTGAAACAGTACAACCTACTGCTCAGCAAGCTCAAAAACCAACTCAACCCTTATTTGAAGGATCAGATGCTTTATCTAATATCCTAAATCAAACACACGTTGAAGGTGGGTGGAGAAATATAAATGGAGGAACTATGACAGCACAAGATGCTGTTGGTTTCCAAGGTGGAATGCCTGAAGGTGAAACCAAAGTAGTAAGTTCTGTAGATGAAATGATGGCATCACAACCAAAAACATCAGATATAAATCAAGTATCAATTGATGCTGTACCTGATTTTTCAGGTTTAATGAATAAAATGAAAGAAGACGGTAAAATATAATGGCATATATAACACGTAATGTTGATATTTTAGACTTACAACCTAGTGTTGGAGTAGGAATCAGTATCCCTTTTGATGGGGCGACTGGTATCAATACTACGTATACTACTCAGGATGCTATTAAGTCTAATTTACTCAATTTCCTTTTAACAGGGAAAAGAGAAAGAATAATGAATCCTGGGTTTGGTGCCGGTTTAAGAGAAGCAATGTTTCAACCTTTAACTGAAGATTTAGTAGAACAAATTGAAAATTTAATTATAAATGGAATAGATACTTTTTTTCCAACTGTAGTTATAAATAATTTAGATGTACAATTAGATCAAAATTCATCCACAGCAACAATAACATTAAATTATTCAATAGTTAATACTAATATTGAAGACGAACTTCAAATAAATGTAAATAATGGCGGAGTCTAAAAAAATACAGTATTTAAATAAGGATTTTGATGGGTTTAAGCAAAAACTTTTAGAATTTGCTGAAATCTATTACCCAAATACCTATAACGATTTCTCAGACAATTCAGCTGGGTTAATGTTAGTTGAAATGGCATCCTATGTTGGTGATGTTTTATCTTTTTATGCTGATAATCAAGTACAAGAAAATTTTATAGAATATTCAAAGCAAAGAAATAATTTATTATCTTTAGCTTATACTCATGGTTACTTCCCTCAAGTTACTAATGCCTCTACTTGTGATGTAGAAGTATTTCAATTAATTCCCTCTACTATAGCAGGAGGATCTGTTGAACCCGATTTTAATTATTCAATGATATTAGATGAAGGATCACAACTCCAAGCAGGTAATAGTGGTTTTTTCTATATTGAAGATAAAATTGATTTTTCTGTATCAAGTAGTGCAGACCCAACAGATATATCTGTTTATTCAATAGGATCAGATAACAATCCTAATTTTTATCTATTAAAAAAAGTAAGAAAAGTAGCATCCGGAGAAATTAGAACAACAACATTTGATTTTAATGCTCCTGAAAAATTTCCTACTATAGAAATTGGAGATACTAATATTATAAAGATCATTAATACAACTGATAGTGATGGTGTAGCTTATACTGAAGTGCCTTATTTAGCACAAGAAACTATATTTGATCCCCAAGCTAATATAGCTGCTAATGATCCTAATTTTGTTCAATATAATGATACTACTCCTTATTTATTAAAAATAAAAAAAGTACCTTATAGATTTACAGCAAGATTCCAAACAAATAACACTCTACAGTTACAATTTGGATCTGGAATATCATCAGGACCAGACGAAGTAATTATACCCAATCCTGATAATGTTGGTTTAGGATTACCTTATGGTGTAGATAAATTAACTACGGCCTTTGATCCATCTAACTTTTTATATACTAAAACTTATGGAGTTGCTCCCTCTAATACTACTTTAACTATTAATTATTTAGTAGGAGGTGGAGCTATTTCTAATACTCCAGCTAATAGCATTACTAATTTACAGTCTGCTAATATTACATTTTTTGGAGCTAGTTTAGATACAACTCTAGAATCAACCGTTAGAGATTCATTAGCATTTAATAATCCTTCTCCTGCAATAGGAGGTGGAGACGGTGATACTAATGAAGATATACGACAAAATTCTATAGCACAATACCCAACTCAATTAAGAACAGTTACTAAAGAAGATTATATAATTCGTTCTTTATCATTACCTGAAGAATATGGAGTTATATATAAGGCATATGTAACCCAAGAAAATTTATCTGTAGGAATTAAACTCCCTGTATATGATGAAGTAAATACAAATGCTTTATGTTTACATATTTTATCTAAAGATGAAAATGGTAATTTAAAATTTGCAGATCCGGCTTTAAAACAAAATTTAAAAACTTATTTAGCCGAATATAGGATGTTAACTGATGCAGTTAATATTAAAGATACTTTTATAATCAACATTGGAGTTAATTATGATGTAATATTACTTCCTAATTTTAATAACAGACTAGTATTAAATAATATTAATGTAGCCCTAGCTAGTTATTTTAATACTGATAGTGCTCAAATTAATAAACCAATACTAGTTAACAATATTCGTAATGTTATTGATACAGTAGAAGGTGTTCAAACAGTTAAAAAATTAGAAATAGTAAATAAAGTAGGAGAAAATAGTAATTATTCAAAATATGCTTACGATATTAATGGGGCAACTATAAATGGTGTACTTTACCCTTCATTAGACCCTTCAATATTTGAATTAAAATTCCCGGAAATTGATATTCAAGGTAAAGTAGTAACAAACTAAAAAAATGGCAGTATATAAAATATTCCCCGAAAAAGATGCTTTTATTTCATCCCATAATCCTGCTCAAAATACAGGACGAGATGAAGTATTAGAAGTTTCAAATACAAATGCTATTAATCTTAATACCTCAGCTCAAGGTGATGTGCCCGCCGTTAAACGTGCGCTAATTCAGTATAAAACAACGGATATAAGCGATGTAATTACAAATAAAATAGGCGACGCGGCATTCCAAAGTAATTTAAGTATATACCTAGCAAACGCTACTGTTTCACCTTTAAATTATACCTTAGAAGCATATCCTATCTCAGGAGCTTGGGATATGGGTACTGGTAGAGTAAGTGATATTCCTCAAACTACAAATGGATGCTCATGGGGATGGAGAGGAGAATCAGGTTCAAATTCTTGGACTACAGATGGTGGAGACTTTTATACAGATAAATCAGGATCATCTCAAGATTTTACCTACACAAGTGATAAAGATATTTCAATGGATGTTACTGACATGGTTAAACTATGGAACAGTAGTTCAATTGATAATAATGGGTTTATAGTTAAACTAACCGGGAGCATTGAATTATCGGATTCATACGTTGATACTAGCTATTTTTCCGTAGATACCCACACTATATACCCACCTGAATTAGAATTTAAATGGGATGATAGTACATATGCTACCCCATTAACTGCTGTAACTTCAAGCGATTTTATATTAGCATTTACAAATTTAAAAAGTGAATTTGAAGATACTGGAGTGTATAATTTTAGAGTAAAAGCAAGAGATACATATCCTACTAGGGTATTCCAAACAAGTTCTGTATATTTGGATGCTAAGGCACTTCCTACATCTTCATATTGGGGTCTAAAAGATTCTAAAACAGGAGAAATGGTAGTTGATTTTGATACTTCATATACAAAAATAAGTGCTGACAGTGGGAGTAA
>TARA_R110002153_G_scaffold58051_2_pt1 | contig 9989 bp, 9 predicted proteins | sample TARA_R110002153 | Tara Oceans TARA_R110002153 (sample SAMEA4398193) | marine metagenome | biome: Polar Biome; feature: [SRF] surface water layer (ENVO:00010504); material: water (ENVO:00002006), including particulate matter (ENVO:01000060) such as... | depth 5 m
GGTTGTTCCTAAACTGAGCGTTCAACATGGCATTGATGCAGTAAGACTGTTGTTGCCTCAATGTAAGATAGATAAAGCTAATTGTTATTCAGGAATTGAGGCGGTGAGGGCTTACAGCCGTTCTTTTAATGAAAAACTCCAAAGCTATAGCGATCACCCTCGGCATGACTGGGCAAGCAATGGCTCAGACTCACTACGCTACTTTGCCTTAGTAACAGAATTAAGCAAATCAGAAACAGAAAGCACAGAAGACATGGAAGAACCCTTGTTAACTAAACCTGAGTATTCTTTAGATCAACTGTGGAAAGACAAAAAAGAAGACAACTGGCGCTCAAGCATTATTCGTATTTAGTAAAATGCTGAAACATAGACAATGTGTAAATTGTAAGATACGATTAAAATTTAACCAATAGGATATAATTATGAACGGAATGCACCCACAAGGAATGCCACCACAAGGAATGCCCCCGCAGGCTCCTCAAATGATGCCGCCTCAAGGACAACCTCAAGGACAGCCTCCTCAGTCAGCAGAAATGCCTCCTATGCACATGATGCCTGATGGCACAATGATGCCTGGGCCGCCTATGGGACAAGACCCTGCTCAACCGCAGATTGACCCAATGCTTGCTCAGATGATGCAAGCGCAAGCTATGCGTCAAGGCCCACCACAAGGGCAGATGCCTCCTCAAATGCCATCTCAAGGGCAGATGTCTCCTCAAGGACAAATGCCTCCTCAAATGCCTCCACAGGGAATGCCTAGTGGATATTAATATAGAAGAAACCACTGTTGTTGAAATGGCTTCCCCTAAAAAGGAAAAATCTCCAGCACAGTGGCATCAACACTGGCAAAAAGAAATGGATGCCTGTGAAAAACGACTAAGGCGCTATAAAAAACAAGGCGCTCAAGTTGTTAGCCGATACCTTGATGATCGACAGGGACAAATAGACTTGTCTTATGATGCGCTGCGAGGAGGGGCAACTCTTAACTTGTTTCACAAAAATATTAGCACAACATTAGCAATGCTTTACGGAAACACTCCTTCTGTTGAAGTAAGTCGTGAGCATTCTGATCCTGATGACGATATTGCGCGAGTAGCATCGTTAATGTTTCAAAGAATGCTAGAAAATGACATTGAACCTAGTGGCGAAGACTTATCAACTGTCCTTAAAGCTTCTTTACAAGACAGATTGTTGCCTGGAATGGGTACTGCGCGGGTTCGTTATGAAGTAAATACAACAACAGAAATAAATCTTAACCCTCAAACCATGCAAATGGAAGAAATTGAAGTTTTAGATTACGAAAGTGCTTGTATTGACTATGTTCACTGGCAGGATGTTTGTTGGGGCTGGGGTAGAACATGGAAAGAGATACCTTGGTGGGCTTTTCGCAGTTGGATGACAAAAGATGAAGTTACAGAGCGTTTTGGCGAGCAAATAGCCAAGAATATCGAGTATAAAAATCAAACTGCCGATGGCGATAGAAAATCAAGCAGTAATAGCGACCCAGAGCAAAAAGATAACATTCAAAAAGCTGAAATTTGGGAAATCTGGGAAAAAAAGACTAAAAAAGTGTATTGGTTCTCTCAGGGAGCTGATTTGATCTTAGATATGCGTGATGATCCTCTTGAATTAGAAGGATTTTGGCCTATGCCCCGCCCTATGGTGGCAAACCCCACAACTACAATGTTTTTGCCTAAAGCCGACTTTCTTTTTGCTCAAGATTTATATAATGAGATTGATGAGCTTCAAGGGCGTATTGCTGTCATTACCCGCGCAATTAAGGTTGTAGGCGTATATGACAAGTCTGCTGGAGATTCGGCAGGGCGTATGCTAAAAGAAGGCGTTGAAAATGATTTAATACCTGTTGATAACTGGGCTATGTTTGCTGAAAAAGGCGGATTGCAAGGCGTTATTCAATGGTTTCCCGTTCAAGAAATTGTTGGCGTTCTTCAGACTTTACAAGCTGTACAGCAGACTAAAGTAGAGCAGTTATATGAAATAACAGGCATGAGCGACATTATGCGTGGCGCAAATACAGATCAGTATACTTCTGGCGGCACTCAAGCTATAAAAGCCAAAATGGGCAGTATTGGCATTCAAGCCTTGCAAGAGGAATTTGCTCGGTTTGCTAGTGATCTTGAAGGACTTAAAGCTGAAATAATTTCTAAACATTTTAGCAAAGAAAGCATTGTTACTCAGTCTAATGCAGGTTTTTTGCCTGAATATGACAAGCCAAAAGTTGCTCCTGCTCTTGATCTAATGCAAAGCGAAGATATTAGATGGCGCGTTCAAATACGCCCAGAATCTATTGCTATGGTTGATTATGCTCAAATTCAATCAGAAAGGTCAGAGTTTTTAATGGCTATGTCTCAGTACATTCAGGCCGCTTCTGGTGCTGCTCAAGCTATTCCAGGTTCACTTCCAATCTTAATGGAACTGATGAAATGGAGCCTTGCTGGTTATAAAGGAGCAGAATATCTTGAAGGTACTTTAGATCATGCTATTGAGATTGCCAAAAAATCGCCTCCAGAAGGCGAGAATAAAGGCCCAAGCCCAGAACAACTAAAAATGCAGATTGAGCAAATGAAGTTGCAGGGAGCGCAAGTTAAGCAGCAGGGCGAGCTGGCTAAGATACAAGCTAAGTCTCAGGCTGATATTCAAACTCAGCAAATGAAAATTCAGGGCGAAATGCAGAAAATGCAGATGGATTCTGAAAGAGATATGACTCTTGCAGAACAACAAACTCAGAACAGGTTGATGGAAATAGCGCGTGAGATGCAAGCTTCTATGTCTGAGATACAGGCTAACATGCAAGCAAACATTGCTGTCGAGGAAGCTCAGGCTCGTTTTGATATAGCCTCGCAAGAAGTAAACCATGAATACAACATGGACGAAATGTATACTCAAGCTCGGTTAAAGGGAAAGGAATAATGGCGCGTTTTATTCAGCATCCAATAACTTTAAAGCTAGTGCCAGCAGAAGAATATTATCGGCCTTCTTCTCATAGTCACAATATTCACGGTGATATAGTTTCATTTGTATCTCCAATAGATCAGTCTGTTATTTCTGATCGAAATCAACTTAGAGAGCATAATAAAAAACATAATGTTGTAAATTCGGCAGAGTTCGATCAAAACTTCCTCGATAAAAAGCGAGTGGAGCGAGAAAGAATCCTAAGAGGTGAACATACATCTCAGGAAAAACTAGCTCGTAAACAAGAGATTTACGAAACTATAATTAGAGCAGAAAGGGCGAATTAAAATGAATGAAGAAATAGAATCAGACGACATTAACTTGGAATTAGCGGCTGCATGGGATGCTGCAAATGGAGCTGGCGATCCAACTGAATCAGATGAAGGTCTTTTATATGATCCTGTTGATGAGCCTGTTGAACCCATTGCAGCGCAAGATGAAAGTAACTTTTCTGAAGAAGTTAAGGATGAAAATCCTGAGCCAATTAGTCAAGAAGCAGCAAATCTTGATCAATCTCCTGTTGGATTATCTCCAGAGGCAAGAGAAGAATGGGCTAATACCCCTCTAGCTATAAAAGAGCATCTTGCTCGTAATGAACAGCGCATGGAAGGAATGGCTCAAAAATTTGGAGCTAATTCTAAACGCGCTGAAGCTATGGACAGATCGCTTGCGCCTTATTCCCAGCTATTTGCTATGCATGGCGGAGGCAATGAAGTTCTTCCAGCACTGTTGCAGTCTGCTTCTCAACTGCAAATGGGAAGTGGCCCTCAAAAAGCGCAAGTTGTAGCTGGAATTATTAAGCAGTTTGGTGTGGATATACGGACTTTAGACTCTTTGTTAGTTGGCGAAGCTCCTCCTCCAGAAGTGCAGCGGCAATCAGAAGTTCAATTGGCTGTTCAGCAAGCTGTAGCACCTTATCAGCAACACATGCAGCAGTTTGAGCAGCAACAACAACAGCAGGAGCAGCATGTTCAAAATCAAATTGCTGGAGAAGTAAATAACTTTGGTTCTCAGAATGAGTTTTATAATGATGTTCGTTCTGAAATGGCTGATTTAATGGATATGGCCGCTAATCGCAATCGGCAGATGTCAATGGAAGAAGCCTATTATACGGCTTGCATATCTCATCCTCAGATTTCTAAAATAATTCAATCTAGACAATCGCAACAATCTGTTCAAAAGAAACAGAGAGCAGCCTCTAGTGTTCACGGCAACTCAGGCGGCTCTATGGCTAGCAACACTCCTGGCAGCGTTGAAGCAGCTTTAAACTTTGCGTGGGATAATGCTGGACGAATGTAGTTAATAGATGTATATTCTCTGTACAGTTCCAATTATGTAAGGTTCTGTATAGAAAATAAGCAACAAAAGGCCATTCAAGCGGTCTTACAACTGAAGGGCTATTCAAGCGGTTCCTTCTAAGTATTCAGCCATTCAAGCGGCAGAATAAAGTGTAATTAACCTTATTACCTTTTAACTTAGGAGATAGCCTCATGGCAAATCCAAACATTAGTGACATTCTTGCCACTACAATTGAATCGCGCAGTAAAACTATTGCCGACAACGTAACTAAAAACAATGCTGTTCTTATGCGTTTGTCTCAGAAAGGCAAAATTAAAACCTTTTCTGGTGGTTCACAGATTCTTCAAGAACTTTCTTTTGCTGAAAACAGCAATGGCGGCTGGTATTCTGGCTACGACATTTTGCCTGTTGGCGTAAGTGACGTTATTAGTGCTGCTGCTTTTCAAATCAAGCAGGCTGCTGTTCCAGTAGTTATTTCTGGTCTTGAAATGCTGCAAAACGCTGGCCGAGAAAAAATGATCGACTTGCTTGATGCTCGTCTTTCAGTAGCTGAGTCAACGCTTTCTAACTTGATTTCTATTGGCTTGTACTCTAATGGTACTGCTGCTGGCGGCAAACAGATTGACGGACTTGATCTGGCTGTTTCTGAAACACCTACTACTGGTACTTATGGCGGCATTAACCGCGCTACTGCTGGTAATGAGTTTTGGCGCAATATGATCGTTTCTTCTGGTGCTATTCCTGATGTAACTACAATTCAAGGATTTATGAATGATCTTTGGGTTCAGCAGGTTCGCGGCACTGATCGTCCTGATTTGATTATGACGGATAACTCTGTGTGGAGTACCTACATGGAATCACTGCAAGCGCAACAGCGTTTTAGCTCTCCTGAAACTGGTAGCCTTGGTTTTGCAAGCATCAAGTTTATGGATTCTGATGTAGTTCTTGATGGCGGCATTGGTAATGCTTGTCCTGCTGGAACAGCGTTTTTCTTAAACAGCGATTACATCCATTATCGTCCTCATTCTGGGCGTAACATGGTTCCACTGTCACCTAACCGTCGATATGCAACTAACCAAGACGCAGAAGTGCAGATTCTTGCATGGGCTGGTAACTTGACTTGTAGCGGAGCGCAATTTCAAGGCCGTCTTGATCTGACAGCATAAGAAGTTCGCCCGAATGGGAAGGGGCATTTGCCCTTTCCTATTCTTTAGGGGGTAAAATCCCCTCTTTTTGGAGAAATATATGTCATATAACGCAAGTCCTACATTTTTTGACGATTTAACTTCTGCTGGTTCTAGGCAGACAGAAACGGGAATTACACAAGTAGTTTGGGAGTCAGGCGGTAACGCAGCAGCTTCTAATGCTCACGGTCTTGGAATTGACGTTGCTGGCGGAGCTTTACCAGCAGAAACAGGTTTTAATGGCATTGGCATGAACTGGACGCTGTTAGACCAAGAAGCAGCAGCTAGAACTCCTCAAGTATCACAAGTAATTGGTGGAGTAGGTTTTGTGCCAAGAAGCGGAAATGTAGCAACAACTTGGGATACGACTCAAGTCTTGTACACGCCTGAAGGCGCAGCAAGCTCTGGTGGAATTTCTGGCAATGGCAGTGCTGTTTCGCCATTAATGTCTATTAATACTGCTACTAACCAAGCTGATGTAAGCGATGCTCCTGTTTACGATGCTTACCCTACTATTGACGGTCAAGCACATTTGGCGGCACTAGGTACAGGCTGGGTTTCAGTATAAGGAAAATAGCTTATGCCTAATGCAACATACTTTTATTCTTCTGCCCTTCAAGGTGGAGATGTAGCAAGAGCCAGAACGCCTAATGCTCAGTGGTATAATGGAGCCAATCCTAATGCTGGAAATAATTCTGGCATTGGGATTAATATAGGCGGAGGTTCTTTGCCTGAAGTTACGGGCAAAAACAATATTGGTTATAACTGGACACTATTACAGCAACGATATAATATTTTTGCGCCATCGGTTCTTGTGCCAAGAACGCCTCAAGGAGCATGTCCTATTGGGTGTTATGCTAATGTTTCTAGAACTGGAAACGTAGCGACAACATGGGATACAACTCAAGCTCTTTATACTCCTGCTGGTGCGGCAAGTTCTGGCGGAGATTCTAGTGGTTATATGCAATTTGGCTCAATTAATGCTGCAACAAATCCTGATAATGTAGAAGGCGCTCCTGTTGAAGGCGCAGCTCCTGTTTCAACGGGCAATGCCACTTTAGCTACATTAGGTGCTGGCTGGGTAGCAGTACCTTAAAAATACTGGGGCATTTGCCCCTTTACTCAAAACCCCGCAGAGGGTTTAACTAAAAGGCGAAAACTATGTTAAATGAAGCAGATTACGGACAAACCGATTTAGCAATGAATCGAGGATCAAACGCTGGCGATGAAACACTGGTAGTAAAGTTTTATACTTTTGCCCGTCATAGCCTTCCTAAATCTAAAGAAGCAGGTAGGCCAATTTATGAGGACGTTCCTTATATTAAAATTATGTCTCCTGGAAACAGGGATAGTGTTGTTGAGCGTCCTGCCCGTGAAGCTGACAAGCATCGATTTCCTCAACATTGGAGAAACTTCCAAGCAAGAGAAAATCAAGAAGTTGTAGAAGGAACGCCTTTGTCTGAATGGCCTGCTATACAAGTTTCTCAAGTAGAAGAACTAAAGTTTATGCACGTTTTGACATTAGAGCAGCTTGTTGCTATGAGCGATGTAAATGCTCAAAATATTAGGGGCGTATACGCTTTAAAAGAAAAAGCTCAGAATTATTTAGACAACGCTAAAGAAGGACTAGCAAGTGAAGCGCTGGCTGAACAACGCGCTATTAACGCAGAGTTGTTAGAGCGTCTTAAAGCTCTTGAAGACAATGCTCCAGAAAAAGCTTTGTCTAAGCGTGGCCGCCCTAAAAAAGCTGAAGCACTACTAAAGGAATAAAACATGGCCCGATATTTGGAAGTAAACACTATTATCAACCGAGCTGCGGTTGAGATGGGATTATTGCCCTCTGAAGACCCAGCATCAGATACGGGCGATACATTTATCCAAATGGTCGGGTTATTAAATTCTTCTGGGCAAGAGCTGTGCGAGTTAAATGATTGGCCTATATTAATAAAAACCTATTCTATTCTTACTACAAGCGCTGACACTGGCTCTTATGACTTGCCTGATGATTTTAATTACATGATAGATCAGACGGGTTGGGACAAAACGCGAAGGCTGCCTATTGGCGGCCCTTTGTCTGCTCAAGAATGGACATATCTTAAAGGGCGAAATCTATTTAATAAAACTATCTACGCTTGTTTTCGGCAGTTAGATGGCAAATTTGATTTATTTCCTAATCCTCCGCCTGACGGCTTAGATATTAGCTTTGAATACGTTAGTAGAAGTTGGTTAAAAGAACAAGGGGCAGACACTGCAACTAGAGATACTATAAATTCTGGGACTAATGTTTGCTGCCTTGACCCTTTGTTGTCTATTAAGTTTTTAAAATTAAAGTTTTTACAAGCTAAAGGATTTGATTATTCTGCTGCTGCAATGGAATTTGATACGTTGCTTGGCGGAAGAATTGGTAAATCTACAGGCGCACAAGTTCTTAATGCTTCTTATGGCTCCAGAGGAATGCGCTATATAACTCCTTATGGAAATACTGGCGATACTGGGTTTGGAGCTTAAATGTTTTTAAAACAGCTAGCTGTTTTGTCAATGGTTTTTATATGACTTATCAGCGTAAGACAACATTAGGTCGCTACGGTAATCAACTTGCCCAGCCAACTGTTACTAGCTACACCTTTCCCGCAGCAGTAGGGGGCATCAATGCTATTGATTCTTTGCTGCTAATGCCGCCAGAAGACGCAATATACACTTATAACCTAATGCCTAGCGAATATGGCATGAGGCTTCGTCAAGGCTATCGGCAGTGGGCTACAGGCTGTGTTGTTGATTCAGCAGTTAATAACGATGTTAGAACAATTATCCCTTTTGAATCAAATATACAAGATCAAGCCAACAACCGTATTTTTGGCGTTACAGCAGAAGGAATCTGGAACGTAACGCTATTTAACACTAATACTCCTGTTAGAAAAGCAACATTTGTACAGACTTCTGATCCTTCAGGGTACGGAGTATGGGCTGAGTTTACAGGCGATGCTGCTGGAGCAGGACTTAGAGGGCATTATTTATTCTATGCTGACGGTTTAAATGGCATTTGGCAGTATGAAGAAGCCACTGATGTATGGACGCAGCCTATCTCTGGCACTGGGGCGGGGGAATGGCATTACCTCGACAATCAAGACCCTCCAGTAAAACAGCCATTTCCTGTGGATAACGTGGCTTTTGTCATGGTGTTTAAACAGCGCATCTGGGTGATTCTTGAAGATGAAGATGATGCTTGGTATTTGCCTGTTGCTTCAATATCTGGGCAATTAACTAGGTTTAACTTTGGGTCTAAAATGCCTCATGGCGGAAACTTGCAGGGGTTATTTACTTGGACTGTAGATAGTGGAATTGGCGTTGATGACATGATGGTTGCTATTGGCCGTGGTGGTGATGTTATTATTTATCAAGGTGAAGACCCAGAAATTACTCCAACAGGAGGCACACCTTGGAGTACAAAAGGAAATTGGTTTATAGGCCAGACACCCAACAGTCGAAGGATTGCCGTTGATTATGGCCCTGATCTGTATGTGTTATCAACTTATGGCCTTTTATCGCTCAATAATTTATTGCGCGGTGAACCCTTGTCGGGAAACATGCCTTCTAGAAAAATAAGCAGATTTTTAAGGGCGGATGTTAAGCAAGGTAGTGCATCTCCTTCATGGCAGATGGTTGTTAATCCTTCTGATGGATTTCTTCAAATCATAACGCCTAAGCCAAGCTCAACACCTTATATTCAATACAATATGAATACTCAGACAGGCGCTTGGGGATTCTGGGAAAGTGTGCCAATATTTAGTGCTGATTCTTTGGGCGGTGATTACATAATGGGCGGCCCAGATGGTGTTGTTTACATTAATGACGGCACTGTAGATGGCACAGAAATTGACAATGACAATAAATTTCAAAATGTTCCAAATCCAGCAGCTCCAGCACCTTGGACTGTTCCTGTTGCTCTTGAGTTTCAGTGTGATGGAAGCCAAATTGCTGAAACCCAATATCAAACAGACTTAGCTACTGCTATTGTTTCAGGCACTAGCTATAGTATTTCTTATAGAATAAAAGCAAATCCTTTAATTAATCTGTGGCAAAATGTTCCCACTGTTCCTCCTGGCGCAGAATGGAGTGTAGTTGGCTTAATAATTGTTTGTGACGGCACTCAAATAGCCGAAACGACTTACCAAGTTAATCTTGTTTCGGACTTAAAGGCGGGCGAGCGATATTCAATTTCTTTTGAAGTTGGACTTGCCGTAGGAACTTATAAGTTATTAGCAGGGACAGAGATTGTTACTCCTTTTAGTTCTGGAAATAATAGTTATTCTTCTACTTTTGTTCCTCTTACTGACATTTCTACTATAAGCATAGTAGGAGATTCTAGTTTTAGTGGATTAGTTGGAAATATTGAGGCGGCTCTTTATGATGGAGCAGGAAAACATTCAATTTCTATTGGCACAGAGGTTATGGATAATCCTATTTCTGGAAGCGGGTTATTTACTTCTACTTTTACTTCAACACAATCCAATACACAAATGGCTCTTGTAGGCG
>TARA_R110002153_G_scaffold58488_7_pt1 | contig 9989 bp, 10 predicted proteins | sample TARA_R110002153 | Tara Oceans TARA_R110002153 (sample SAMEA4398193) | marine metagenome | biome: Polar Biome; feature: [SRF] surface water layer (ENVO:00010504); material: water (ENVO:00002006), including particulate matter (ENVO:01000060) such as... | depth 5 m
ATCCTTAAAAACGCTTTGCGCTATGCTTCAGTTGTCGCTATTCGGCAATAAATAAATCGCTATTTAAAAAAGGAGCCAATGCCAATATCAGCGCTTGGATATAATTACCTTCTCGCGTGACCAAACCGTGGGTCAGTAGTCCTATGGCGCCCCCCTTTTGCTTAATGTTATGGGTATTGAACAAACGATCCATAACAGGGCCGAGTTCTTCACCTTGTTGCAAGGCACGATAAACCGCGGGGGGCAAAGGTAGTGTCGCACTGCGCCCAACAGACATTTGTTGCTTGTCCGCTATGACTACATAAGCAAAGGTTACGGGACCATCCTCGAGTAGATCTGCGCCACCTTCCATGGCTACATAATAATCAGCATCATGGTGTGATTGGCAATATCTGACTCGGTTGATTGCCCCCAGACGAGTTTCTGCCGCCGTCATCGGTTGCTCTGCGACCTTAGAGGGCGCGTCAATACCAATGCAGTCAACTTGTTCTAATTCAAAAAATTGCATAATCGCCTGTTTAGCTGCATTTATTTTAACTGGGTTGAGTGAGCCAACAATGATTTTAACGGTGTTTTTATGCATATTTTTAAGTTCTGATATAAGTTGGTTTAAAAAAAACATCTTTTGGAGTGCTAATATTACCCAAGTCATTGAAATTATTAAAAAGTATCCTCGAATGCGTCAAGTGGACATTATATAATCAAAACTTGAACTGCCATTATATTTTCAATTTGAGTGGGAAGCACATTATGCATAAAATACCGCCTGAGTCATTAATTCGCACCTGGGTTTGGATGATGTCAGAGAAAGATAATCCTGAGCTCATGCAAAAAGGCCGACAAAACTTAATTAACGCTTTTGGTAGCTTGCAAAAAGCCATAGAGTATATTGAACAGCAGGCCAGTCTCAACGAGAGTCGATAAAAACGCTTTGAAATTACATCAGCTCCAAGGTTATATCCAGTGTGTGTATTTAGTTGAATATCCTGAGGGCCTATTGCTACTTGACGGGTGTTGCCGAGCAGATATAGCGATGCTTAAACGTACTATAACTGAAGTATTACAGCGGCCATTTTCTGATTTAAAGCTGGTTGTGGTGACCCATATGCATCCTGATCATGCCGGCGCAGCGCACAAACTGCGGGAGTTGACGGGCTGTAAAATAGCGTCTGCTAAAACATCAAAACACTGGTATCGCGGATTCGGTGGACGTTTACTGCATCTGACTGATTTATTGTTAGCTGGCTGGGTGGCAGGTCGACTCGGTAAGCCTAGAAAAAATCTATGGTATTCACCATTTTTACATCCAGATTTCGGTTTAGTTGATGGAGACTGTTTGCCGTATTTTCCTGAGTGGCAAGTTGTTTCAACGCCTGGGCACACTGATCGAGATATTTCAGTTCTGCATACACCCACCCGGCGCATGTATGTAGCTGACTTAATGGTAAAAGTAAAAAGTCGTTTTATTCCACCTTTTCCGGTATTTCATCCCAACCAATACAAAGTGTCTTTGCAAAAAGTCAGAGATATGCAGTTAGATGCACTGTGGTTGGCTCATGGCGGTGAAGTAAGTTTAAGTGCGAATGAGTATGCACATTTGGCAACAGTGGCCCCACGATTACCGCAAACGCCTTGGCGAGCCACCAAAATTAAAGCAAAGTTGTGGCTACGAACCAGAAAATAAACCGCCAGTGTTTAAGGCTGACGGTAGTTTCAGTACGATTTTTATCGAAAAGCTCCGAGAAAACTCACTGAACGACGCGAAGCGGCGTCGGTGGGTTGTTCACAGCTCACGTACCCACATATTGCGGAAGCTAACAAGATTGCCATGATCTTGTAATTGCAAAGGTGCACACCCATGGGCCGCGTATTTAGGGGCACCAATCCATTCGGTAGTGCCTAAAATTTCGGTGTGGTTTTGCACAACGACGCCATTATGTATGACAGTAATATAAGCAGGTGAGCTTAGTTTTTCACCTGAAAAACGCGGCGCTTGGTAAATAATATCGTAAACCTGCCAAGTTTGCGGTGGTCGCATTGCATTGGCTAAAGGAATTGTTTGTTTATATACAGAACCCGCTTGGCCATTGGAGTAAGTCGGGTTGTCAAACGAGTCTAGCACTTGCACTTCATAACGCTGTTGGAAAAATATACCGCTGTTATTACGCTGTTGTCCTTCCATGTCAGCAGTGGGTTGCGGTACTTGCCATTCCATATGTAACTGAATATCGCAAAAAGATTGCTTGGTTTTAATATCCCCTTTACCCGGGGCAACAGTGACTTTGCCATTATCCACAGTCCACTGGGCTGGTCCACCTGCTAAGGCTTCCCATTGCTCTAAGTTTTGACTATCAATAAGTACAATCGCGTCAGAGGGCACTTTACCGGGCATAGCATTCACTATGGCAGGAACCGGAGTCCACACTTCGGTTTTTTCAGCTTGTTGCCAAGGCTCAAGTGGTTTTTCTTGTGCGTGTATATTATTGATATTTGCTACTGACAATGAACAGAGCAGGGCAATTGAGCTAGTTAATTTAATCATAGTAGTACCTTTGAAAAATAATTGAGTCGGCGCTGAGTTTAGTAGTGGACTCACTTATGTGGCCCAAGCTCGATCACCTTTTTTGTAGTCTAACTCCCCATTGTACTTGCCGGGTATCGCCTCAAAACGTAATACTTCCGTTGCGCCTACTTTTGAGGTAAAAAAGCTAAATATAGTCAGTTGTTTAATCAGGGTAAAAAAGTGAGGGGTTGGATCCGCAACATCGCGATTCCTATCATAAGGACTCACTGACAAATAATAGAGTTCTTGTTTGGAATTGTATTTTTTAGCTTCTTTATCGAGCTGCGACACTATTTTAGTTTTTTGCTCGGTACTTAATAACAAATAGGGTTTATCGAAGGATTTTTGCGCTTGTTTATCGACAGTTTTTAAACCTTCGATTAATGCATTACGTTCGCTGATGGTGTAGCAATCGTTGGCCAATACTAATGCCATTAGGCCGACATTAGCGTCCTTTGCTCCCGGCGTATCGGTGCGCGGTATAATGACTTCAGCGATGTCATTAAACAAGATGACATCATCAGATGAAAATACTGTTGCAGACAAAGGAATTGCACTACCAAGTTGGTAACTAAAGGCTTTGCCGCCGACCATGGCTACGCCAGTAGCCGCCATGATCATTTTAAGTAGATTACGTCTTTCCATTACAGATTCCCCTTCTTAAGTTCTTCAACCGCAAAGTCAGCCGCTCTTGCCGTCAAAGCCATATAGGTTAAAGACGGATTGACACATGAAGCAGAGGTCATACAAGCACCATCGGTAACAAATACATTGGGCGCATCCCAAACTTGATTGAATCGGTTAAGTACTGAGGTTTTTGGATCTCTACCCATACGAGCCGTGCCCATTTCGTGAATACCCTTACCTATGGGGGATTCACCATCCCAACCTTTGACATCTTTAACACCAGCGGCTTCTAACATATCCATGGCATCTTGTTTCATGTCTTTACGCATGCGAAGTTCATTTGCTTGGAGCTCAGCATCCATGGATAAAACTGGCAAGCCCCATTTGTCTTTAACCGTTTTATCTAAACTAACTTTGTTTCTATGGTCGGGCAATATTTCGCCAAAGCCACCCATGCCGATATTCCAAGAACCCGGCTCAGCCAAGGCATTTTTAAAGTCGGCACCGATGCCTAACTCTGCAACATTCTGCTGCCAGTTTGAACGAGAAGCAGACCCTTGGTAACCGAATCCACGCACATAATCGCGTTTATCGTTGCCCCAGTTTCTAAATCTTGGAATATAAAATCCACAAGGGCGGCGACCGGAATAATATTTATCATCATAACCATCGATAGTGCCTTGTGCGCCTACGGCAAGATGATGATCCATAACGTTATGTCCTAGCTCACCGGAGCTTGAACCTAAGCCATTTTGCCAAACATCGGTGGCTGAGTTCATCATGACCCAAGTAGAATTTAAGGTAGAGGCATTTAAGAACACAATTTTACTTTTAAATTCGTAAGTCAGATTGGTTTCAGCATCTAATACTTCAACTCCAGTGGCTTTTTTAGTGTCTTTGTCATACAGCACACGGGTCACAATAGAAAAGGGGCGGACCGTTAAATTTCCGGTTTGCATGGCGGCCGGTAGCGTCGAAGATTGGGTGCTAAAGTAACCGCCAAAGGGGCAGCCTAGCCAACACTTATTGCGGTATTGACAGCCAACCCGGTTTTGCTCGGGCATTGCTTGAGTAATATTTGCGGTACGACTATGAATTAGGTGGCGCATGCCCTTGTAGACTTTCTCGATGCGCTTAGCCACATCTTTTTCAACCATGTTTAACGGTACTGGGGGCAGAAATTGGCCATCGGGTAATACATCTAAGCCTTCTCTAGTTCCAGCAATCCCAGCAAACTTTTCTACATAGTCATACCAAGGTGCGAGATCGTCGTATCGAATGGGCCAATCGACAGCTATGCCATCTTTGGCGTTAGCGGTAAAGTCATCCGCATTCCAACGGTAACTTTGACGGCCCCATAATAAAGAGCGTCCACCCATGTGGTAGCCTCTAAACCAATCAAAGCGTTTAACTTCAGTGTAGGGGTGGTCTTTATCTGTAGCCCACATGCCTTCGGTGGGTTCGTTCAAAGTATATTCGCGAGCTAACTTTGGAGAGTCTGCTTTCATTTGTTGAGTCGCTAAACCACGATGGGGATAATCCCACGCTTCATAAAAGGCATTCGTGTAATCTTTGATGTGTTCAATATTACGACCACGCTCAAGCATCAATACTTTAAGACCCTTTTCAGCCAATTCTTTAGCTGCCCATCCGCCGCTGATCCCAGAGCCAACGACGATTGCATCATATTCATTATTTGCCATAAATTTTCTCAGTTAAGCCCCTAAATTTGATTAATTGTGCGTGATTTGAGGTGACAACTACACATCACAAATATGAATAGCTTGGTGTAAGGATGCTATTTTTCCTTCCACGTCAGCCGGGGTGGGTATAAATTCTTGAGCTAAATAGCCCTGATAACCGGTTGCTAAAATTGCGCGCACAATAGCTGGATAAAACAGTTCCTGCGAATCGTCTATTTCATGTCGCCCAGGAACACCAGCCGTATGGTAGTGACCAAAATATTGGTGGTTATTGTTGATGGTACGAATGATGTCGCCCTCATTTACTTGCATATGATAAATGTCGTAGAGCAGTTTAAAATTGTCCGAGCCCAGTCGTTTACATAGCTCAATACCCCAAGCTGAATTATCAGCAAAATAATCAGGATGATCGATTTTGCTGTTAAACAATTCCATTTGGATGATAACCCCACGCTTTTCTGCATGTGGCATAATTTGTTTTAAGCCTTTAACCGCATTTTGTAGTCCGACTTCTGGATCGATTCCCCGTTTATTACCACTAAAACAGATCAGGTTGATATAACCAGCATCGGCGACTAAATCGATATGTTGATGGTAACGTTCAATGAGAACATCATGAAATTGAGTATCGCCCCAACCATCGGTTAGATTGATTTCGGCACCGTTGCACATGGATGAGTCAATGCCATGTTTTTTAAGAATGGGCCATTCTTCTGGGCCGATTAAATCAATGGCACTAAAACCAAGACGTTTAACCACTTGACACAACTCTTCAACACTCAGATCGCCATAAGTCCAGCGAGCGACTGAATGATGGACGTTGTTTTTCAAAGGGCTATGTTCGCTTAGGTTTGATTTTTTATCACTGGTACTGGCTATGCTGGTTTGACTCAATAAACCAAGCCCCGCAGCCCCTGTAGCAAGATGCTTAATCAACTGACGCCGAGAACCTGAAATAGCTTCTTTTAGTAGTAATGTATTATTGTTTGTAGACATATAATCCGCCTTATCTATTGATTAGTGACTAAGCGAACTTGAACTCGCTGTTTCATCACTTTTTTTGCGCATGAACCAATAAAAACCCGCAAACAGCACAATTAATACTAATGGGAATAAAATAAGGCTGTTTAATACTTCGTTGCCGGCAGCTAATGAAGCTTCATTACCAGTTAGGCCAGCTTGTGCTGCCGTTGTTTTGGCCGAATCTACCCATTTACCAATAACCGGGCTCCACCAACCCATAGCGAACATGCCTACACCACCCATGAGTGACATGCCAAGCGCACCAGTTTTAGGGGTATATTCAGCAGTACAACCAATCATAGTTGGCCAGAAGTAAGTAATACCTAAGGCAAAAACAACCGCGGCAATATACACAGCAGACCCAGTAAGTTGCGTCATTAAAAATAAACCAAAGCTAGCTAATACTGCAGACACTAATAACACACCAGGAGGGCTTAATTTATGTACCAAAGGACCAGCATAAAAACGACCCAGCGCCATGATGCCGGTGATTAATGCCAAAATTAGCATAGGTGTTGCACCAGACGCTTCTAATATCTGGTTGATCCATTGTCCAGGGCCAAATTCACTCACTGCTGTCATACTCATACAAACAAATAAGAAAAGGTAAATAGGATTGAATAAGGCTTTTAAATTACCGCTAGTAGAATCGTCTTCTGTGGTTAATTTAGGGAAGGAGAATCCTAACATCATCACACCATAAATGGCGGTGGGGATTAACATAGTGGCTACTTGAGCTTCCCAGCCTAGACCTAATTTTGTCATGCCAGCAGAAACCAATGAGCCAATTACGATACCGCCTGGGAACCAAACGTGAAATCGATTTAACATAGCTGTTTTATTGTTTGGATAAAGTTGCGCAATAATTGGGTTACAACCTGCTTCAACTAAGCCATTCGCAAAACCAATAAGAAAAGAGGAAATCATCAAGCCCCAAAAGCTATCAGCAATAATCGTTAGAACCAATCCTAATGCATGGCCGATAAAAGCTAGCCAAACAATTAATTTAGCGCCGATGGCGTTATATAGCGCGCCACCAAATATCATGGCTAAAGGGAAACCCCAAAATGCCATAGTAGTGATCCAACCTAGTTGTTCACCGCTTAATCCATATTGAACACCTAATTCGCCTAATATCCCTGCACGTATGGCAAAGGTCATCGCGGTCACGATAAGAGCGATACAACTGATATTAAAAATTCTTTTAGCGCTTTTTTCTGAAATATTGTGTGTGGCGTTCATTATTATTTCTCTAAGTTATAGGCCGAGTATTTTGTTGTTCAGAACTACGTCTTTACCTTGACCTGCGAAATCGTCAAAAGCTTTTTCTGTGGGGCGAATAAGGTGCTCTGCAATGAATTTTGCGCCTTCAGCTGCGCCATCTAAGGGATGCTTAATGCAACATTCCCATTCCATTACCGCCCAGCCACTGAAGTTATGTTGGGTTAATTTGCTGAATATGCTTTTAAAGTTTATTTGGCCGTCACCCAGTGAACGAAAACGCCCTGGTCGATCAATCCACGACTGATATCCACCATAAACACCAGAGCGGCCTGAAGGAGTAAACTCAGCATCTTTGACATGAAAGGCTTTAATTCGCTCATGATAGATATCAATAAAGGCAAGATAATCAAGCTGTTGCAGCACAAAATGACTCGGATCATAAAGAATATTGGCGCGGCTGTGATTGCCAACAGCATCGAGAAAACGCTCGAAAGTAACGCCATCATGCAAATCTTCGCCCGGGTGTAATTCGTAGCAAACATCCACTCCGCATTCATCAAACACATTTAATATGGGCAACCACCGTTTTGCTAGCTCAGCAAATCCCTGTTCAACCAAACCTTGAGGACGTTGCGGCCAAGGGTAAAAGGTATGCCATAACAATGCGCCAGAAAAGCTTGCGTGACTACTTAGGCCCAGTCTTTGACTGGCTTTAGCAGCAAATTTCAGTTGTTCGATAGCCCATTCGGTGCGTGCTTTAGGATTTTTGCGCAGATGCACAGGGGCGAAACCATCAAACATATCGTCATAGGCAGGATTGACCGCTACCAACTGACCTTGCAAGTGAGTGGATAATTCGGTGATTTCTAGTCCTGCTTCTTTTACGACACCTGCTATATCGTCACAATATTGCTGGCTTTCGGCGGCGGCTTTTAAATCAAACAAACGAGTGTCAAAAGTAGGGATTTGTATACCTTTGAAACCCACACTGGCTGCCCAACGGCAAATATCTGGGAAGTTATTGAACGGACTCTCGTCACCGGCAAACTGAGCTAAAAATATTCCGGGTCCTTTAATTTGCTGCATTATTTGTTTCTCCTAATCTTTGGTGGTGCGAAAAGGCAACCATTTTTCGTTTGATTGACTGGCATGCACACTGTTTTCAATAAATGCCATGCCACGAATGGCCTCTTCAATACCGGGTATATCAAACTCAGCATTACTGCAGCTTTGCTGATTTTCAAACGCGCGGATTTGAGCGGCAAAGCCAAGGTACAAATTAGCAAAAGCCTCTAAGTAACCTTCAGGGTGACCTGCTGGCGTGCGCATCGCTTGTTGGGCCGCTGCACAAAACTCACCGACCCCGCTGCGAATAAGTTGAGTAGGTTTATCATTCGTTTTAAGCTGCAAACTATTGGGCTCGAGCTGTGACCACTCGATACTGGCCTTATCGCCGTAGACTCTCAGGCGCAGGTTGTTTTCATCACCCATTGAAATTTGACTGGCGAGCAATACCCCGCGTGCGCCGTTATCAAAGCGCAACAAAATACTGCCATCGTCATCTAACAAACGCCCGGGCACAACTGAGCCTAAATCAGCACACATGGCACTGATATTTGTACCTGCGACATATTCCGCTAAATTGGCTGCATGCACGCCGATATCGCCCATGCAGCAACTTATGCCGGCCTTGGTGGGGTCGATACGCCAAGCGGCTTGTTTACCACTATCATTATCTTTGTTGGCTAACCAACCTTGACTGTACTCAACCACTATTTTGGTAATTTTGCCTAGTCTGCCTGTTGCAACCAAATGCTTAGCTTGCTTGATCAAAGGATAACCATTGTAGGTATGCGTTAATCCGTAGAGTCGCCCTGATTTTTTGACGATCTGGGCTAAGGCCAGTACTTCATCTAAATCAAAGGTAGCAGGTTTATCGCTAAGTACATGAAAACCGGCTTCTAAGGCAGCTTTAGCGACAGGGAAATGAAGATGATTTGGGGTAACAATTACCACAAATTGCATGCGTTGCTCGATAGGAAGTTTAGCCTCAGCAATCATCATTTGCTGATAATTGGCATAACAACGTGCCGCTGGCACAAATAACTCTGCGCCTGATTGCACACACTTTTCGGGGTCAGAGCTGAACGCGCCGCAGACCAATTCGATTTGGCCATCAAGATTTGCGGCCATGCGATGAACAGCACCAATAAAGGCACCTTGTCCACCACCAACCATACCCATGCGTATTTTACTGCTTACCATTTTAAGACACCGTATGCTTGATTAGCTATATAAAGGTTAATGTAATGTTAATGATGTTAACCCAGGTGGTCCTGTAATAACTAAGATAAAATCGGCATTTGAATGCAACAAATTCGGCGTTTGCTTTTTATTTTTGTCACAGTAATTGAGCCATTTAATTCTCTTAGTGACTGAAAATATTGAATTATTTACTATTCTTAGTTAATGCAAACGACCTGTTGACGACTAAAGTCTGTTTTTGGGAAAAAATTTGAGTACAATCAAACTGCCACTAAAACGAGCGAATGTGACCACAAGGCTATGATAGATACCCGACATCAAGTGACTAAAATGACTTCACTCATATTGTTTGTCGTGGTGTTATTTGCCACCTGTTTTGTGCCGCTAGTTGTCAGTCAAAGTCTCTATTTTACCTATATTGGACTTTTTAATTCTGCCCTCTTTGGTTCGATTTATTGGGTGGTGTCGCGGGGGAAACCAGCTAACTGGCATAAACTGTTTGTCACTATAGGCTGTTTTATTACCCTTATTCCTTTGGTCATAATTTCGGGAGGAGTGAATAGCCAATTCATTGTATTGTTTCC
>TARA_R110002153_G_scaffold97971_1_pt1 | contig 9989 bp, 11 predicted proteins | sample TARA_R110002153 | Tara Oceans TARA_R110002153 (sample SAMEA4398193) | marine metagenome | biome: Polar Biome; feature: [SRF] surface water layer (ENVO:00010504); material: water (ENVO:00002006), including particulate matter (ENVO:01000060) such as... | depth 5 m
GGCGAGTCATTAATCGTCAATAAAAAGTTGCCTTTTAATTTTTTTAATTCTTCATTCATCACAGCATAATCGATGCTATCATCTTTATACATTTTATCACTCGCTTCATAAGGAGGGTCTAAAAAAAAGAACGTGGTGGGCGAGTCATATCGACGAAGTACCTTAATATAATCCTCGCTTAAAATGGTTGTATTTTTTAATTTATTCGCATATTTTTCTAATTTTTTTATTTTACTTTCTCCAGTATATGCCGAGTAAATTTTCCCCCGTCCTGTGCTGGAGAAGGTGTTACACGACATATACAGGATGGCGAGTAAGTCCTCATATTTATCACGATACGGTTTATTGACTAATGCTTGGATGGTGGCGATTGTGTTTTTAAATGGAAACTTTGATAATTCAGGTCCACCCTTACCTAATTCTTTAATTAATCTATAACCTTTCATTAAATCCTTATCTAAATCATTTATAACATTCTTCTCAGATAGAGGTTTTCGTAGAAATATAGAACCGCCCCCAACGAAAGGTTCAACATAAGTTCGATGGTCAGGTATCCTATCAATAATTTTATCGGCAATAGGGCGTTTCGCTCCAGGACGGCAGAATATCGGCGCCAGAGATTCATCATCATCTTTCATATATATATATCAATAAGTTTTAAAATAATATCAGTTTAATACTATGAGGCATTCACTCCGCGAGATACTATCTATTATTGAAACAAGATATTATGTGTATTATAGAGAGGAGGGCGTGTTGGCAGTCTATCCAGAATTATATGATACAGAATTAAATATAATATATCGGGCGTGGTTCGGTTTAAACTATCTATATGATAAATAATGTTTTACTATAATATAATGAGTTATGCTATGTGTTTTACAGGTACAAGAGGACTCCCTTTCTTTGAAAGTGGCGCAACTGTGTTAGGAAATCAAGTGGCACAGGACGCGAATGGCGCTAATGGTATTGCCGGTGAATGCGATGTGGTTCCCCTCGCAGGTGTCCCCTCGAAAGGATTTGATGGGTTAGACAAAAGCAGACCGACATTAATACGATTATCGATTGCCGTGACGAACGGTGCTGCCGTCGGTTTTCCTATTGTTTTTCAAGGTCGACTTCCGCCCTTTATCTATGATGCTCGTATCGTTTGTTTTAGCGATGCCGATTTAGTCACTTACGCTGGTAATCTAATAAATTGTCCTAATCAACAAATCGTCGCTGTTTTAGGACCACCCCGTCCTGCCATCGCACTCGGTAATGATGGGTTCAATCACGACTGGACGGAAACGGCAGATTCGGGCGAAGACCCCCAAGTGTCATTCGCTGTTTATAGCACGAATGTTTTAATATTACCTAACGAACATAATATTTCAGGTGGTTTATATATAGTAATGAATTCTCGGGATGGTATCGCGGCAGACGATGAATTACGGAGCGCTTTTAATATTGTACCTGCGAAGTCATCCATTGATTATGTTTGTATTTAAACTATCTAATATTATAAAAATATAATTATAATTTATATGTCCGTTGCTATGTTTTCAAACAATATACAAGTGGGTCCTAAAAATATGGTCGTCACGAAAACCCCTCTTACTGCTGCTGCCAAGAGTTATGACATAACAAAAGTCGCAACTATGAAAATAACCGAAGTTGGTTTATTTTGGTTCCGTTTTAATATTGTTCTTGTGATGGAAGAAACTCTGACACAAACACAGATTCAAACCGTGTCGCCCGAGTTTCAACAATTTTTAATGTGTTGTGTCATAGAATCACCGTCAGGCATTCAATACCCATTAAAATCCTGCGCCCCCTGTTATTTTCAAACTCTCGCTGAAAAGAATTCCGTCTCTAAACCAGGGTCTTCACGAACACTAAACATCGTGAATGATATGCTCCCTTGTAATGAAGCAGGAACTTGGACCGTCAATGTCGTTGCCAATTGCGGTTATTCTGGCAGTGATGCGTCCATCGGGTATAATATCTCTGAATCAGATTATGTATGTAGAAAAATAAGCAATTATCAATTTTAAACTGCTTTATTTATTAATAATATAATTATAAATTATATGTCCGCTGCTTTATTATTACCTGCCGATAAATGCGTAGGATATAAAGGGTCTTCTCTAAAACACGAGTCTTTCCCTGCGACCCAATCACTCACTTATGGTACATTACACGAACTTGCCGATGTCACGGAAACCATAAAAGCACAAAAAATGTATTATTTAGATGTATGTCTTTACGGACACCCAGGTAACAGCATCGTCTGCTCCATTACAGACCAAGGACAACCTGCTAATTCTTTTCCTTATTACGCTGATGCTGGTTTAAAATGGACCCAAACAATCGCTGGAAACCAAATCCTTTTACAAACTGATTTTTTACAATGTGGCGTGCCAATCATCAGTAATACAGATGATATTCCCACAGATGGTTTAGACGCTACGGGACAATTCGTACCAGGCGATGTAGGAAGCACTGCTATTGATGACCAATTTTCATTACTTAAATTCGGTGGTCCAATCTACACAGGTGATAATGAAGGTCAGACGATGACCAATGTGAAAGTCACATTCCACCTCCCCCCAACCAATGGCAACCATTCGTGGGAGTTGACCGCAAATAACCGTTATTCTTATGTAAGATTATACGAGATTGAAACACTCGACTCGTCCTTTTAAACTATCTATTTTTTAAATTATATTGTTATAAATTATATGATTACTGACGGAAATAGTATATTTGAAATTTCCAGAGAAGTGTCCCGTCGGCAAGCAAGAAATATGCGTGACACGACAGAAGTCAGAGAACGCCGAGCAGCAGCAAGTGACGACGACCTTCAAGTTGGAGAATTTACAAGAGCATTAATCGATTTAAATGGAAGTCTATTTAAATTAGATGAAAAATCTGAGGAGCAAATGGTCGGTGGTGTCATTCGTACGCCATTAAAAGCAGCGGTCGACTTCAAACCTCCTGCGACAGGCAAATCAGATGAAGGTGAAGAAAAACTGGATGAGATTATAAGTGGGCAGGTACTGGGACCAGCGCTCGAAGCGTATGTGGCGGACCCAACCGCGCTGAGCAATCGAAAAGAACTAAACGAGTTTATGATGAAGACCCTCCTTCGCTTTCAAAAAAGAGCAGAGGTTTTAACCGTAAGAAAAACCAAGTTTAAAAATCAACTCATAGCACTGGATGAAGAAGTTGAGTCAACCGCAGCGGAAGATGAAGAACCCGCATCCACAGGTTTCCTTGGTAGAATGGGTCTCGTGGCGACAACTGAACCCGCACCCACCTCCGCTAATGAGAAGAAAATAGCAAAACTGCGTGATGAATTACAAACAATAGATATAATGTTAAGAAAAATAGCGCGTGCGAGCAAAAAAATCCAAGTGGAATTCAACGAAGCAATCAACGACCTTCCAGAAGAGGCATCAGAGAAGGGGGCGCGTGGTATATCCGAGTTTATTAAATACTCGTTGACCGATGATTTAGTCCGAGCAGCATCCCAGGTCGCAGCACTCATCACAAGTTCAAAAAAAATAAAATTAAAAGAAATATCAGAGGACACCTTCAAAGATTATGAAAAGGCACTAGACGAGTTTATGAGTTTAAACGCAGGTGTACAAAAAATATCAGCACCACAAATAAAAACGAAACTAGGAGAATTGAAGAAGTCACTGAGAAAATTAAGGGGTCTTCTAATAAATATTTTAAAATCATACGCAGGACCAAAAGGTACGATGGAGGGAGGTGGGTGTGGGTGTGAATGCGAGGGTGGTGCGATAGTTTTACCGACAGACAACTGGCAGCACCCAATAGAGGGGATGCGTCGGTTTCAATAAACATAATATAATATAACATTATAATTATTTTAAACTAGTATAATAATTTAAAATAATTAAATAATTATATAATGGATTTATTCAAAGATAAACAGATTGCTGATTCCACTAAATCTCTCTACATTAAAAATCTTAAACGATTGAATGGTGGTAATGATATAAAGTCCATTAAGTTTCTGGATGATATGGATGATATATTAAAAAAAATATCTAAATATGCCCCGACCACTCAGCGTTCCTATATTATATCCATATGTTCATTATTGAAAAATAAAAAAAACACTAGATATGATGATTATTTTAAATTATTGACTTCTATGAATAATGATTTAAAAGTCAACACTTCAAAATCCGATAGTCAAAAAAAAAACTGGATGGATTATGATGAAATAAAAAAAATATACGATGATAAAAAAAATAAATTATTTCCTCTTCCTAAAAAATTGAAAAAAAAAGAATTTATTGAATTAAGAGATTTTATGGTATTTTCATTATATATGCTGACCCCGCCAAGAAGAAATAAAGATTATCAAATAATGGTATTATCTAATAAAATGGATGATAAAGATTATAATTATTTATTGGATAAAACATTTATTTTCAATAATTATAAAACAAAAAAAACATATAATGAGGTGAAGCAAGATATACCTGATGACCTTATGTCTGTTATTGAAATTTATTTAAAACACCATCCAAGAAGTAAAGAATTAAAAAAAAAGAAATACCTCGTCCCTTTCCTCGTAGATGAAGAAGGAGAACCCTTAAAACATATAAATTCAATAACATCTATTTTAAATAAACAAATAGGAAAGAAAATCGGAGTGTCGATGCTCCGTAATATTTATTTAACCCATAAGCACGGCGATGCCCAGGAAGAATTAGAGAATGATGTCGCAGCGATGGGGACATCCACCAACACCGCCACCAATCATTATATTAAAAAAGATTAATTTATTTTTTATACGATGCCTTCGCCTTCGACATCGCCTCTTTATAGGATACATTATGGTCGGCAGCATATTTTTTCACGTGCTGTATCCACGCCGAGGGAGGTCGTTTCTTGGTGGCACCGCCTTCAAGTGCTGCGTGCGCTGCTTTGACTTTTTTAGGCATTCCTAGACCCATCTTCGCTTTGTTATATCCAGAATATACACCCACTGCTTTCTTGGCATTATCCAGTCCTTTACTTATGATGTCATCCTGTACGAATCCAGTCCATTTTTTCGCTTTTTTAAGGCGATTGACCTTACCACCAGTCACGGCAGATTTTAGTTTTTTAACACGCTCGACATTCGCCTTTGTTAATTTCTCACCCTTTTTTATTTTCTGGATGACCTTTTTGTCGTGTCCTTTAAAGTCATCTTCGTCTAGTCCTTCAATATGTTTAGATACATCTTCCACTATTTTCACCGCTTTCTTTGCTTTTTTCTTTAAACCTCCACCAATACGGGCAGCAGCAGGAATGGCGCCTCCTTTCTCGGCAGGAAGAACGGCGAGGTTGGCATCTAGGACATTATTGGCGGGTCCCATTATGGAAGAATGTCCCATTTTACGAGAACCGCCTTTGAAACTGGGTGTGGAGTGAGCGAGTGTTGAGGGTTGCGCGATAATAAAAGATGTCATAGGTTCATAATGGTCTTTGAGGCGCGCCCCACCAAAAAGTATTTTACCATCATTACTGGCGACTCTCATATCATTATTTTTAATCATTCCTGTCACTGTGTTGTTAAACATCATTATATAAAATATATATATAATTTTATTTTATAGTTTAGTTTAAACTATTCAAACAATAATATAATAATTCAATATATTATAATGAGTGATGCTGATAGAGTGTATTATGACATCCAATTAAACAATTACGATTCAACCGCATCCCAGACGGTTCCTGTTGAATTCAACGAACGGCGCGCCAATCCTTTCTTAAATAATCCAGACTCGTATAATTTCACAGTCGCCCGATTTAATTTAGACACAGCAAATCTCCCTGTCTTTCGTCCAAGTATTCAACATAACGCTACAAGTAATAATGACACTATCTATAAAGTCACTGTCGAGCAAGCAGTCTATGCTGGGGGAGTTCAAACAGGTAGCACATTCGCCACTCAACGGGTCGTGTGGCAACCCCAAGACGAATCCGCTGTGATTCCATCTGCCCCTGCCGATATTGTAGGAGGTTTCCAAAATAACAGCACAGGGTATTATGACTCGTTCGCCTATTCACACTTCACAAACCTCGTGAATGTTGCCATCCGCCAGGCGTACACGACATCTGGTGGTGCTGTGTCAGCGTGTAAATTACAATTTCAACCATCCAGTGGTGGATTTTTATTATATGCTCCTCAGGGTGAATGGCGTACTCGTCAATCTGTTTATGCGGTGGATGGGACCTATTATAAATTATATTTCAATAATGCCTTATATGAATTATACTCAGGATTTCCTGCGTGGATTAAAAATAAAAATACAGATTATAATTATCAACTCCAAGTGACCTCGGACCTTTCCACAGATGTGGTAGACGGAAACGTCGTCGTTCAACAAGAATATAGCAGTTATATTTTATGGACCCCAGTGACAAGCATCGTCTTTACTGCTTCCAACTTCCCTATTCGTCCCAGTATAGTCAATAATCCATTAGTCTTTGAAAATGGTGTTAAATTAAAAAATGGAGTGAATTCTGACACTATTTTACAAATCACCGACTTCGCAGGTGCGACCAATTACAAGGCGCAGATTAATTATACACCGACCATATATCGCTGGTTAGATTTAGTAGGAACCTCTCCTCTCACAGAACTTTCCTTCCAAGTCTGGTGGAAAGACCGTCAAGGTGAATTAAATAAAATGTATCTGGCACCTGGGGCATCGTGTACGATGAAAGTTCTATTTTCCAAGAAAGAATTAAATTATTAAGTGATTTTTTAAACTGAATTGATAATATTAAATATAATTAAATATTATAAATGTCTGACCTCAAACTTAAAGTAATTGAAGATGCGCGCATCCACAACATCGAGTCTGAGGCAACCTTCGCCGTAGAATCGAGTGCTGCCCAATCCACTTACCAACCCTTCACTGCGAGTAACGCTAGCAATAACAGCGTCACCTTTAATGTAGCGGTTCCCTCTGAGAATATCGCGATGGACCGAGGTGTTAAAGTAGAAGCAGATATGAATTTCTCCGTTAAATGTGTACCTAAGGGGACCGTCGTCCAGATGGCGGGGTATACCCAAGCATTCGCCGTTGGTCTTTATGATGGTGTCTGTGCCTACCCATTCAATTCTTCCATCTCGCAACTCCAAGCGACCATTAACAACGCCTCGGTTTCCACCTCGCTCACGGATGTGATGCCCATTCTCAATCGCCTCACTCCCCAGCACACACACTCGGATGATAATGAAGAAACCGCCAGTTTCGTGGACCAAGGTCTTTCGGATTTAGGTGAATACCGCAATCAATTTGCCTCCCCTCTGTATGCGAATCCTTCGGATTTAAGCAACAAAGTCAAACCCCGTGGTGGTCTTCCCTTTGAAATCACATACACCAAATTCGATGACGCAGCACAAACCGTAGTATCTGACGTACAAAATTTAATTTTAGATGCGGATAATCAGTCGTGGATGATATGTGTTAAATTCCGCACCTGTGAACCTCTTATGTATCTTACCCCATTTGCTCATCTCGACTCGGGTAATAAAGCAGCGTTCCTCGGTCTTCAATCACTCAACATCGTCGCCAATCTTAACACCGATTATGATAAATACCTATTCAAATCTTCGAGTGTAGGCGCTGGAACTGCTGGATGGACCCACACAGTAAGTGCTGGTGATTTAGTAGGAACTGCTGGCGCTCTTCCTGTAAACACGACAGCATCTCTTTTCCGCTCTGACCCTCGCCTTCGTGTCAACTTCCTCTCGCTCCAACCAGAGCAATATGCCAAACTCAGCACTAAAAATGTACTCCCTATGATTGATTACCCTAGATACATCTCATCTTATGGAGGCACCCTCGCATCCACCCTCGCCACCGCCACCCCTTTTACAAAAACTGCCACAAGCATTCCTTCCCCAGTCATTCAACTCTCGCAGGTGCCTGACTACATTATTGTAGTCCTAAAACAGGCGCGCGCAGCACAAAGTGTAGGACGCCAACTCACCCTCGCCACACTCACAGGATGCTCGGTGACATTCAATAACGCCTCTGGTCTTCTCGCCAGTGCTTCCCCAGAACAACTCTACGAAATCTCGCGCCGTAATGGCAGTTGCCAGAACTGGGCGGAGTTCTCTGGTATGACCACATCCCAGACACTCGCCAAACTCACCGCTACTGATGCCAACGCTGCCTCGCTCGTAGGCACACAAGGCAGTATTCTAGTGCTCAACCCCACTTATGATTTCTCGCTTCCTTCATACCTCAGTGGTGGAAGTCTAGGACAATTCGGTTTCCAAATCAACGCCCAATTCGCCAATCTTACAGGTGTTGACCTAGTCAACCCTGACCTTGAAATTATCGTGGTCAACAGTGGTGTAATGTACACACAGCAAGGCAGCAGCACTGTATTCAGTGGTATGCTCACCAAGCAGGCGGTACTCGACGCCAAAAACAGAGGTCCTGACATCGATTCGGAAGACCTCCGAGGAATGCGCGGTGGTGCCATCGTAGACAAAGCAAAAGCAGAGGCAGGACGGGTCATCGCCAAATACATCAAACGCAAAATGGGTTCGGGTGGTGCCATCCCCTCCATTTCATCGCTCGGTGGGTCAGTGGAAGGCGCCCGTGGTCTTCGCAAGTTCGCCAAATAAAGAATGACTGAATGACTGTTCTAGGACTTTAAAAAAGTTGTTTACATAAAAAAATAAAAGCAAGTGTGCTTTTCATATTCTATTTCTCCCCCCGACTGGATGCCCGTTGGCGTCATTCAGTCATCCGCTACACCTTGGACGGGGTCCCATTTGAGATTGCTTAGAGTAATGGGATTATAGGTTCAACTCCTATATGTAGTATATAATATAATATAAAGATTTTTTCTTTGTATTATAAAATGGATATTATTGAATTTAATGTGTGGGACACTCAATTAAGACTTGACACCAGAAATGGGGTGATAGAGGCATTTAGGAAAGGGTGCGAGTATTGGTACACCTTAGAGTTTAAAGAAAATAAAAATAAACCTGGAAAATATTATGTATGTTTCTTACAAAATAACCAGAAAAAGAGAAAGGGATTTTATAAAAATAGGTTAGTGTATTATGCTCATCATCAGGACTGGGACATTTTAAATCCTGCTCCGATTAAGAAATAGAAACCACATATTCATCGGTCGACATTCCATTCATTTTAGAACCTTTTTTTATTTTATTCTGGTAGTCGATTAAACTGCCACCTTTTAAAAAATCTTGGATACGAGTGATGACCCATCGTCCGCACGTGTTTATTCCATCTTCCATCTTCTGTAATTTCATTTTATTATATTTAAAATTGGATTTAGGGATTTTAGATAATAATTTGTTTATGTCATTCGGTTTCATTCCAAGCATACTTTTCATATAACTAGAGATGGATTTTAAATGCGAGGTGGGGTTGACCCCATACGAGTCAAAGTATTCATAATGGTCACCATCTCGTAATATCGCGACCCAGTGTCCCACCGAAGGTTGGGTTTCAATCAACATTATTTTATAATCCTTTTTTTTAGGTAATAAATCTTCAATCGTGTCATAATTAGATAAATCACCATATTTTATGACATTATCATCTGCTTTTTTAATATATGTGTTAAAGTCATAATTCGTTAAAAACTTATCCATATATATTAAAATCATAAATAATAAAAAAAATAGTTTATATCACATCTTCTTCAAACCACAGCATAAATCGCATCCGTTCATTTCCAGTAAATGTCCCACTATCAATTTGTTTAAATGATAAATAATATTGAAAGGGTGATGGTGTAATGGAGAGATTTTGTGTTGGGGTGGATGTGAGTGGAAAAGCACACACTAAATCTTGGGTTTGAATGACCTGATTGGCACTGTTTTTCACGGTGAGTGTGAATGTCGCCTGTTTCCCATCTGCCACGATAGAATTAGAACCAATAAAAGACCATTTTTTTAGAGTACATTGTACTGG
>TARA_R110002153_G_scaffold246356_1_pt1 | contig 9982 bp, 11 predicted proteins | sample TARA_R110002153 | Tara Oceans TARA_R110002153 (sample SAMEA4398193) | marine metagenome | biome: Polar Biome; feature: [SRF] surface water layer (ENVO:00010504); material: water (ENVO:00002006), including particulate matter (ENVO:01000060) such as... | depth 5 m
AGACTTTCATTTACGTTTTTTATGCTGCTTCAGTTTAACCATTTGAACATTGGCCGTTTCTTGTAACAAAAAACAGCTATCTTGAGGTGTCGGTTCTCCCTTAAACAACGAAGGATTATTGCTAAACCCTACTGGTTCTAGTGGTATACCAATAGAAGAACGCTCCAGTAATTGATTATTATTTAAATCCAAATATAAGCGAATACAGGTTAAACCTATGGGTAAATCCTCAATTATCAATTGAACTGTAGCTTGTTGGGCATGCTCTGGGCCGATATCTTGTAGCAATTTACGCACAGACTCTAAGTCATCCCATTGTACTTCATCAGTCAACAAACCTTTGACTTTGGAGATGGCGATATTGAGTTGCCCTGATTTATTCTCATGACCTTGGATTTGCAACGTCAAGGTCGCTGAAAATACAATGGGTACAACCAAAAGTGGGTATAAAAACCCCACTAACAAACTTACTATATGCAATTTATTCATCTACACGCTTTGTCTCAGGGTTCACAAGTAACAGTTAACAGGTATACTAAAGACTAACTTGTTGAAGGACAAACTGGCCATCTATTTATGCGTAAAGTACTAGCAATTAATTACTCTCAAACTGGTCAACTCTCCCGAATATTAAAGTCTATCAGCCAACCTATTATCCAAAGTGAACAGATAGAATTCGAAGTTATTAGCGTTGAACCAACTAAACCTTTTCCCTTTCCTTGGCCATTCTTACAGTTTTTTAGGGTCTTTCCTGAAACTGTTGCTATGCAAGCTGTGGATTTAAAACCCATCACTCCCAAACATGAACAATATGACCTGATCATTTTGTCTTATCAGGTTTGGTTTTTGTCACCTTCTTTGCCAATCGCATCATTTTTACAAAGTCCGCAAGCTAAATCACTCTTTGCCGACACCCCAGTTGTCACTGTAATAGGTTGTCGGGGTATGTGGCTGATGGCTCAGGAGAAAGTCAAAGCTCAGCTACAACAACTAGGCGCAAAATTGCTTGATAATGTGGTATTGAGCGACGATTGTGGTGCATTTTTTAGCTTTTTAGCGACGCCATTATGGATGTTAACTGGCAACAAAAAACCGCTTTCTTGGGTACCAGCAGCAGGAATAGCAGAGCAAGATATCGTAGAAGCAGAACGTTTTGGTATTGCCATTAAAAATCGACTCGAGAATGATGCAACCCCGTTAGAAAAAAGCATGTTAAAGGGTTTGTCAGCAGTCACAATTAATGAGAAATTAATTGCCAGTGAGAGGATGGCCAATCATAGCTTTGGTATCTGGTCTAAAATACTTCGCAAAATTGGCCCTCAACAAAGTACACGTAGAGCATTTGGATTGATAATTTATGTGGTTTTTTTGTTGACCCTGATACTGACAGTAGTACCTATCAGTGCACTCATTAAAAAACTCATCTCACCACTGACCAGAGATAAAATAATTGCACAAAAAAAATATTATGCAGAGCCCTCAGGAGAATAATTAATCAATGACAAAACACGTTTACATCAACAATTTGTCCGTTGCTCTGCCCAATGCTGTAGTCAACAATAATGAAATGGAAGATATCTTGGGTAAAGTGGGAGGCGTAAAGTCACGTGCCCGCGCAGTCATACTCAGAAGCAATGGCATCAAACAACGTTATTATGCTATCGACCCGGTAACGGGCGAGCAAAATTACACCAATGCAGCCTTAGCCGCTGAGGCTGTACGCGCTTTGTTTGTTAAAGACAGTGATATGCAGAATATTGATACTTTAGTGGCCTCTTCATCTATTCCCGATCAGCTTATGCCCAACCATGCATCCATGGTGCATGGCGAACTCAATAACCCACCTTGCGAAATTGTTTCAACATCAGGTGTATGTTTATGCGGCGTAACAGCTCTTAAATATGCCTACCTTAATATCAAGGCCGGTGAAAGTACCAAAAGTGTGGTGGTTGCCAGTGAGTTAGCGTCTGCTGTGATGCATGCCCGTAATTTTGAGGCAGAACGCCAACATAAAGTTGATTCCTTGGCACAACACCCTGAAATGGCCTTTGAAAAAGATTTTTTACGATGGATGTTGTCTGACGGCGCAGGCGCAGCGCTTCTGACTGATCAGCCAAACCCTAGCGGTATCTCTTTACGTTTGGACTGGATTGATTCGTTTTCTTTCGCCAATGAATTAGAAGCCTGTATGTATGCAGGTGCCGAAAAAGTGGATGGCAAGCTTAAAAGCTGGACAAGCTACACTAACGAAGAAAGAGGACAACAGGCGATATTGTCAGTTAAGCAAGATGTACGTTTGTTAAACGACAATGTAGTGCGTATTACGGTAGAAGAAACCCTCAAACGTATTATTGCCAAACGCCAGCTAAATACCGACGACTTTGATTATTTTATACCCCATTATTCATCGAACTACTTTCGTGAAAAAGTCTATCAATCTTTAGTGAATATCGACTTTGAACTGCCCTATGACAAATGGTTTACCAATTTAAGTGAGAAAGGTAATACTGGCTCAGCATCAATTTTTGTCATGCTTGAAGAGCTATTTAAATCACAGCAACTAAAAGCTGGGCAACGAATGTTATGTTACATACCTGAAAGCGGAAGGTTTTCCAGTGCATTTATGCAGCTGACAGTGGTTTAAGTGAATGAAAGCCAAACAGGTTCCTCAAGATAACAGCCCCAGTTATAGTGGCCATAAAAAATTAGTCTACGCTGTCAATGATAGTGGTCACTATACTGGCATACAATCCAGCGGTTGGGAGGTAGAAAACTTTGCGACTCAGATGGCTGTGGATGACCTCAATGAACAAACCTTAACCGCGATTAAAGACTATCACGATGGCAAAGCCTCTTCCTTAGCCTACCATATGTGTAAACATCGTTTCGATATTAGCGCTCTAGCCCAGTGCACCGGCTTCTTTCAATGGCAAATACGTCGCCATCTGTTACCTCATATATTTAGCCGTTTAAGTCAACGAAAACTCAAAAATTATAGTGCGGCGTTTTCTATCACCATTGCACAACTAACCAGAGTTCCAGAACATCCATGAGCGAAATAGTCAATCACCTGATCCACCAGCAATCTTCTCACTGTGAAACAGGTGTAGTTGCCAACATGTTAAGCAGTAAAGGTTTTGCCATGAGCGAGCCTATGGCTTTTGGCTTAGCATCGGCTTTAACCTTTGCCTATTTGCCATTCGTTAAAATAGGTGGCCTGCCCCTCATTGCCTATCGTATGCCTCCTAAAACTATCATCAAAACCGTGGCAAAAAAACTCAACATAGAACTCATTACTCGTAAGTTTTCTAATCCACAAAAAGGAATGCAAGCCTTAGATCAAGCTTTGGAAGAGGGCCATATTGTTGGTCTGCAAACCTCAGTGTACTGGTTACCTTATTTTCCCGAAGATATGCGTTTTCATTTTAACGCCCACAACCTCACCGTTTATGGCAAAAATGCACAGGGGGATTATCTCATTAGTGATCCTGTATTCGAAGAAGTGGTCACTTGCTCTCCCGAGAGTCTTCAACGTGCGCGATTTGCTAAAGGTGCTTTAGCCCCTAAAGGATTGATGTATATTCTCGGAAAGGTTCCCGAAAAAATTGATTTGGCACCACAAATTTATAAAAGTATCAAAAAAACCGCTAAAATGATGAATGGCTTACCTGTACCAGGGGTACCCTTTTTTGGTGTTAAAGGCATTCGTTATTTAGCAAAAAAAATAACAGAATTGGAAAACAAACCTAGTAAATATGCACGTTTGTACTTAGGGCATATAGTACGAATGCAGGAAGAAATTGGTACGGGCGGGGCTGGATTTCGTTTTATATTTGCCAGTTTTTTAGACGAAGCATCTAAGTTAACTGGTGATTCAGAGTTATTTGAATTATCACAATTTACCACTGAAATCGGCGACCAATGGCGTGCTTTTGCAGTTCAAGCAGTGTTATTTTGTAAAGATAGGAAATCAATTTCACTGCAAGATATAAGTGCAGTTTTGATAAAATGTGCTGAAATGGAAAAACAACTCCAGAGTAGATTGTTATCCTTAAGTGCATTTAAATGATGGCACCTAGCCCTTTCCACTTTTAGTTTACTGGAGTAGGCAAGGTGTCAGCGTCTTAATTAAACTTTAAAAGGATTAAAAAATGAAGTTACCAATCAAAGCAATATCGTTACGGACTATTATGTTGGCTATTGGCACTATGGCTATAGGCAACTCTTTAGTCGTCAACGCCGAAGAAAAAAGCGGGTTCAAAGAGGATGCAACTATGGTTGCCCTGGTTAATCTACATCCTGACAAAAAGCGCAAAGTACTCTACGCCCTAAATTACCAGTTACCTAGCATGATACCCATGTGTGCCACAGTAAAAATTGAAGATATAAGTAAAAAGGAAATTGAGTTTGTTTATGAAGGTATGACTTACCGTTATTTGTGGGATAAACATACAAAAAGTGCGGGACAATCCTTAGAACAAAACTTTAAACAATACTTCGGCAGCAGCTGTGATAAAGCTAAAGTGGCCAGTTTGAGTCAGACAGATCAGAATGGCATTAAATCTGGGCAGCCTAAAGTTGGTATGACTAAAGAAGGTATATTATTTACTATGGGTAGACCACCTATCCATGCGACCCCTTCACTGGACGGCAACACTTGGATGTACTGGTCGAACAAATGGGCTCGTAAGGCTATCGATTTTAATGAAAAGGGTGTTGTGACTCAAATTCGCTAATTCTATTAAAACAGGCACTGTGAAGTGTCTGTTTGTTTAGCCCTGATTAAGCCCCTTTAAACCAACCAAGGTCATTTTAGCCAGCCTATATCATTTTAGAGAGTTAGGCCCATCGCTTAAATATTAGCGAGGTATTAATGCCACCAAATGCAAAGTTATTCGACATAACATACTCAGTGTCAATATTCATACCATCCCCTGTAATGTAGTCCAACTCACCACACAGGGGATCAATATTGTGCAACTGTAGCGTCGGTGCAAACCATTGACGATCCATCATTTCAATACTAGCCCATGCCTCTAGGGCACCACAGGCCCCTAATGTATGACCAAGATAGCTCTTAAGTGAGCTGATGGGTTTATTTTTCCCCATAACTAACTCAGTGGCGGTTGTCTCAGCAATATCGCCTTTGTCTGTTGCGGTACCATGGGCGCTTACAAAACCAATCTCAGAGGCGGGAAGCTTGGCATCTTGTAGCGCCAATTCCATTGCCGTAGCCATAGTCTGAGATTGTGGTTGGGTAACATGTACGCCATCTGAGTTGGTGGCGAAACCCACTATTTCCGCCAAAATGGGGGCACCTCTGGCAACAGCATGTTCATAGTCTTCTAATATAAAAGTGGCAGCGCCCTCGCCTATCACTAAGCCATCACGATCACGATCGAAAGGACGTGGCGTCAAATGAGGTTCATTATTTAGGGTGCTAGTAGCAAACAAGGTATCAAAAACAGCCACAGCAGAAATACATAACTCTTCGGCACCACCGGCAATCATGACTTTTTGTTTACCATACTTTATAGCTTCATAAGCATAACCTATGCCTTGAGAACTAGAGGTACAAGCAGAACTAGTAGTATGAATTCGCCCCTTTACCCCAAAAAACACCCCTATATTCACAGCGGTAGTATGATTCATCATTTGAATATAACTGGTTGCTGTAATGCCAGACATATCGTTGTTTTTTAATAAGTCTCCAAAAGCAACTATTGGTGGGGTAGAACCAATAGAAGATCCATAGGAAATTCCCGTATCACCATTGGTCAAGGTCTCACTATTAAGTAGTTGGCTTTGTTCTAAGGCAAACTCTGTGGCTCTAGTCGCCATCACAGACACGCGTCCCATAGAACGGGTCATTTTACGGGTATAATGATTGGGTTTAACAAAGTCGGTTATAGGCGCCGCCAAATTGCAATGCAACCCTTTGACATCCTGCCACTTTGGCATATGGACTACAGCGTTTTTATTGCTACGTAGATGGCTCTCAAATTCAGTCCAATTGTCGCCAAAGGCTGAAATCACCCCCATACCTGTTACTACCACTCGTTTCATTAGGCCATCCCACCATTGACTGAAATAACTTGTCTAGTGATATACGAAGCGTCATCAGACATTAAAAAAGCGACGGTTGCTGCAACTTCATCCACTTGCCCGACGCGTTTAAGGGGTATCATTTTAATAATTTCATCCATAGGAAGATCATCTGTCATCCCTGTATCAATTAACCCTGGCGCCACACAATTGACTGTAATTTTACGCTTGGCTAATTCTAAGGACAACGCCTTAGTAGCAGCAATAACTCCACCTTTAGAGGCACTATAATTGACTTGGCCACGATTACCAATTACTCCAGAAACCGAAGCCATAGTTACAATTCGGCCACCTTTGCGTTTACTCACCATAGGCATAACCAAAGGATGTAACACATTATAGATGCCGTCTAAATTAGTGTGGATAACACTATCCCATTCTTCACCAGTCATGGCTGGAAACGCGGTATCACGTGTTACACCAGCATTACAAACAATACCGTAATACGACCCATGTTCTGCAAGGTCTGCATCAAATATTTCTTTGCATTGTGATCTATTAGCTACATCACATTGCAGAAAATAAGCATTTACGCCCAGATCTTTAATGGCGGCAACAGTGTGTTCGGCCCCTGCAGCATCATTACGACAATGCACGGTAATATCAAAGCCTTCTCGTGCTAATCGCAATGCAATGGCTTTACCTATACCTTTACTTGAACCTGTGACTAATACTCTTCTATTCATTTTTCTGTTTGCTCCTGCAAATATAACTCTGGCTCATCTGGCTCAAAAACATTGATTTTTGCTTCAACCACTATCTGTTGATCTTGTTTTATATTGCAATCAAACACACTCAGGCCATTGGCTTCTTTAAATAACAACTCCACCTGAATGAGTAACTCAGTGCCTAAAGTGAACTCCCTAACTTGGGTAATATAATTACGGGCACTCACTAAAAAACCTAAACTGACTTTATCGTCATTATCTAATTTTAAGGCATTGGCGTAGGCCGCTATTGTTTGCGCCATGTACTCAATACCAACATAAGACGGCACACTTTTGCGCAGCGGATTATAAAAATTACTGTGCTCAGCAATTTGCACCGTACATGCAGATGATGTTGCAGTGTAATCTACTAATTTATCCACTAATATCATCGGATGTGCGTGGGGCAGAACCAACTCTATTGGATAATCATTCATATTCACGTCCTACAATTAGACTTACATTATTGCCACCAAAAGCAAAAGAGTTACTCAAACAATAATGAATTTCACTTTTATTATCTGTGCAGTTTTTAACCCAATTAAGCAAAGGTAATTCTGGATCAATCATATTGTCTGACACATGAGGTGCCAATTTTTGTTGCCGCAAAACCAAACAACAAAAACCAATTTCTGTGGCCCCTGCTGCGCCTAATGTATGCCCAATGCTGCCTTTACTGGAGCTAACAAAAGGTTGATGAGGAAAAAGTTCAGCAACGGCTATTGCTTCCATTGAGTCATTTTTAGGAGTGGCGGTACCATGTAAGTTGATATAATCAATTTGTTGATGAGACAATTGCGCCTTATTTAGCGCTTGCTGCATAGCATCAATGGCCCCACGCCCTTCAGGATGAGGGGCTGACATATGGTGAGCATCACTGGATTCGCCACCAGCTAATAAACATAAATCGGATTTGTCAGCACTGATTACAGCTAAAGCGGCGCCTTCGCCAATATTAATACCGTCCCGATTGACACTTGATGGTTTACATATGCCTGATGACGTTGACTCTAGGGCGCTAAAACCATTCACTGTCATAGCACATAAAGAATCAACACCTCCCACTATAGCGGCATCAATAACACCTGCGCGGATTAACTCACTGGCGGTAATAAAGGTTTTGGCACTGGAAGAACATGCGGTGGAAATGGTCATACTCACACCTGACAATCCCGCGACTAGACTGATAAATTCAGCCACGTTTGACATTTCTTGTACCCGATAATCATATTCTTCAGGAAATTGTCCCGATTGTTGTTTCGCCGCCATTGCCCATTCACCTTTGGCGATCCCAGAAGTACTGGTACCTAAAATAACTCCAAGTCTGTGCTCTGAATATTTTTGTTTAAATGACTCTACAGTGGCAGCTATTTGTTGATAAGCCTGCAATGCCAACTGATTATTGCGGCTCTGGAAATGTGCGGGATAGGTATCTAGCTCAGGTAATTGACTAGCCACTTCTGCTACAAACACCTTAGCGTCAGGCAAAATATCATCGCGCTCCACAAACCCCTTTTGTGACCCGGCAAATAAATTAAGACTGATATCCTCAAGGTTATCCCCTAAGGCGTTAATTAAACCGAAGTCATTAATATAAATATTATCTGGCTGACATTTTTGGTATTCAGTCATGGTTTAATCAGCTTCACATAACTTAGTTAACATACGCATGCCTCGACGGGAGCTTTTTACAAAAGGATTGCTGTCGTCCCAAGCATATCCAGCCAATATAGAAGTGATCATGGGTTTAATTTCTGTATCTTCTGATTGGAAAAAAACCACATTTTGAAAACTAGTGTCATACCAAGAAGTAACAAAAGTTTTAAATACATCTATACCTTTTTTCAAGCTATCCGCATATTCAATTTGCCAGTCCACTTGTTCGCCCTTAAGTTCACGCGTCACTAGCTGCGCAGCACTAACAGCCGAACGCATGGCTATTGTCACTCCTGAAGAAAACACCGGATCAAGGAATTCACCGGCATTGCCAAGTAAGGCAAAGCTAGGGCCATATAGGGATTTAACATTAGAGGAATAGCCGCCTATCATTCTTGCGGGCTGCGATATTTCGGCTTGTTCAAACAATTCACTTAAATTGTCATCCTGATGAATAAAGGCCCACAATTGCTCTTCGAGTGTTTGTTCATCATTAAACAACTCGGGCCGAGCGACCACACCTAAACTAGAAGTGCCATCTGAAAAAGGGATCAACCAATACCACACATCTTCAATTTCTGGATGAACCGTAATCAGTATTTTATTTCTATCAAAATTGGCGTCTGCTTTAATGTTATCTTTGAAATGGGTAAATACAGCTTTACGTGGCGGCAGGTCGCTAGGCAAATTGAGATCTAACAAACGGGGTAACACTCGACCAAATCCGCTGGCATCAAGTACAAAACGAGTTTTTAAATGATAACTATCGTCCGATGTGGATATTTTTAGCGTCGCTCCATTTTCATGGGTAACGACCTCTTCTACGCTTTGCTGATATCGAATATCAGCACCAAACTTACTGGCTTCATCGGCTAATAACTTATCAAATGCAGCACGCTTAACTTGAAAAGTGGTGCCGGGGCCGTCAGAAAATTTATTTTCAAAATCAAATTCAGAACGTTCACCTTTACGATAAAAAGCAGCACCATTCTTAAATTGAAAATCTAATTTTTCGGCATTAGCATTCAGTGCATCTAACATGCCCGCTTGTTTAACAAATTCCATGCAGTGGGGCAGTAAACTTTCACCTATAGAGAAACGTGGGAAGCTTTCCCGTTCCACCACTACAGTATTCCAACCATCCTGAACCAGCATTGAAGCTGCTATTGCGCCAGCGGGGCCTGCACCAATAATGACAACATCACAATCTTCATACTTGCTCATATTTATTCCTTTTCTAGAAACGGGGCTAATTTATCAAGCAAACACTGGGGGGTGCTAAAAGACATTTCCCCCGTATCCATCTCCACCGCCACTTGTATTGTATGGGCTTTGGTTAATACTTGTTCAGTCGCTTTATCTCGCACTACATAATCAATTTTTATTCGTGTCTGATATTCAACTAATCGTGCTTCAATAGTGATCCATTCACTCAACTTAGCTGAAGCGACATATTTAATACGCATATCAACAATCGGCCACATATAACCAGAGGCTTCCATTTGCAAATAATT
>TARA_R110002153_G_scaffold44703_1_pt1 | contig 9978 bp, 2 predicted proteins | sample TARA_R110002153 | Tara Oceans TARA_R110002153 (sample SAMEA4398193) | marine metagenome | biome: Polar Biome; feature: [SRF] surface water layer (ENVO:00010504); material: water (ENVO:00002006), including particulate matter (ENVO:01000060) such as... | depth 5 m
CCAGCTTCTTTAGAGTTTGTGGGAAAAAGAGCATTTTACGGAAACAATAAGTTACAAAGATTAAAAATAGGTAATAACGAAACAAGAGTTAGAAAAACGATATTAGACACAGAAGCTTTTTATTTGTGCGGAGGAATAGGCGCTAGACAAGGTGTTGTTGACCTTGGTTATACTGTAGACAAAATTGGCGATGAATGTTTTGCTAATGACGGTATTGGTGACACGGAACATTGGATTGAAACTCTTAATTCAAGCGCAAGAGAATATGGAAAACAGTCATTCTCTCGTCAGTATAATTTAACCAACCTAAACCTAACAGAGGACGCTTTGTTTATTGATCAATATGCTTTCGAGTATTGCACATCATTGACTAATGTCGTTTTGCCCGACCCAAACAATGTTTATGATAGAGCTTTTCGGTTTTGCAATAATATAACAGGTATTGAAATAGGTTCAGAAGAAGGAAGTCGTGATGGGAATCTTTGGGCTAATTCATTTAGGGATATAGGTACAGATGCAACAAACGGCACTTTAAAAATAAACAGATCAATTGCAAACGTTGATAATAGTGCTTTTTATGGTGATACAAATAGAAGGTGGATAAAAAATGCCAATCTTAACTGTAAAAAAATAGGAAAATCGGCTTTTAGAGATCAGCTTAATCTTGATAATTTAATTTTTGGCTGGGGTGTAAAAGAACTGGGGATATATAACAATAACTCTTCTGATGTTTTTTATAACTGTGACGCCATCCAGCAAATAACCATACCTGATCCACAAAGGATATCAATGCACTCGTTCCATTATTGCAATGGAATAACTGGCGTTTCTGTGGGGAACGATATTATTGACACAAGAGGAACCCTAGAACAGAACGCCTTCAGTAGGATTGGTCCTGTAGATCCGACGGTAGGAATTGGACATGTGTATGTAGGTTCGTCGATAGCCTACATCGGATACCGTGCATTTTCAGCTTGGCACACAGATACTACTAAAAATAGATATAAGTGGATAAAAAGCGCAGAAATTAACGCAAGGAAGATTGGTAAACAGGCTTTCCAGAGACAAAGAAATATGACAGGCATCACTTTTGGTGAATCTGTCAAAGTAATAGGTAGGGATAATGACGAAGGTCAATCTTTTATATATTGCAATAAGCTAAAAGATATAACAATACCTGACCCAGAAGCTATTTACTATTATGCATTCAACTACTGCACTGGTATAACTGGCGTCTCTATAGGTAACGATGAAAAGAACACACAAGGAAGAATAGAAATTAGTGCATTTAGGAGAATTGGTCCTCCAACTCCAGCAGTTGGGGTCATAGATCTTTATGTAGGATCTTCTATTGATTACATTGGGGAGAGCGCTTTCAACGCTAGTAATGATTCGGATGGTGATAGATACAGGACAATAAAAAAGGCTACAATTAACGCTAGACAGATCCAAAAGTCATCCTTCCAAGGTCAAAAGAACATGACGGGCATTACTTTTGGAGATACTGTTAAAATTATAGGCAAGGATGTGGACGAAGGTGACACTTTTGATAATTGCACTAGTTTAAGGGATGTCGTTATTCCAGACCCAGAACAAATTTACTATCGCGCTTTTCATTCGTGCCGTCTTATCACAGGCGTACATATAGGAAATGATGAAAAAAATACAAAAGGGGTCATAAATAAAGAGGCTTTCAGATACATGGGTACTGACAATTCGAATGGGCATCTTTATGTTGGATCTTCCATAGATAAGATAAGAGATTTAGCCTTTTATGATGACTCCACTTACGCTTGGATTAGAAGTGCTGAAATAAACTGTAGGGAAATCGGTGGAGACAGGTCTTTTGGTAATCAGAATTATTTGCGTGATTTAACTTTCGGGTCGGGATTCAAAAAGCTCGGGTTAGCATACGACTCTACTTTAACTAGAACATTTGTAAGTTGCACTTCTTTGACTGGTGTCAGAATTCCAGATCCAGAAGAGATTTGGTATAGGTCTTTTGAATCTTGTAGTTCCATAACTGGAGTCTATATTGGTAACGATACAGAAAATACAGATGGTTATGTCGGGATTGATGGGTTTAGGTTTGTCGGGTCAACAGCACAAGGAAACGCTGGCAATGGTCACGCTTATGTAGGATCTTCAATAAAGAAATTAGATAGTGCGGCTTTTTACGGAGATACATATTGGCTTTATTCTGCAGATATTAATTGCGAAGAAATTGGGTACCAATGTTTTGAAGAGCAAAGAAATCTTAAAGAGTTGACTCTTTCAAGCGGCGTAAAAACCATAGGTGGTAGAGCTTTTTATGATAATTACGCTTTAACTGGTATTAGGATTCCAGATCCTGCATTTATTGACCAATACGCTTTTCAGTATACTCAAAATTTGAGCGGAGTTTATATTGGAAACGATACAGAAGATACACAAGGTATTATAGCTAATAATGGTGGTGCATATATAGGGTTAAATGTTGTTAATCAGGGTTATTTATATATTGGCTCTTCTATAAAATCTATAGGCTCCAACTCTTTTGAGGCTAATTATCAATGGCTCAAAAAAGCAGATATAAATTGCGAAACAATAGGTTATAGGGCTTTTTACAATCAAGACAATCTTACTGGCGTCACTCTGTCAAGTGGGGTTAAAAATATTGGAGTGCCAGGTTCAGAATCAAGATCTTTTGATAATTGCGAAGCATTAAAAGAATTGAGAATACCAGATCCAAAACATGTAGGTCCATACGCGGCTCTATATGCTCAAAATATAAGTGGCTTATATATTGGAAATGAAACAGAGGATACAAAAGGTGTTATAAAATATCACGCTTTCACTCACTTGGGTCTAAACTACAGAGGTCAGGGTCATGTTTACATAGGATCTTCTATAGATCTTGTCGAAAACTTGGCTTTTTACGACAATTTAGATTATAACCATATAAAGACTTTGGACGTAAGATGCAGAGAAATTCAAGCGGCAACTAATTATGAACATGGAGTATTTAGAAATCAGAAATTGATGACGGATGTCTCTTTCTCTAGCGGTGTTAAAGTCGTCGGAGATTATGCTTTTAATTATTGCGCTGAACTAACTGGAGTTAGGATTCCTGATCCAGAGTTACTAGGAGGAGGTACTGCAATGGGCGGCGTTTTCCGTCTTTGCCCTAAGTTGAGTGGCATATACATAGGGAATGACACAGAAAATACAAGTGGTGTTATAAAAAGAAGAGCTTTGTGTGATGATAACGGAGGAGATGTTCAAGGCTTGGGTCATCTTTATGTAGGTAGCAGTATAGATAGGATAGAGCATCAGGGAGTTGGAGGATATTATTATGCGAATGGAGGGTTTTATGGCAGACCTTGGTTGAAATCTGCTGATTTAAAATGCAGAGAGTTCGGAGATATAGCCTTTATTGGTCAATTGAATATGACTGGTGTTAAATTCTCGGATGATTGTCGAGTCTTCGGCTATGCCTCTTTCGAGTCTTGTAAAAAGTTATCGTCTGTAGTTATACCAGGAGCTACAGATGTTGCTTCTGATGAAACTCTTATAGGAGAGCTAGCGTTTAACAATATTGATGATTTAGATTATGTTGATATTGGTTTTTCTGATGGTCGTGATGGAGGAACAATTGTTGAGACGGACGCGTTTAGAAACTGCGGTGAAAATAAGATTGGCGTCGGTTACGTCAGGCTCGGTAGAAGCGTAAAAGCAGTTCGTGACTACGCTTTTTACGGTGACTACAAATGGATTAAGGAAGCTTTTGTAAATTGTTTTAATGTTGGCTCTTATTCGTTCGCTGAACAGACAAATCTCGACACCCTTACTTTTTCATGGGGGGTAAGAAACATCAGGAGTCATGCATTTAATAACTGCACTAGTTTAACTCGCGTGAAAGTAGAAAGTAATAAAATAATTGCCATTGAAGCAAACGCATTTGCAGGATGCCCTTTAACAGAGGTGTATCTCAATACAATACAAAGTAATGTAAGTCCTGGAGCATTCCCAGCGATGTCTGCGGCTGGAAAGTTTTATGTACACCCTACTTATATAGCAACATGGGGCTCTACATTTAATGGTCTCCCAGTACTTGAATGGCCTAATCCGTATAATTTTGTGTAAAATAAAGAGATGAGCGAAGAACTATTGTACGACAGATCTAGAAATATAAGCGGCATCGCCTTAATTGGTGATTCTGAATATACGCCTTCGTATGGATCGTCTGTAACGTTTTATTCTGAGAACGCAAAGTTTAGCACTAATGATAATTATTATCAGTCTTTACCTAACGGAATAAATAATGTAAAAGCTAATTTCAATTTGATTTACAAGGTAAATGAAGATGGGGCTAGATCTTTGGCTAACTACTATGAGAGTTCCGAGGGCGTCAACTCACTTCCTATAAATACAGACCCTTCAATATATAGGCAAACGTCTGGTTACTGTACAGACTATTCAATAAGCCATATAAATAATCAGCACTATGAGTTCAAAGCCATGCTGGAAGTCGTAGAGGCCTCTAGCGTTCTTAACTGGAAAAGTAATGCTTTTTTGAATTACGATTCTACAGAGTGGAAATGGGATAGAGATTATAAAAAAAATGACATAGTTTATATTTTAAAAAACGACCTTAAAATAAACAACTTTTTTTACTGCGCCAAAGATCATAAATCGTCCGCTTTAAATTCTCCAATTGGTGATGATTCAGCTTGGTCTCAAGACTTTTTTTGGGAGCCAGATTTAAATACAAGCACTCAAGTCAAGATTGATGCAGAGAGATTCGAAAATGCGAGTTTTACAGCTTTTAGCAAGATAAGAAAAAACGCAGCTACATTCCCTGTAGATTATTCTTTTTCAAACATATCAGATAAACAACTGAGGGCAATGCTCCACTTTCTAGAGAATAAATGTGGCTATAGAAGGTTCAAACATCAGATACCGTCTGTTTACAATAGACCCAAAGTATTTATATGCCCTTCTTGGTCTCATACATTTTTATACGACAACAATCATAATCTCAGGGTTTCTTTCGAAGAAGATCCTCTTGGTGTCATACCTAAAAAGTCTACATATGACAGCAATGTAGACTTAAGTATTGTTACAACAGTTTACGACCAGAATGGTGATGTTCTTGTTATACCTGATAAAGAAAACCCTTTAGAAGGAGGAATTGAAGGATCTTACTATACAACAAACACGGGTATACATAGTATTAAGATTGGTAATTCTGCATCTAGTATAGGCTATAGAGCTTTCTCTGATTGTCCAACAATAAGTGGAGAATTGAAAATACCAAACACTGTAGAAAATATTGATCAGTTCGCTTTTGGGGGTTTTATAAATAGCGATAGCGGTTGCAGGTTTACAGGAAGCTTAGAGATTCCAGATAGTGTTGTTTATATAGATCAAAACGCTTTTAGGAATGTTCCTTTTGATGGCGAGTTGGCGTTGGGATCTGGTTTGAAATGGTTAGGCAATAATTGTTTTAATAGTTGTGGTTTTACTGGTTCTTTGGAGATACCAAACACAACTACAGCTCTTGGAGGCGGTGCCTTTAGGAATTGCACTGGCTTTGATGGGGCTTTAGAATTAGGAAATGGGGTAGAGGATATATGGGATTTTACCTTTGAAAAATGTTCTTTTACTGGGCCTTTATCAATACCAGATAGCACAACTTACATTGGCAATTACGTATTTCAAGATTGCCCAAACTTTACAAGTTTGAGTATTGGTTCTAATTTGGAATCTATACGTGATGGAGCTTTCAGAAGATGTTCGGGATTTTTTGGTGATTTGATACTGCCAGAAAGTTTAACAGGTCTTGGAGTTCAGTCTTTTATTGATTGTGAAAATTTTGATGGTGAATTGAAATTAGGAAGTTATTTATCAGTAATACCTAATGGATGTTTTGCTAGGTGTAGTAATTTGACTGGAAAACTGACTATACCAGAGGGTGTTACGGAAGTAGGTAATAATGCTTTTTTATCTTGTTTTGGTTTTTCATCTCTTGAATTGAGTAATGTCAACAGATTGCTTACATCTACTTTTGATAACTGCACTGGTTTTAAGAGTATTGAAATACCAGAGACTGTAAATTACATAAATGACCGAACCTTTAGAAGAACCGCTAATTTGGAATCTTTTTATATAAATTCAAACTCCAGTGTCTTTGTCGGCACGGATGCTTTCTTAGAAACTAATACTGGTCTTAATATTTATGTGAAGCAGCCTTACTTATCTAGTTATGATTCTTCATGGAGCGGTGCGCAAGGACTGCCAAATGGTGTAACAATACAGGAATGGGTTTAGTGATATGTCAAGGGTAACGTTAAAAAGTAATAATTCTGCGGTTTTAATTGGAGCTTCTCCAGCTTTTAAAACTTTTGATGAGGCTGCAACTTTATTTGGGGGCGTTCAGAGCGTGTCTTTTTCTGTACCTTTGTCCAGAGAAACAAAGAAGCAGGTTGGTTCAACTTCTTATGGGGTAGATGATTTGGTTAGACATACATATGTTGATTTGAGTATTGATTATCTTTTTTCCCCGACAATGATTAATGAGGATTATCTGGGATTAAACATAAGACCTAATTTTATACCAGATCCATCACCGCAAAGCCAAGAAGGAGGTCTTCTTTCTGGAATCGATGATAAATCTTATAATTTTTATGTTTACAATCACCCAGATCAGGGGTCTGACGCTGTAGATTATTTAAAGGGCGATGATAAGCTGTCTCCAAATGATGGTGAAATAGTTTCTTTTGGTAACGCTTATTTGTCAAACTATTCAATTTCTTTTTCGATAGGTTCTTTACCTACCGTTTCTACATCGTTTAAGTGTTGCAATATGCAAGCGGAAAACTATACTGGACTAACAGATTCTCCAGCTATAAATTTGGCGGCTGGAAATAATGAAGGTGTTGGTAAATTTATTGGTTCGCAGACAAGAACAATACAACAAGGTTTTTACGGTAATCTATTCGATTTGGATTTAACAGAACCTGTAACTGCGCAACCTGGAGATATTACAATAGAGTTGGAAAACATTCAAGTTGGAGGGCAAAAAATAGATGTTGATAATCATTTAATAAACTCTCTATCAATTGATATTCCAATAAGCAGAGTTGATTTGTATGGGCTTGGTTCTGATTATGTAAGAGGCAGAAAAATTCAATATCCATCAAGAGGAACAATAAACATGTCTTCTTTGGTTAGTCGTTATGAGACTGGCATTATATCGGGATTGTTAAAGAATGAATCTACTTACGAATTTTCATTGAGGGTTAAAAGCTGCAAGGGTTTAACTTATTCTGACCTTGACTTTGAAAACGCTAAATTAGAGAAGTTCGAATACAGCACTACTATTAATGGAGATATGCAGTATTCAGCATCTTTTTCTTTCGCTTTAGATAATAAATAAAAAAAATGAAAGCAAAATCTTACAGAAGAGACAAGTTATACACGATAGCTCTCGACGGGAACAATAATGTAATAGATTATAGTTCTAATACTGTACCTGTCGGATTTATGTCTGGAAATAGCGAAGTTAAATCTGTAGACTTCATGCAGAATGAAAACCCAGGTTATTTAATAGGAAGTTATGCTTTTTATGATTGTAGTTTAGTAGGGAATCTTGTTATACCTGATAGTTTTACGGGCATAAGAAAGAACTCCTTTACTAAGTCTTACGGTATAAATGATATTTATATAAACTTGCCAGTTGAGAGTATTTTCGGAACAACGAGTACAAATTCTCCTGTTAATCCGTTTTACGATGGTCCAGTTGGTAAATTATATATAGCCCCAGAATATATAGATGGTTATGGTTCAATTGGGGATACTTACCCAGCTACACTAGGAATGGAAATAGACCTGTGGAGAGAGAAGGGGGTTTATTTAGAAAAAACTTATTCTTTAACAACTCCATTTACCGTAGAAGAAGGAGATTCAATGATGGTAGATGTAATTACCCAAAACGTTCCAGACGGCACTGTTCTTTATTGGGGTGTATATGGAGATCCAAATCAAATTGGGGAATTGGATCTTCTGGATTTATCTCCCGTTCAAGGCTCTATTACAATAAACAATAATCAAGCTCAGATAAGTATAAACATATTAACGGACGAATCGGACGAAAATACGGAAAGGTTTTACATAGGTTTATTTGAGGACAATTCATATCAAAATGTTTTACGTTACTCTAATTATATAAGCATAATAGATATTTATCCGACTTACGAAGTCATACACAACACATCTGTAGATGAAGGCTCCTCTCTGTTTGTCACTGTCAATACAACAAATTTAGATAATACCACTCTTTACTGGTCATCAACAGAACAGGTCGATATAGAACAGTCTAATGGTAGTTTTTCTATAACAAATAACCAAGGTTCTTTTTCTATACCTATAACAGTAGACTTGTTTACAGATCCTGGTGAAACATTTACCTTTGTAGTAAGAGAAGATTCTATAAGTGGCGACATAGTTGCTACATCGAATACAATAACCATAAATGATGTTTTAAACCCACCGAGCTATACTATAATTCCTCAAGATAATTTTGTAGACGAGGGTTCTGCTCTTTCTGTTAATATACAAACACAGAATGTTATTGCTGGCACTGTTTTGTATTGGAGTGTCACAAACCCAAGTCAATTTAATGTCAGTAGTGGAACCGTCACTATGAACAGCTCGTCAGAAACATTTTATGTTTCCCCAAAAATGGACAGCGTCGTTGGGGATAGTGATTCCTTCCAAATTAACATAAGCACTGTTTCTGGTGGTCAACCAGTTCAGACATCAGAATCTATCAGTATTACAGATAGAACACCAACTATTAGTTTTGTTAATAACTCGCAAGTTAACGAAGGTTCTATTCTTGTTGTCACTGTAAACACAACTAACACACAAAATCAGACACTTTATTGGACTCTATCAAGTACAACGGATTTTGTTGCGAGTAGTGGATCTTTTTCTCTAAACAACAACTCGGGTAGCTTTAATGTTCAGCCAGAAAAAAACGACGGTGAAGATCCTGGTGAAAATTTTGTTATAGAAATAAGAACGGCTTCTACTTCTGGCCCTACAATTGGAATTTCTGACCAGATAGATATAATTGATGTTACTGACCCTGCAGATTATATTTTCCCGACACTGCCAGAATCAATCGATGAAGGTTCTGACCTTGTTGTAACGATCTCCACCCCAAACGTTGTAGACACGACTGTATTGTATTGGACTGTCACCAACCCTTCTGAGTTTCTTGTCAGCAGTGGAAGTTTTACTGTCACAGGTGAAGAGGGAACATTTACTGTATCTCCAGAGCTAGATGATAAACTCGATGATAATTTAGATCCATTTTTGATTCAAATAAGAACAGTAAGTACTTCTGGACCCATTCAAAAAGAGTCTCAAAACATTTTAATAAACAATAAAACAACCGACAATGAAAATCCAAATTCAATATGGAATAAGATTGGGGGAGACATAGATGCTATTGGGGGCAGTGATTTCGGTCAGTCTGTTTCTCTTTCTGATGATGGAAACACTTTGGCAGTCGGTGATGATAAGCATAGCAGTGGAGGATCAAACATAAGGGGGAAAGCAAAAGTTTATAGAAACTCTGCAGGTTCTTGGATCCAAATTGGTCAAGATATATTAGGTGATAACACAAATGATCAGGGCGGGTATTCTGTATCCCTTTCGTCTGATGGAAATAGATTAGCAATTGGATATGTAGACAGCGATATAAATGGTGTTGACAGTGGTTTAGTTCGTATATACGAATATAATGGAACAATATGGAATAAAATCGGTCAAGACATAGCTGGTTCCACTGATAGGGTTTACCTTGGTTGGTCTGTAAGTCTGTCCTCTAACGGGAATATTGTAGCTGCTGGCGCTCCTCTTGAAGATAACTCTGGTGGTGTAGAAGCGGGATCTGTTTTTGTTTATGAATACAATGGCTCTAATTGG
>TARA_R110002153_G_scaffold20255_2_pt1 | contig 9977 bp, 8 predicted proteins | sample TARA_R110002153 | Tara Oceans TARA_R110002153 (sample SAMEA4398193) | marine metagenome | biome: Polar Biome; feature: [SRF] surface water layer (ENVO:00010504); material: water (ENVO:00002006), including particulate matter (ENVO:01000060) such as... | depth 5 m
AGAAGATGAGCCAATGCTTATCCGTAATTACCCGAATGAGGCTCCGATTAACGATCCAGCAACGGGCGGCTCTTATGCTGCGGTGTCGAACTGCTCCATACTGTACGGCTTAACTTGTATCAACGTCGATGAATCTGTCGGTTTCCCGACGTATGGCAAGGCAGTAGGAAAGCTCCTAAACGCCAGCGGTGTTTCGGGTGTGTTTGGTAGAAATCCTACAGGCACTTCCCTTACGTCCGGAGGTGTTTTGGATACGTGTGTCGGTGCTGATAATTACGACAGAGCGGCACCCGGCAGTAATAGCTCAGACTTCATGCTCTACCTTGACAAAACTCCTAACGGTGACGCATACCTCATTGATTGTATTGCCAACGGTCCTACCGCAGCCGTTGTAACAACGTGCGGGATGAGGGCAAAACACCCAGCAGATTGGGATGCCGCCACTTATCAAGGTAAAGATCTGGCTTTTTATCATCGATGTGCCTCACCTAATGTTAAATCAAGTGGGTACACCAGTGTCGTCCTAAATGCTGGCGACAGCTTTCGGCATGGGGTTACTGTGTTCGATTCCTACCCTATTCGATCAAATCCCGCACAAGGGCAAGTTGGCAGGCCGACCCCACTCACGCAATCACTGGTGAGTATATCGCAGGGTAATTTACACATTGGGGTCGGGAGCACAAGCGGTTCATCGGCAGCCGCATGGACAGATAGACTTTTCTTCTACAATGACGAGTTTTTTGTGCAGCCAACTTTCGAGGCTTTCGAGATCGATTTGTCTGTTGGTGGTAGCACCATCCCTGTAGGGAATGAAGGTGTTGATGTTCAGTCAAGCACGTTTTGGGCAGACAGCGATTTAGATGTCTCTGCTACGGTATCAAGCATTTCATACGCTTGGGCAGATCTTAACGTACCATCCACAGGTGACGACGACCGAGCGGGTGGACAAAACAACACGCGCGTTTCGTTCCCCGGTTCAGCACAGAAAGTAGCGGCAGGGAAAACGTGGACTTGGAACGGCACTAACTTATCTGGAGTAGATTTATAATGGGAACTATAGTCAATTTTGCGACTAACAACACCGGAAATAGCGGTGCTGGGTACAACGAAGCACTCCCCACTTCAACGGGGATAAAAGTAGCGGCAGGTGCGGCGGTTGACAGCACGGATTCGATCATTGCGGATATTTACTTCGAGGTGATCGCAACAATACCCTCCACTACAAACAACAGCAACGCCGATGATGGGTCTGGCTTCCCTACACTCGTCCAGCAACGGTTGGTGAATGGGTATACGGATGCAGCACCGCCGCAGATGGTTATAGGGGGACTAACTGAAGGGGATAGCGTTGATGTTCTTCTTTATGCCTATCATGGTTTCAATAACCCTTCAACGGTCACTGTAACCTCTGGGACTTCCTTTTCTGGGAGTTTCACATCAACAGGGACTTACGCCGCTAGAACAGAAACCGGAACAGTAACTGTTAATGCGGCAGGTACGATCACAATTGATCTGGGCTCGGCGACAGGAGGGGCACTAAACCTTATCCAGATCGATATAACACCCGCAGCCCTATCTCTAACAGCACCAGACACAGTAACTCACGGTGTAGCCACTACAGCTACAGGTAATCTGTTGTCAACGGTCAACGTTACTACAGGTATGACTCTGGAGTACGGGACTGTAGCGATAGCTCAGACAGCAACGTTTGTTGATCCTGATCTTAACTTCACACCAGACGTAGGTGTACCTACAGCTTATGGTCCAGGTAACGCAGTAGACTCACTACCGTTAACCCCTGACAGTGCAAGCGCAGGGACCACACCTTACCAAGTTACTTTGGAAGTCACAGATGGGTAATGTAAGAGTAAGTTCCATCACCAGAACCCCTGTCGATCAGGGGGGAGGTGTCTGGGGAGGCTTGGGGGCTGGTGCTGCTCCTTCAATCGCCTACCCGCTAACCTATGCAGATAGAACCAAGACGGTAACAGTTGGAGCAGATGGATTAGGCGATGGCTCTATTGGCTCTCCTTGGACACTGGCGCAAGCCATGACTACTGCGGTAGCCGGTGATGTTGTGGGGATTGAAGCAGGGACTTATATCGGTGTTCCTACCTTCCATGCTAGTAGTTCTAGGGTCCAGCCGGTCTTTGAACCAGCAAATTCTGGAACGGCCTTGAACCCCATCGTCTTCATCGCTGAAAATCTAGCTTATAACAACACCACAGGTCTTTCTGATATTCGCACAGGCGTGTTTTCTATAGCTCACGGGAATACTGGCGACCCAACAAGCGCTCAATTCCAGCCTGTTATGGGCGGTAATAACAAAGACTACATTCACTGGGTAGGTCTTTTCAGTGACGCCAGCAATACAAACAACCGAGTCAGGGCTGACTGTGGAAACATCACGCATTGGAACGCTGTAGGGTGCGTAGTGGCGAACTGTAAATTGCTTGGGGCAGAAGCGGCTTATTATACCGTTCAGAATGTCGGGTCGTCACCCGACAATAATTTCTCAGGTGTTAGAGCAGAAGATACGTCAGGAATAGAGATCTACGGGAATCACTTTGAGCAGTTTAGTTTGTCAGACACAGAAGGTAGTGGTGTAAATATGTCGGCGGTACTGAATTATAGATCCGCTCTTCTTGATATACACCACAACTCTATCTACACCTGTGGTAACGCGTGGCAGCCTAAAGGGAGCTACGGTACATACGACAATGAAGCGTGCAAGTTTTACAACAACTTTGTCGATAACTGTAGTCAAATGGTAAGAGCACACGCTCTGCATCAGTTGTCTAATCTTATTCACAACAATGTCCACAGTAACGCTAACGGCCCCCTCTTCAGCACGAATTCAGCAGTTGGTGGTATCCGACAAAGCGACATCAGGCTCTTCAACAATACCCTATCCCCTAAAGACCAGAACATGACTAGCGGGGTTTTAGGGTTGCAGCTTATGTCTTTTGATTGGCAGAATGCTGATGGAGCTGTTGATACTATTAACATCGCCATGTTTAATAACATTCTTTATGAACCTCGATTCCATTTAGCGAGTTCTGAATTCACAGGGAACGATATAACAACTTGGACAAACTTTGCGGACTACGATTACAACTGTGTATACGGGGCTACCTTCGGTGTCAGTATCCCCCCAGCAGCTACTGTAACTTTCGCTGACTGGCAAGCAACGTCCGGTGAGGATGCCAATTCAACCACCACTGATCCATTGTTTGTATCAGCGACAGACTTTCACCTACAAGCGGGATCTCCTGCACTAACCGGCGGTAATGACATTTATGACTTCTACGGTGGCGGTGCAGGTTCTACCATCCCACAAGGGGCTTATGTCACAGGGACAGAGCAAATTGGTAACGGAGTAACAATATAATGGCAACTAAAGTAACACGATATATCGTTTCAGGGCTTGCGACAGGAGCGGCGGACGGGACAAGTTTGACGGACGCATGGCCCACTTTTACAGCAGCAAATGCCGGTCTTGATCTGGCTTATCCCAGCGGACTTATTGTTGCCGATGTACAGGTGGATATACTGTTCTCCAACCCTAACTCAATTGACGACAGCACAGCACAGGTCACGCTAGATTCCATCAGTGATGTTACCCGCTATCCGAGCTTTATTCATTCAGGTGCTAACGACTACGTACTTGTCCCATCATCGGTTAATAATCATTGGCTTATCGCAGGTACAGCTAACGCAGGGGTTCCCTACTTTGAGCTTCATGGTGGTGGAAAACTGAATATGACAAGGGGTTTTACCGCAAGCTCTGGTAATACTCGAGGGATTTTCAGGCCACAAAGAGCCAGCGCGCTAATTGATGGAGTGAAGGCAAGAGGGCTGAATGGGAATACAGGCAGCGGTTTTATTCGCGCAATCGAACAGAAGAATTACAGCAATACCGTAAAAGTGAGCAACTGTGTTTTTGCGGATTTTGAGGATGCAGGGTGGGCAGCGCTTAGAGGCAACTGCGACAGTTACAACAACGTCTATATTAATTCCCCCGAGGGTATAAAAGAGGACGAGACAGGAGTACTTACTTCTCGCAACGACATATTCCAGAGTTGTACGGTTGACATTTCGGCAGGCGGGGCTGATGTAAACTACCGTCTATCGGATAACGCGGTAGTCTGGGGCGCTAATGACGTTTTAAGCACGACTCTCACGTTCGTTGATGCAGCTAATCTGGATTATCACTTAGCTGCTGGAGATACGGCAGCTCAAGGTGTGGGTGTTGGGCCTAGTGTAGATGCAGACGTACCCGCAACAGATGCTGAAGGTACAGCCCGCAGTGGTGCAACCACAGACATTGGCGCGTACATTTTAGCAGCCACAGCCTCAACAGCCTCACGCAACGTAACTAACGTAGCAGCAGGAGCAGTACAGACCTTTCAGGTTATGGAAGCAGGGGTTAATAAGACAGCAGGAGAGGGCTTAGGAGGTAGTGATCTAGTTCTTATAGAGAATAACCACCAGGTAACTGTACCGTCTGCTGTTAGCGGAGTGACGTTAACAATAGATCCAGACACTTTAGACTATACGGTGACAAAAGCTCAATTACCGGCAGGCAGCAGCATTACATTTGATGCTTTTTACTATAGCCCATCTACTGAAAAATCTAGCAAGATAGCGGTTACTATTACCGCACCACAAATACCGACAGGCAGTGGTAAACCGATACTGAAACCTGTCACATCTCCGATACTATCCACACTTTTGAACTAACAAGGATTTAATCATGTCAACAATAACAGCCACAGGCTACTTTCCATCCGCAGATGGATTTTCTTTGCAGCAGAGCGCCATTCTTTACGCAGTAGGGGGTACAACAATTGCGGGTTCGCTAGAGTTCAAAACATCTGAAGGAAATTGGGTTCAATTGCCAGACTCTAACGGAAACTCATCGTTCACAGCAAATTGGATGTTTGAGCTTACGGCGGGATATGGCTTGATGTACAGAATAAATGTATCAGCGGTCACTGGAACATGGGATTGGAGCTACACCCCAGGTAGCTAAAATGAAACTCGATGACTTTCCAAAAACTAAAGAAAAACTGAAATCCGTACAACCTCAAATAGAACTCATTCGACTAGAATCAAGCGCGGGTGTTTCTGCAATCAATGCAGTACGAGAAGAGCTACACCTACCAAGCATAACTGTCGAAGATCTTCTATTTGTTGTATTAGCAAGACTAGAAGCTCAACTAACAAAAACCTCCTAAACCTCGTTATCTTGTAGGTATAACTAAGCCCTGAAATTTCAGAACCTTAGCTATACCTACTTTGCATTTAACTAGAACCACCGTACGGTAATTCCATTATGGAAGGACCACATTCGCCCAAAGGAATAACGAATGACAACCGCAGGACATTCACGCGCCAACGAAAATAAACGTATACGACAGGAAGCCCTAAGAGAGCAATTATCGAATGGGAAGCATGTCGAGCATGTTATTGAAATGGTTGACAAAATATCACGATTGGAAGATGAGCTTGATGCTGGACAGGTTAACCGATTAAAAATTGCGTCTGATTTAAAAATGAGGCTGATTAATAAATACCTTCCTGACTTAAAACAGAGCGAGGTTGAGTTACAGGGCGGTATTACTGCGGTGGATAAGACTCGCGCAGAGCTTGAAGCACGATTGCGAGCAGCAGGCTTAGACCCGGAGGCTTATTAATGGCGTCGGTTGAAGTTCTCCGAGACATTGCCGCCTACCTTGATTACAAGGATGTGCATAAGCTGGAGTTCTTCAAGCCCTATCCTTGGCAGCATGATTTCTATGCGGCAGGATTAACCCACCGATTCAGAATGCTGATGGCAGCGAACCGAGTCGGGAAGACGTATAGCCAGGCGGTTGAAGTTGCGTATCATTTGACCGGACTGTACCCCACTGATTGGGTGGGAATTAAATTCAATTTCCCGCCCGACATTTGGGCGCTAGGAGTATCCGGTGAGCAGATCAGAGACGTTATCCAAAAAGAGTTGTTTGGTGATCTTGTTCCCAAAGAAGGTTTTACTGGCACAGGGGCAGTGCCAAAGCACTTAATTGATACTTATATCCCCGCCATTGGTACACCCAGGCTAGCTAAAGAGGTGAAGGTAAAACATATCTCTGGGGCAGCGTCGAATCTAGGCTTTCGTTCCTACACTCAAGGACAGCATGTCCTAATGGGAACAGCCAAAGACTACATTTGGATCGATGAAGAACCGGAAGACGCCGAGATCGTCCCACAGTGCACGATAAGGTTAACCACAGGCAACAAGAGCAAAGGTGGGTACATGGTAATGACCATGACGCCGGAAAATGGCGCTACAGAGCTCGTTAATCAGTACACCGGGGAGAATCGCTCAGACGCACAGTGTCTTCTGAATGTAACTTGGGACGACGCTCCACATTTGGACGAACAAGCCAAGAAGGACATTCTATCTAACGTACCTTTGTGGCAGCACGACATGCGCTCAAAGGGCATTCCGGTACTGGGTGAAGGCATGGTCTATCCAGTCCTTGACGACGATATTATCTGTGACCCGTTTGAAATTCCCAATTACTTTAAGCGCGTGGCAGCGATTGACTTTGGTGTTACTCACCCCACGGCAGGGGCATGGGTCGCTTATGACGCCGATCAAGACATTATCTATTTAACAGAAGTGTATCGCAAAGGCGGTAGTGGTGATGAGATCTCCGCACAACACGCAGCAGTGTTCAATGCGAAGGGTCGTCATGTGCCTGTCATCTATCCGCACGATGGAGATAACGAGCGAGGCACTGGCCCAACGTATCGAGATATGTACACCCAACAACATGGCGTGAACATGCACTTAAAGTTCAGTAATGAAGGTGAGTCTCAAAGTAACTACGTTGAGCCTGGGTTGATGTACTTGTACGACAGAATGGTAACGGGGCGCTTTAAAGTCTTCTCGACATGCAACGAGTTCTGGCAAGAAAAGCGTCGCTATCACCGCAAAAAAAGCAAGATCGTAAAAGAATTCGACGATGTTATGGATGCGGTTAGGTATGCCGGTTGTTCAGTAACTCGATTCGGTGTCGCAGGCAAGAAGAAGGAGGCATTTAAAAGAATGTCTCCCAAATTAGGGAAGTTTTAATGAGAGAATTTCAAGAAAAGTCAGAAACTGAAATCGTTTCAATACTGAAAAACAAGGTTGAAGCGTCGAATTCGTATAACCAATCCGAGTTGGCACAACAACGCCAAGACTCGATGAATATGTATTACTTGAACCCCTTGGGTAATGAGATCGAAGGCACGAGTAGTATTCAGTCAAGTGAAGTCTTCGACGCTGTTGAAGGTACGAAGTCGGTGATCATGGAATCACTGACGGCAGGCCGTGATCTAATCCATTTTGAACCTTTGAATAAGAATGACGTTGATCTTGCGAAGATGGCTAATCGCTATGTGAAGGATCGTTTTGAAGAGAACAACGGCTATCGATTCATGATTGACAGCCTTCACGATGGCCTATTGGCGAAGAATGCAGTCGCTAAATACTACTGGGTTGAGGACAAAGAAGAGCGGATCGAGCCGTTTATGGGTATGAATGAAATGGCTTTTAACGCCTCACTGCAAGACCCTAGTTTGCAAGTTTATGAAGTGTCGCAGATGCAAGGAATAGATCCACAAGGGATGCCTTTCTCGGTCTTTAGCGGTGCGTTTATTCGCACGACGGACAAATCTCATGTGGGCTTTAAGCTGATTAAACCCGAAGACTTTTTTGGGGATGAGACGGCGGAGACTGACGAGTACTTTACGTTTGCCAGTGATCGAGAAGTTTTGAGAAAGGGTGAGTTGATTGAAGACTACCCGCACTTAGAAAAAGAGATCCGCAGGGCAGTAGCTTTTAACAGCAGCCTACAAAATCAAGACAGTCTCACTAGGCACTCTAACGACGCAACATGGACAACAGCGAGTCAAGACGAGAAAGCTGCGGAGCGGGAGCCTGTTGAAGTTCACAACTGTTATATACAGCTAATGGGTAAAGAGGGGTATGGAACCTACCAATTCAAAATGCTATCGGAGAGGTATCTGCTGTGGGATTGGCCGACTGATCAAGAGGGTAACGACCTTGAAATGTTGCCAGAAGATTTTAATCCCGCAGCCGGAGAGTTGGTTGACGAGTTTCCTTATTTAACCTGGTCACCTTACCCATTGAGTCATCGATGGGATGGATTGTCCCAGGCCGATGGCGTGATGGATATTCAAATTGCTTCGACGAGTTTAAAACGCTCAATGATTAATCACACGCTGAGAACAAATAACCCAATGCGTGAGGCGAATCTGGACAATGTGAGAAACCCGCAAGACTTAATCGATAACGTCATTGGCGCGATTATTGATAAGGAAAGTAGCGCGGGTATGGGGCCAGTGGTGACCTCAATTGACCAACCGCAAATGAGTATGGCGGCGTTTCAAACGCTAGAGATGGTGAAGCAGGAGTCGGAGCAGCGGTCGTCCTATTCACGGGTCGCTGGCGGTTTAAATCAGCAGGCACTGAGTAATCAAAACTCAACCGACATGATTCAGCTTATGACCAACGGGTCCAACCGTCGCATTATGTCAATGACACGCACGTATGTTGAATTGTTTATGAAGCGGCTGTATTTGAAGATTTATCAAATCGGTGTTCAGAACGATAAAACTAAATACAACGTTGAAATAAACGGAAATTGGGTAGATATGTCTCCGGCTGAATGGCCGATGCGACCGAATATGCGAGTGGTAAATTCAATGACACCGGAAGCGGCGATTGGAAGTGCGATGGCAAAGATACAGATTCACCAACTTTTGTCAGCAGACCCAGATGCCATGCTGATGTATCCCGACAAGAAGAAGTTCAACATGTTCTCGGAAGTGCTTAGAGAGCTCGGTGAAACTGATATTTGTCGCTACATCGAAAATCCCGATTCGGAGGTTTACAAAGCTGCTCAGAACAATATGTTGAAGCAGCAGCAAGAACAAGCCCAGCGACAAGCTGAGATGGCGCAGGAAGCCAAGCAATATCAAGAACGACAAATCAAGATCCTCGAAATGCAGACGCAAGCGGGCGTCGATCAGGGTCAGCAGAAGCTCGATAACGACGCAGTGAAGTCAGCGGACGCTCAATCGTTGGATGAGGACAAATTTGCTCATCAACAGGACAAGGACGAGGCCGAGATAATCCTGGAGACAAGGAAGATTGAGGAAGGCACAAGCGTATCGGGAGTAAATATAGGTGGGTAGAAGATTAGCAAAATTAGCGGATGACTTTGTTTCTCGTATGGCTAGAACAAAGGCTGACTATGAGGATACCAACTATTATCACGGCACAGGCGCGCATATCAAAGAGGGCTTCATTCCATCTGAGTCCGGTAATCTTGGCGGCGGCGTTTATCTGACACCAAACCCTGATAGCGCATCAAAGAGAGCTGTATTATCGAAGTATAGGAATAGAGACAAAGGCAAAAACCCTAATGTCTTACAGACTAGGATCAGGAATGATTTAAGTTTCTTTGATATGAATGAAAACCCCTTTATGGATCTGGACATCAATAAGCTAAAAGAGCAGGGCTACGATGGAGTGCGGAGGTTTGATGATGATGTATTGCAGGAGATTAATGTCTTTGACCCATCCAACATTCGCTCAGTCAACGCCATGTTTGACCCCGCCAAGAAAGGATCATCGGATCTGTTAGCTAGTACCATACCCGCAGCACTGGGAATAGGCGCACTGGCTACTGGTGAGGATGCCGAGGCTGGTGTGATCACTAAAAACGGTAAACGGATTATTGAAGCGTGGCATGGTACGCCCCACAGCTTCGATAAGTTTAATATGTCTAAGCTAGGCAGTGGTGAAGGCGCTCAGGCTTATGGTCATGGTATGTATACGGCTGACTCCAGGAGTGTTGCGGAAGGGTATAAAGGCGCATTAACAGGCAGGCAGGCTAGAGATAGTTTTTTAAATT
>TARA_R110002153_G_scaffold97646_8_pt1 | contig 9976 bp, 7 predicted proteins | sample TARA_R110002153 | Tara Oceans TARA_R110002153 (sample SAMEA4398193) | marine metagenome | biome: Polar Biome; feature: [SRF] surface water layer (ENVO:00010504); material: water (ENVO:00002006), including particulate matter (ENVO:01000060) such as... | depth 5 m
TGAAACGCTCAATATTTAGCTTCACTTTGCTGTTGTTATGCATGCCGTCTAGTCAAGCTAGTGACTTTAATACCAAAATAAGTAGTGCTTTGCGCATAGATGATCGTTCATCACGAGATGCGAGATTTCAATACAAACTCAGTGTTACCCCGTCTTTTCGAGTTGCTCAAAACTGGAGTCTTCACGGCTATGCGATAACCGGCGATGACTTTTCTTCGAGTCACAACACCATTAACGCTAGTACTAGCGACTCTTTTTATCTGCGCCGCTTATTTGTCCGATATGAAAGTGAGAACACTAAAACCGAAGTGGGTGTGATCCCCACATATAAAGGACGAGTGTCCTCAACAGGCTTATCAAAAGAAGGTTGGATCCAAGGGATCAGACATGTCGTGGCAAGCCAATCAGGGAAATTTGAGTGGGTATTAGGAGAACTGTCCGATACACGTTCGTCGCAGGCATTGGGTATTGCTGAGCAACTCAATTTTATCGAAGTTGAATTTTCGAGTTCAGTGAGCAATGATTTCGCTTATGAGCTTGGCTTTGAGCGAATCTTAAACGCTAATTATGCGCGTGGTGAAATGCGCTTTAGCAGCCAAACGGATGTCAGCTATGGGCTAGAGATCATTGGTAATATTGCCGAACAAGAATTCAAATATGTTGCTAGCCTCACATCTGAGTTCAAATTAATGTCCTTGCCCGCTGAATTATTTATTTATTATAGCTTTGTAGATGATAATTTTGGTCAAAGGGCCGAATTAACCGAAGACTTTTTATCCACCGGCCATGGGTTTTCTGCCGAACTTGAATCGTCGATTGAGTCTATTAAGCAACTAAATTGGTTTAGTAAAATCGAACTTTACGAGGGAAACTCTCGTATTCAGCTGGGCTTAAAATACAGTCTCTCGCTTTAAAGAGCTGGTTTTGCAATGCATTACTCAATTGAGCCCCTAAGAATTTCATGTTAAAACCACCAAAAAATGTAACTTTTTTGTTTTCGCCTATTTAAATGAGCCAAACTGTAATTAAATTACATATCCTTTAAGAACATAAAATCTAAAAAGCAAACAAAATGAATATAACGCAAAAAATAATTAACTTATATTTCAACAACTTAAAATATGTTAATTAATTAACAAAGAGTTTTTACATAAACTCAAATAAAGCGAAACAAAGAAAATACAACATTTTTCTGTAATTTAATTACCATTAGTATCGAGATTTGAAGAACATATCTCTTTCACAAACTAATTATTAATGGAGTATTGAATATGATAAAGTTATTTGTTTCTATCGTAGTATCTGCAGCATGCTTGTCTTTCAATGCTATGGCTGGACTTGAAAGTGCTAAGAACGTTAAATTTGTTGGTGACACCGAGTTTGCTAGCTTCTGTAAAGCCGCAGTAAATAATGATGTAGGTTTGTTTAAGCGCTCTATTGAACGTCAAGTAGGGATTATCGCAAGCTCTAAACAACGCGTTCTTGACCTAGTATTAGACGCCAATAACGTAAGCTGTGCAGGTAAAGGCTTAACTGAGTTTTCTGAAACTCGCCAAGCTACTGATGTAGTTAACTTTATCCAAACCAAACAGCAATAATCAGAATTCTTTAAGCAAGCTAAACCGAATTTGGTTTGGCTTGCGTTCTGATTTATTGTTTTCGCTGCACAACCTTAGCTTTACAGCAGCCTAATTAAAGACCCTTACCGCCAATTGGACATGTTTCAAAACGCTCCCCAAAACCAGTAATCAAGGGGCGTCCTAATTTAATTGCAGCCTGCACCGACGGTAAGTTAATAGACGCTTTGTGATGCGTTTCATCTGTCCATACTTCACTCACCCACAGGGCGTTTTCTTCTGTTTTGTCTTCAGCGATGATATAGCTGATACAACCTGGCATATCCGCGATACCGTTCAATAATATCGTAGCCAGTTCACTACGTTTTCCCTCAACACACAGTATTTGTCCAATTAATCCGTACATGGGATTTTCTCCTTGTTGTTTGGCAAAAGTTAGCCTTGGACTCAAACCCAGTAAGCCTAGCCAGATGATAAATTGTCGACGAGTTATCAAAGCCGAGGTAAATTCCTGGTTAAGTATTAACATTATTGGCATATTGACTCCAATTGACGTCTAAATATCCATCAGCATCTCGTCTATTCAAATTCGGATAATTAATCACAAACGATAGTTTGTCACCCTATTTTTTATTGGCTAGTGATAGCGTTACGCTTGATACAATTCCAGTGGCAAGCCATCAGGATCACTAAAAAATGTAAAGGCTTTACCGGTATACTCGTCAATTCTGATGGCTTCAACTGCAATCCCCTGCTCTTCTAGGGTTTGTTTCACTTGAGCTACCGACTCAACCACAAAAGCTAAATGGCGCAGACCTCTCGCCTCAGGATGACTTGGTCGTGACGGAGGGGCAGGAAAAGAAAATAATTCAATTTGACCACCATCTGGTAAGGCTAAATCGAGTTTGTAAGATTGTCTCTCCACCCGATAATTTTCTGCAATGATGGCCAAACCCAAAATCTTAGTATAAAAAACTTTGGAGCGTTGATAGTCTGAACAGATGATCGCAGCATGGTGGATACGCTTTAGCATTTGTTTAGTCCTTGATATAAAAAGCTTGTAAACCAGTTAACTCATCACATCCAAGGCGATTAAGCACAATTTGTGAGTATATAACTCAGAGGCATTAAGGTGATGCTAATTGACGGCCTTAGGTGCATTGGCTTCAAACTTCTTTTTAGCACGCATAAATACTTGTTGCCCCCATTGTTGGCCAATTATCATCGACTCTTGCATGATGGCAGGTTGTGCCGAAATTAACTTTTTACCTGCAGGAGTAGAGTAAAAGCTTAGAATCGCTTGAATATCTTCTTCACTTAGTTGCTTTTGGTACACCGGCACAATGGCAGCCATAAGCTCCTTGGCATCCATTTCTTGTTTAAAGGTATCCCAAAATGCGGCAGGCGCATCGGGTATCATTTTTTGCATGGCTGGCAGCATTTGGTTCATCATTTGAGTACCGAGATCGCCCGCTCCGGTTAATTGCATTAACTTATTAACACTTTCCTTTGATGCCTGTTCAGCAACACTGCTAAAAGCGATACACAAGCCGAGTAAAACACCACATAACTTTTTCATATTCATTCTCAATTTAAATAAAGTAGTATGGTTTCATAAATTACTATTTTTTCATACCCATAAAAAAACCGCTCAAATGAGCGGTTTTGAGGACAAATACAGCTTAGTTTAATTGGTTAAATCGTCAAAAAACTTTTTAACACCATCAAAAAATCCGCTTTCTTTAGGTCGATTCTTAGCCACATCTTTGCCTTTGCCCATCGAATCTTCTAGTTCTTCTAGCAATTCTTTTTGACGAGCACTTAAGTTAACCGGCGTTTCGATAACAACTTTACAAATCAGGTCACCAACGTTACCACTGCGCACTGATTTAACGCCTTTATCCCGCAAACGGAACATCTTACCGGTTTGTGTTTCAGCTGTTACTTTTAATTTTACCTTACCTTCTAGGGTTGGAACTTCAATTTCCCCACCTAAAGCTGCACGGGTAAAACTCAAAGGCACTTCACAGTATAAATTGTTGCCTTCACGGGTAAATATTTTGTGCTCTTTAACATGCACTTGAACATAGAGATCGCCAGCTGGCGCGCCCATTTCTCCAGCTTCACCTTCACCTGTAAGGCGAATGCGGTCACCCGTATCAACACCGGCAGGTACTTTAACCGAAAGGGTCTTGGTTTTTTCAATACGTCCGTGACCACGGCAAGAGCCGCAAGGGTCTTTAATAATTTTGCCTTTACCCGAACAGGTTGGACATGTTTGCTGCACGGCAAAAAAGCCTTGACGCATTTGCACTTGACCTTGACCGTGACAGGTAGAACAGGTAACCGGACTAGAGCCCTTCTTCGCGCCTGAACCGTCGCAAGTATCACATTCAACTAAGGTTGGAACCCGAATTTCAACACTTTTGCCACGTACCGCTTCTTCCAAAGAAAGCTCAAGGTTGTAACGAAGGTCTGAGCCTTGACGAGCGCGAGACTGTCGGCCGCCGCGACCACCGCCACCAAAAATATCGCCAAACACATCACCGAAGATATCACCGAAATCAGCACCCTGCTGGCCTCGACCACCGCCACGGTTAGGATCAACACCTGCATGACCATATTGGTCATATGCCGCGCGTTTTTGCGAATCGGTTAAGATTTCATGGGCTTCTTGAATTTCTTTAAATTTCTCTTCCATGGCTTTATCACCCTGATTACGATCGGGGTGATACTTCATCGCAAGGCGTTTATAGGCCTTTTTTATATCGCGCTCGGCGGCACCTTTCTCGACGCCCAACACTTCATAATAATCTCGCTTCGACATATCGCTTGTGTATCCTGATAAGTTTGTTCTTACTGCTTTTAACAGTTATTTTAAGATTTTCTAAAACAAACAAGGCGCAAGTCGGTTTATCCGCTGCGCCAAGTTTGTATCAATGGGGCCACAGTTAACTCTGTCCCCATTGATGCTTTCAATAAGATTTACTTCTTATCGTCTTTTACTTCTTCAAACTCAGCGTCAACAACATCGTCATCTTGCTTCGCTTCAGCACCAGCACCAGCATCTTTAGGTTCTGCACCCTGAGAAGCAGCTTTAGCTTGAGCAACTTCCATCAACTTAGCAGACGCTTGGATTAACTCTTGCGTTTTAGCTTCAATTTCAGCTTTGTCGTCGCCTTTGATGGCTTTTTCAAGCGCGGTAATAGCCGTTTCGATTTCAGCTTTATCTTCGTCACTTAAGGCGTCACCAGCTTCTTCAACTTGCTTACGTGTACCGTGCACCATGCCATCGGCTTGGTTACGGGCTTGAACTAATTCTTCAAATTTAGCGTCTGCGTCTTTGTTCGCTTCTGCATCTTGTACCATTTTTTCAATTTCATCTTCACTTAAACCAGAGGATGCTTTGATGGTAATTTTTTGCTCTTTATTGGTATCTTTGTCTTTGGCAGACACATGTAAAATACCGTCAGCATCGATGTCAAAAGTCACTTCGATTTGCGGTGCGCCGCGCTGAGCTGGGCGTATACCCTCTAGGTTAAATTGACCTAAAGACTTATTGCCCGCGGCTTGCTTACGCTCGCCTTGTAATACGTGAACCGTTACCGCGGCTTGATTATCTTCAGCCGTTGAGAAGGTTTGAGACTTCTTGGTTGGTACAGTGGTGTTTTTCTCGATAAGCGCTGTCATAACACCGCCCATTGTCTCGATACCTAAAGACAGAGGCGTTACGTCTAGTAACAATACATCTTTAACATCACCAGACAATACACCACCTTGAATCGCTGCACCTACGGCAACTGCTTCATCAGGGTTTACATCTTTACGTGGCTCTTTACCGAAAAATTCAGTCACATATTTTTGTACTAAAGGCATACGTGTTTGACCACCAACCAAGATGATATCGTTGATATCATTAACGGTCAGGTCAGCATCGGCTAGTGCTTGCTTAAGCGGCTCTAACGTCGCTTGAACCATTTTTTCAACCAGTGACTCTAATTTAGCACGGGTTAGTTTAATGGCTAAATGCTTAGGACCAGAAGCATCTGCAGTCACGTAAGGTAAGTTAACTTCGGTTTGCTGAGCTGAAGATAATTCAATCTTCGCTTTTTCACCGGCTTCTTTCAGACGTTGCATCGCCAATGGATCTTTACGTAAGTCAATACCACTGTCTTTCTTGAATTCAGCAACCAAGTAATTAATAACCTGGTTATCAAAATCTTCACCACCTAAGTGAGTGTCACCATTGGTCGCTAATACTTCAAAAGTATGTTCGCCATCAGCTTCGTCGATTTCAATGATTGAAATGTCGAATGTACCACCGCCTAAGTCGTATACCGCAACAACGCTATCGCCTTTTTTCTTGTCCATACCGTAGGCAAGAGCAGCAGCAGTAGGCTCGTTGATAATACGCTTAACATCTAGACCGGCAATTCGACCGGCATCTTTAGTTGCTTGACGTTGTGAATCATTGAAGTAAGCAGGTACGGTAATAACCGCTGCAGTGACTTCTTCGCCCAAATAATCTTCGGCGGTTTTTTTCATTTTTTTCAATACTTCAGCAGAAATTTGCGGTGGCGCCATTTTTTCGCCCTTCGCTTCTACCCATGCATCGCCATTATCAGCCTTAACAATGTTGTAAGGCATAATATCGATGTCACGTTGCACTTCTTTGTCTTCAAAACGACGACCAATCAAACGCTTGATAGCAAACAAGGTGTTTTTAGGATTGGTTACAGCTTGGCGTTTAGCAGGTGAACCCACTAATATTTCGCCATCTTGTGTATAAGCGATGATTGAGGGAGTTGTACGATCGCCCTCTGCGTTTTCAATGACTTTGGCTTTGCCGCCGTCTAATATAGCAATACAAGAGTTAGTTGTTCCTAAATCTATGCCAATGATTCTACCCATTAGTTAATCTCCAAATATAGTTCTAAAAGCCTGTACACTTTGTGGGGTTATTATTTCTATTTTCAATATCTGTTAATAAAAATCTTATCTTTTTAGTGCACTTTTTTTGTTTAAGCTTGGACGTCAACACCACTTTCTGGTGCGCGTGTGACCATGACCATTGCAGGACGTAATAGGCGTCCGTTAATTTCATAACCTTTTTGCATCACTGCCATTACCGTATTAGGTGGTAATTCAGCATTTTCTTGCATACCCATAGCTTGATGTTGTTCTGGATTAAAAGGTTGGCCTTGCGGATCAATCACTTTCAAACCAAATTTTTCTATGGTGTTGACAAAAGACTTGAGGGTTAACTCAACACCTTCAACCACACCTTTTATTGCTTCATTGGTAGGATCGGCTACTTGTAAAGCCCGTTCCAAATTATCTGCTACAGGCAATAACTCACCGGCAAAACGCTCGAGAGCGAATTTACGTGCCTTGTCAATTTCACCTTCAGCACGTTTACGTACATTTTCTGCATCTGCAATTGCACGCATTACAGAATCTTTTTGTTCAGCAAATTTTGCTTCAGAAGCTTGTAACGCAGCTTCAAGTTCAGCAATACGCTGTTCTTCTGGACTCTGCAATTCACCTTCAACGCCTTCCGGTATATTGGATGTTGCGTCTACTTGTTCAGCTGCTTGAGCCAATTCTTGTTCTTGTTCAGGTGTGGGTTTCGACATGCGTGACTCCGTTTTCTTTTTCTCTAGTGCAATATGGATTGCAGCTATTAATGGGGCTTGTTTTAGCGGCTTCAAGAGTAAAAACACGCAGATTTTAATATTTTATGCAGAAATTTACGTTTAGGCTTTAAAAACAGCGCTTTGCTGTAAGTTAGTGAACAGGTAAAGTACGACTTAATCGATTATTTTGGTTTACCTATGCTGAGTGTTTGGACAGTTTCCATTGCCGTTTTCTGCTATTTGCTATTATTGTTTGCACTGGCCTTTTGGGCCGACAAACGAAAACGAGCACAACAGCAACATCCTTATATCTATAGTTTAGCCTTAGGCGTGCACTGCACTTCTTGGGCGTTTTTTGGCACCACTACCCAAGCGGCGCAATATGGCTGGGCTTTTGTTCCCACTTATTTAGGTATTATTTCGGTTTTTTTATTCGCTCACCCCGTTCTTAGACGCATCGCGCTGTTATGTCATCAACATCAAGTCAGTTCACTTGCTGACTTTATTAGTTTACGTTACGACAAATCGCATTTGTTAGCCGCCTTAGTCACCATATTGTGTTTTATGGGGGTTATTCCCTATATCGCCTTGCAACTTGATGCGGTTACTCAAGGGATCAGTATTGTGGCGGGTTTAGATGCAGGTTGGTCAGCCAACATTGGTGCTTATGTGGCGGCACTGATGGCTTTATTTGCGATATTATTTGGTACCCGTTCTCTCAATTTAACCGAAAAACATCCCGGCTTAATGTTAACTATTGCCTTTGAATCAGTGGTGAAATTAGTTGCGCTCTTGCTGGTTGGTTTATATGTTTGCTACGGACTTTTTGATGGTGTGCTAGATTTACTAGGTCAAGCCCAAGCACATCCGCGCAGTCTACAGATTGTTGAGGCAGATTCGGCTTATTGGGTATTTGCCAGCCATGTATTATTGGGTATTTGCTCAATGTTTTGTTTGCCAAGGCAGTTCCACATCAATTTTGTTGAAAATAATGGCAGCGAAGAGTTACGCACCGCCCGTTGGTTGTTTCCTCTTTATTTAATTGCTATGTCACTTTTTGTTTTACCTATTGCCATTGCCGGTCACATTATCTTCAGCGGTGATCCGAGTGATATTAATTATATGAGCAGCGATACCTACGCCTTGGCATTGCCTGTTGCCAGTGGTAACGCGAGCATTAGTTTAATTGCGTTTATTGGCGGACTCTCAGCCGCCACCAGTATGGTAATAGTCGCGACACTGGCTATGGGCATTATGATTTCGAATAATCTAGCCACCCCCCTGTGGCTCAAAATTCAGCTGAAAACATTAATGCAACATAACCTTACGCCTAATGCGATTATGTTGATCAGACGTTTAACGGTTGTCGTGGTTATGGGCGTGGCCTTTGTCTACCATCAAGATATCAGCCAAGCTTCGCCACTCGTTAATAGTGGCATCATTGCTATCGCCTTATTATCGCAAACAATGCCGATTATAATCGGAGGTTTGTATTGGAAAAAACGCAATAAAGTTGCTGCGCAAATCGCATTAATCGTTGGGGCGGCCTGCTGGTGTTATTGGTTATTATGGCCAAGTATTAAAGCCAGTTATTACTTTGATCAAGCTCCAAGTGATTTGCAACTGGCGCAAGGGTTTGCCTTGAGTCTATTAGTCAACCTGTCCTGTTTTGTATTAGTTTCATGGCTTTGGCCAAGTCAACGCAACAGCCTGCTTGATGCCCAAGCACCTTTATTTACTGCGTTAAACAAGGCCACCAAGATAGCTAATTTATTAGCGATTACTGAAAAAGTGTTAGGTAAAGAGCGCCATTTATCCTTATTAAAACAATTACCACCCAATCAGCATGCCAATTATGCCAGCCCTAAATTGCTCGACAGTATCGAAAGTGAATTAGCCGGACAAATAGGTAACGTCAGCGCTCGAATATTACTGTCAGCCATCGCTGAAAAAAAGGATGTGGCCTTGGCAGAACTGGTTGAATTGGTTGAAGAGGCCAATCAAACCTTCCATTTTAATCATGAAGTATTGCAGTCATCAGTAGAAAATATTCAACAAGGAATAAGTGTACTCGACAGTAATTTAACCTTATTGGCCTGGAATCAGCGCTATATAGAGCTATTTGCTTATCCGAATGGTTTTATCAAAGTTGGAATATCCATTCGGGAACTGTTGCTATTTAATGCTAAACGAGGCCTGTTTGGCGATAGTGGTGACATCGAACAAGAAATCGAAAAGCGCATTGAATATATGCGCTCTGGCAGCCGTTACAAATTTGTCCGTGAGCAGGAAAATGGGCAAGTGATTGAAGTTAACGGTAGTCCCCTACCCGGCGGCGGATTTGTTACGACTTACAGCGACATTACCGATTACATTAACATCCAACAACAACTGCAACAGGCCAAAGAACAGCTAGAATATCGAGTTGAACAACGCACTCAAGAACTACAAAGTGCTAATGTAGCGTTAGATGCTGCACGCAAAGAAGCAGAACAAGCGAATGAAAGTAAAACAAAATTTTTAGCCGCTGCAGGCCATGACTTAATGCAACCTTTTAACGCTGCCAGCTTATTTGCTGCTTTATTAAAAGAAAAAGCACCTAATCAAGAGCTCGCCGATATGAGTCAAAGTTTAATTCAATCCCTCAGTAGTGCGGAAGAATTACTTACCGCTTTACTCGACATGACTAAACTCGATTCTGGCGCACTCAAAGTAAACCAACAGGCTTTTTTCATCGATGATCTGCTGCGCCCCTTGGTTAAT
>TARA_R110002153_G_scaffold51460_7_pt1 | contig 9973 bp, 11 predicted proteins | sample TARA_R110002153 | Tara Oceans TARA_R110002153 (sample SAMEA4398193) | marine metagenome | biome: Polar Biome; feature: [SRF] surface water layer (ENVO:00010504); material: water (ENVO:00002006), including particulate matter (ENVO:01000060) such as... | depth 5 m
CTTCTTCAAGATCTAAGTCCGGCTGTACTTTTTGGAAGTATCGAGCCTTAGCCTTAGTGCTTGCCTTCGTGCCAGGCGCTAGAAGAGCGAAGTTCTGTTGCATCGTTTGGATTTCTAGGAAGCTCATATCGTCAAGTGCTCCCTCCATTCGTGGTTCAATAGCAAGATCAATCTCTTTCACGTCTTTGAGAATATCACCCACCTTCATTTCAGCGAGTGGTGACTCACCTGTTTGAGCTTTAATCTCTTCAGTGAAGCTGTCTCGGACCTCAATCTCAAGATCATGGAACCGAGTCTTCCCATTCTTCAGGAACTCGACCTCGTTTCGTGCGAACTGCACCTCACGTTCTTGATTGAGCAAGAGAACCCGAAGATTCATCTTGTCGGACTCAAGCTTCTTGAGTTGCTGCTGTCCTAGTGTCGGTGACGGATCGGTGAGTGAGTTGAAGTCGATGTTCGTAAACTCAATAATTCGCTTTGTGATCGTGTCATCCCAGACCTGCATGTTCTGGTTATTCACCCCGTAATCCACAGTCTGAGGTTGGGCCTGTGCTCCAACGCCCTGAGTAATCTTCTGCACCAAAGGTCGATTAAACCCGGAAGACCGGTCAACTTCCCATTGTTCGAGGAGTCGTTCCATCTCATCAGGATCGTTTGAGTAAAGCAGTTGCAACGGACTCGCCGCATCCACCGCTTGTTTCGCTGTGGCGTTCGTAATAGTCGTATCGAGTGAGGCCAAAGGAATAATGAAGTCCATGACTCCCCATCCGAAGTAGTCGCTTCCGATTCCCTTGTAAAACAAGTCTTGCTTGAAAGGAGCAAAGGCTTCACCGTCTCGTCCGATGAACGGATAGTCGTCATCCTTTAAGAGTTTGAACACATATCCATTTGATCCGTGGAGTTCAGCATGAAGCTTGATCGCCGGATCGTAATACAACACAACTTGGATTCGTTCTTGTTGGTCTTCGTGCGTTTCCTCAATCTCAGCTTTGTTGAAGTTCTTCCCATCGTCGTCTGGGTTCACAAGATCACCAGAAGCAACGTTATTGAGCATTTCTTTCCCGTAAATGTGAGCGTACTGATTCAGTGGGTAGTTAATAATACGCACGATGTCAGTCTCTCCGTAATATCCTCGCATCTCAGAGAAGGGAGCGTGTTCATACTTCGGGTAGTCAGGGTTCCCTTCCTTGTTGTTCTTCACCCCGAACTGGACCCAGGACTCACCCCAGATAAGATCAGACTTGGCCTCGGAAATAGCACGACTGTATCCTCCACGGTATCGCATGATACGATGTGCCTCAGTCACTTGGCCTGATAGTAATTGCTTGGACCTATCAAAGTTCATCCCGAGTGGAGAGAACTTCACAAAGTCAGCGTAAAGCTTTTCTGCTTGAAGCCTGTTCCACGCTTCGTGGGCACGACCAGACAAGTAATAATATTTCTTTGTCTCCGGGAGTAACGGTTTCACTCCAGAGTTTTCTTTGTAGATATTGATAAGCGAGTTCAATTGCTTAGACAGTTGTTCGAGCACCTGGTTACGTTGACGCCATATACCATTCTTGAATTGCACACGACGACTTACTAGGTCGACGAGCTCTTGGTCTTGCGTTTGAACGTTACCCGTTGCCTTTAACAGATATGGATTTGTGGACATTAGACGGGGCTGAAAGGATTAGTTGATCTCATTTTAGCACGTTTCTTTTCTTCGTGAAAGCGCCAGATGTCGTTAGTCGGCATAACTTTCTGTTTTGTCTTCACCGTAACACCGGCATATCTTAGTGCATCTGCCGTATGGCTAGCGAAGTCATGGAGCGGGGTTTTCTTGTAGACCTTGTTCAGTTCATCGTACTCTTGCCGGTAGTTCTCCAAGAGCTTGAGTCCGAACCCGCACTTCTCAGCATCAAAGAAACACTGCTTGAGTAATGCCCTAGTACGTGAAATCCCCTCATCGACAGAAAGACTCGGCGCTACTTCACAAATATTCCCCAGTGTTTCCATGGCCGTCTCAAGTCTCGGCTTACCAGTCGTGAACTCTCGGACCCTAATGTCGTGAGGAAACACGTGCTTCGAGTATGTGTACCCTTTCTGCATAACATTCGTCATGTGTTTCATGAAGTCCCCCTGCTGTTCGTAGTGATCGATCACCCGCAACTCACCGTGGAAGTCCTGAATAAACCAGACAGCCGTGGGATCATTAATCCCAATATCCCAGAATGTCATGACAGGCATACTCGGATCGTAATCAACCTGTCGAACTCTGTTGTTTGCGTATAACCAGCTGATCTCGTCTGAGTAGTAAGCACCGATAGCACCAGCGTTGAAGTTGCAGTAATACTCCTGCAAGAACATCGTCTTCTCCATCGACTCCTCCTCCTCCTTCAACAATTCCATGTCCACCCCATTTGTGTCCTCCACCGTCTTGAGAGAGGTAAACCAGGTATCGTGTGCCTTAGCGTATTCCCACAAATCAAAGGCGTGGTTCTTCCCATTCGGTGTCGTGTTAAAGATCGCCCATCCCCCATTCTCAATCAAGATCGGTCGGATCGTCTCCCAGGCAAGAGGATGTTGAAACGCATACTCTGACATCACCACACCTTTCGGCGATGTACCACGAAGGGCATCATAATTATCGGACCCGACAATTTGAATGATAGACCTATTAACCAGCTCTATCTTCATTCCTTGAGAGTTCTTGGCCGCCACAATAACATCAGGACAGTGATCCATAAAGTCTCGATTGTCCCACAAAATACGCCGACCCTGATTGAACTGTGGAAAAACATAATAATAAATCCCCTGTTCCTCAATGGCCCTCTTAATCATGTAATTAAAACACGACAAATCCTTACCAGCACGACGATGAAAGACCACAAAGGCCCTGTTAATACCCGAGTCCATAGCCTGAAAGAGCTCTAGCTGATAGGGCCGTGGCTCAAAGTTGTGCGGAATTGTTATTTGGGGCATACGCTATTGGATTTATCTGTAGCTTCTCACCACCTGAAGTAATATCTGATTCTGTTCGTGCTAACTTTGGCTTAAAATACTCGAGAATGTCCTTGAAAGAGCTTAGGTAAGCCTTCTTATCCTCAAGGTAGAGCTCCTGCATAGCTCCCACACACTGCTCTGCTCCATGAGTTAATAGATATTCGCCAATACTATCCCACTCTCTGGATTTCTGAGCTTTGACCTTTCCTCCTTTGGCCTGCCACTCTTTCGTTTTCGGATCATCTTTCTTAAAAGGCATACCGTAAGTATTGACTAATTTTTACAATAACATCTTACTCTCATCCGTCATTCTTTGCAAACCCTGGACCCTTTAGTGTGATATGGCAAGGGAAAGTAAACTGTCTTTCCATCTCCCTTCCACATTCTTTGCACACTTCACGATCATTAATTCTTAGGTACGACTTCAATATATCCTGATCCTTTTTACAAGCGGCACAATTATAAATATATTTCATCTAACTCGTAAGACTTAATTGAAAAGCCTTCTTCTTTGCTTGCTTGGCTGCCTTCTCTATAGCCCCAAACACCTCTCCAATTTGATCTAAGGGCAGTTCTACATGAAACTGCATGTCCACCTCCACTTTCCCCACAACGTCCTTTACACACAACGTGAGGAGTTTCTTCGGTTGTAGTATTTCGTTTGTAATATCTGCCATCAGTCTAAATTATGATAATCCTTCCAAAATATAAAAGCGTCTTCCATGTGTTCCTTTAGCTCTTCAGCCAGATACCTTGATACACTGAAGTCCATTTGCAGGTTGATTAAATCATCGGCACCCCTCTTCTTCGTTCCATGCCGTCTTAACCATTCTTGTTCTAACTTCTTGAGTGGTCCCTCCATAACCAAAACATAAACCTTGTTGTGTGCTTTGTAAAAACTTAATTACTTAAATTCACTTAAATACTTAAATGTTCAATGTTAGGGGTGGCTTATATATATATAATTATATTAAAAAAAACGTGTGTTGGGTATGGGGGTGTTTACGTATTAAGTACATATAATATATAATATATATATATATATATATCTATATACCTATATATAGACTATAGAAACGGCCATCCCGCTCTATGAACAACTTATTTCGTAGGTGGTGTCAAATTGATACATAAAAACATTGGGTTTTTTACAAAAAAGGGTAAATCTTTCTTTACTTATAAAATAAGTATTAATTATATATACTCCCAAAATCAACTATTTGTCATGACAAATCAGTAATTTCACCAATAAAATAGAGTGAGGTCAATATGAAATCACTTGTATATTACAAAAAATAGCAGTAGATTTCTCTTACCGGGTCGGACCGGTTAATCACAAACAGGTACCTTTTATATATGAGTGTTTCTTGTGGCGGAGTCCGACATAACCTGTGTCCGCCACAAAAAGCACTTTTAAATATCCTTATTATGGAAAAACAAAAACTCACACAGTCGCTGGAGTACGCCTCTAAATTACTTATTGGTAATGAGAGGAAACTTCTCATTAATTCCCTACTCTTTAATATCGCAAAGGTAGCTTCCTTTCACCGGGTAAAGATAGACTATGATGGGGCTAAGGACATTCCGGTATGTTATAACGCCATTCTTTTAGGAGGGAGTAGTATGGGAAAGTCTTCCTCTCTTCGTGCCTTTGGGGAGCTGTTACGGGATGTGGAGTTCTTGTGGAAAAGAGACCTTGAAGAAAAGAAGGCTCATTTGGAAGAGTCCTTAAAGGGGCTTAATGTAGCTAAGTCGGTAAGAATGATACCTACACTGGAGTCACAGTCGGGGACCCATCAAGGGTTCTTGTGGAATAGGTTCTTGCTCTCTATTTATGGAATGGGTGGATCTTCTCTTATACAGGATGAGTTTTTAGATCACTTCGTTGGAGGTCAGAACCTTTCACTCGATGCGTACATAAAGGAGGCCTATGACTTTGGGGATAATGGTGAGGTCTTGAATAAGAACTTTTCCAGTGGATCTATTAAAGGGGTTCCGTCTAACGTCTTTCTTATTTCTACGGCGGACAAGTTGTCGGAGGATGACCGGATTATGTCCTCTTTTCGTAAGCTCTTGATTGATGGGTTCGCCCGCCGGTTCATATGTGGTTACTCTAAAAAGAAGACGTTCCGTCGCATAACTATGGGGGAGAAGCAAAAGGGATTGGAGGAATCAGAAAGACTGAGGCCTACTATTGTGCAGTTCTTTCAGGACTTGGACACAGGTTGCCGTCTTAATAAGGAGAACCTAACACTAACACTTGAAGCTGAGCAGTACGCCTTTGATAAGGGGGAGGAGTTTCGATTGAAGAGTTGGAATATAGAGAGGGACCGGACACAAGAGAGATTCTTCTCTCCTATGTATAACGGGAGGATGTGGAAGTTAGTGCGGGTCGCCGCTTTGATTGCGCTCTTTGAAGATCCAAGCACAAATAAGATTGAGCTAATTCATCTTGAGGTGGCTATAAAGATTGATGACGAGATGATGGAATCCTTTATTGATCTCTTCTCTTCTGTCGAGAGTTTTGAAGAGAGTATCCCGGATAAGATGTTGCGTACTATGAAGGCACAAGGGAAGATGACTCGCACTGACTTGGGCAAGATTATCCCACGTCGACATTCCGGCATGGCAAGACAGGGGTACTTCCAACAGTTTGAGGAGATGTGCATGGACAACGACATCCCCCTTATTATTACGAACGAGCAGACAAAGGGCCGGCCGAAGATTTCGTATGAGATAGAGAAACCACAACACGACTTTAAAAAGGAGGACGTAACAGAGTACCTGACTGATGACGGTTCTCGGTTCCCTGGGGTCTACATTTCTATCTGCACACCGCACAAACCGGTATATCAATCGGTGAAGGCGGAGAAGTTTATTCAGCCGGTGGAAAAGATATGTGAGTACTTAACCGGTCCGAATAAGGAGCGTCCTTACATGGTAGGACATTGTGAGAAACGGTCCAAGAAGGAACATGAAAAGGTTATAACGTGTGTTCCCTTTGATATAGATAACACGCCAGGGATTAAGTTCTTTCAGGAGAATCTCACTCCCGTTGAGTGGGAAGAGATAGCGGCCGGGGTAGAGAAGAAGAGTAATGGAGCGAAGGGAGTGCCTACGGTCCAGGATGTATACGATACACTGCCTCAGAGATTCAAAGAGATAGACGCTAAGTTTCCGGTGATGACAAAAGAGATGTGTCACAAGATACTGGACGGTATATCCTATATCTTCCAGCCGTCTAAGAGTGACGGTCTAGACAAGGATCTCTTTGTGGCCCGGGACAGATACCACGGACTCCTCTTATTGGATGCACCGCTTGATGTATCGGTTGAAGGAGAACCGGAGAATGGAAACGGATACAAAGCCTTTGTACAGGCAACGTATAAGTTGCTGGGGATTGATAAGTATACCGATGGGGCGTTGGAAACACTGTCGCAATTATTGTACCGATCAAAGCATGATGCGACGCTCCATAAGGGGAAGCACTTGAGAGGTGAGAAGATCAAGGCTCTGTCTCATACTGCCAAGCTCTTCAAGGCTCATGGAAAGATAACGTATGTTGAAGGGCTTGAGCACACCTTTCGTCAGTACTCCCATATTCCCCGTGGTGGGGAGGAACGGATTATGTGTCCTCTTCACACCCAAACAAGCGGGAGTCCCTCCTTCCGTCTCTTCCGGGACGATAAGGGGATCTTAAATGGGTACTGCCACAGTCAGTGTACTCCGGGACGGCTTCAGGTCTCACCTGCTATTGATAACGAATTAAGAAAATGAATGATCTGCACGATACCCTTACCTGGATCAGAAAGATAATCCGTCAGGACGTGCGGAATAATGTGGCCGACCAGTCTCTCGCATTCTACTTTAAACAGTTCGAGGATTGCGTGTGCTACCACAAACCCACCGACGGCTTAGTGGTAGCCATCGAGATGTTTATCGAGCACGTAGAAAAAGAACGGCCCTTCGCATCCAAGGAGGATTGCGACAAGGCCGTTCAAGTTCTAACCACTTACCTCTGATGAAAGAAAGCTTTGAAATTAATGACTTCGTTTTTCATGTGTGGCCCGTTGAACCCGCTCGCTTCGAGAGCAGCCAGATAGCATACTGCTGGACAATATATTTTTACCAGAACCATTTATGGTCTTTGGATAGCGCTAAAAAACTAGGACTGAACTTGAATCAGTTCCATCAAATAAGAAAAAACCTTCCAAGTATTTGTAGGGAAGGTGGGTTGAGAGCTTGGATAGAGTCTTTCGGGGTTCCTTATAAATCTACCGGGGGAAGTAATAAATTTGGGCCTTATTTCGACGGCACTTATTATAACAACCTATCAGACGGAGCGCCCTATTTCTTGGGATCTGATTACTGGAAACAGTTGAGAGAAAAAGTATACGAGAGAGATGGGTGGGCGTGTGTGTTGTGTCAGAGTGGAGCTGAGATACACGCACACCACATGAGCTATAAAAGACTCGCTAATGATGGGGAAGTGCTTGATGTTGTTACTTTGTGCAAAGATTGTCACAAAGAGTTCCATGAGGATTATAAGTATGACCAACAAACGGAGGAGTATATCCCCCGTGATTCCGGAAGAAAGGAGGAAATAATCAAAACACTCTCCCTGAATAACCGGGCGGAGCGGGACCTGTATCAAATATGGAAAAACGGAGACCCCATAGAGCCTCCGTTTTGTTTCCCGGTGGAACAGTACCTACCTCTAAAAGGGTAAATCACTTTCTATAATTTCTTTGTCAGTAGAAGCAATGCCAAGGGGCTTGATCTCCTGTTTAGTTGCTTTGATGTGCTCGGCTACTTTTCCGAGTGCCACGTCATCATTGAGAGGGTTAGAGTGGAACACTGCTAACTCTTCCTGGTTCTTCGCCCAATAGGGCTGAAGATAGTTAGTCATGAGATCATCCAGTGTTTCTCGTGCCAACTTCTTTTCATCGTCATCGTCAAAGGCTGCTGGAGAGAATGTAGGGATTGAGTAAGAAACCGACCCTTTCTTTCCTTTGGTAAACTTCCCGAGTTCAAACTTCGTTCCGGGTTGTTTGTCGATCCAACCTGAGAGCGCTGCCCCTCGAAGCTGAAGGTTAACAAGCTCGCCGTCGAGAAGACCGTAAACAGAACAAGTGAACCGTCCACCGGCTGCCTTGGCCTTGTCCTTAATATCAGAGTAAAGCCCGCAAGCAATATCTCCTCCTTTAAAGGATCGAACCTTCATGAACTGCTGTCCAAGATTTTGGATCTCATTACTAAAGATCCCGCAATTGTGTGCCTCATCGAAACCACTAATGGCCTTGAGGTCAATTAGGGCTATGAACTTAAATGGAAGGGGAACGGGAACATTCTCCTTTGCTTCCTTATCATAATAGGAAACCTTTTCTCCTGAGAACTTCAGGAACTTCTTACACGGATTTACGAGCCGTGTCTCATCATCATGAAATGTCATGGTACTAAATGGGTAAAAAATAATAAATGAGAGATGTTCTCTCAGCTCTCATGTAAACAATATTGCCTTATTGATTATTGGGGCAACGACCACCGAAATTAATCACTGGAAGCATCGAGTTAGTTTACACGAGAGCCAAAAGAACAAGACAATTATATTACAAGAACTTAAACATGCAAGCATTTTGTTTTCTTTTTTTGTGGCAATATTTGTAACACACGTCAAGACATATTGCTTGCACTCTCTTTATGTATTTGTAAGATGAGATTACTTCCTTAACCACCCTTATCATGAAATTACGATTTTCTACATTCGATGACTTCCTCCAAGAGGAATTCTTCCAACAGGCCGACGGACTCTTTAAAGAGACCTTCGATGGTCGTTATGAAGGGTGGCTCGAACAACTCGACGGAGAAGAATACATAGAGTTGGGAGACAAGTACAAGGATTACATCCTAGAAGAACTTTCTCCATACATTAATTTCACACAAGGAGTTCTTGATGACGCTACCAATAAACCCACTACAAAATGATGAGCCGATTAATCGATCTCGATGATGTCACTCAGGATTACTTGGATGATACCTATACCTGGAAACGCTTGGTTCAAAAGAGGAGCGACGGAAAGACGATCACACTCAAGGCTACGGGGCATGAGTTGATCCAGGGGATGGAGGACTACAAAGAACTCTTTGAAGACTTCGACCACGAAAGACAGCAGGCCTTCTTCGACGAAGTAGGGTTTCCCTATGACGTTATTATGGAAGACATGGACCACGATCAGATTGCATCGGCCGCCGCTTACGATAATATTAATAAAGGCTTAGCCTTTTATAAGAATGATTAATTCAACATGGGAACGAAACCAGAGCTACGAATCTCAGTTATTCGACATGTACCCACTAAAGACACAGACTAGGTTCTGTAAGGGTTGCGGGTCTCGGCGTCCTGGACACAGAGCCGAATGGCCATCATCAGGAAACAAGCATGTTATCTACTTCTGTTGTCAGTCCCCTAAATGAGAGAGTTTGATGTATTTACCAAATGTCGTTTCTGTGGCGGTAATGAGTATGAGCACAATTGCTGTGAATGTGGAGACGACATAATTGACCGCTTTGAGTGCAAGTCCCAAAAGGGGCTCTGCCAAGAATGTAATTCCTTACAAAATGAAGATGATGAATAAACTTGAACAACTGAAAACGGACTTTGACACTAAGATATTTCCTGTAGCTAAAACCAGAAACAATACCGCGGACTCAATAGTTGCAAACTTTGACGGGAACGGAAACCTTCTGCCTTCGTGTGAGGAGGAAAGATGGGCGGTCTCTAGAGAGCTGTGGGGATGGATAGTGAAAAACTTTAACCCAAAACAAGATGATTAAAACACTAGCAGACGGCATTAAGTTTAATTTTAAAAAGTTTTCCGATGAGGACTTTTTGAGAAGCTGTGACGGTCTTTATCCAGAGGTTAACGCCAAGATTAGGGAAAAAACAAACAAAACCCTGTCTTCATGGATTCGATCAAGAAACAAAGAA
>TARA_R110002153_G_scaffold36023_2_pt1 | contig 9971 bp, 19 predicted proteins | sample TARA_R110002153 | Tara Oceans TARA_R110002153 (sample SAMEA4398193) | marine metagenome | biome: Polar Biome; feature: [SRF] surface water layer (ENVO:00010504); material: water (ENVO:00002006), including particulate matter (ENVO:01000060) such as... | depth 5 m
CTAAAAATGAAGAAGTTACAGCAACAAGTACAACAATCAAAGATCCGGTAGTTGAGACAGATTCTGATGATGATGATTGGCTATAAACATAAGTGCAATAATTATTTAAGTAAAATATAATAAATTATAACCTAAAAACAAAGGAAAATAATTATGGGTGGTTCAGCAGGACACATGAGGCATCCGTTTGACTTAAATCAAGTTACTAACGGAACAGATCTTATCACATTATTCGAACGCTTGCCTTATTATATTAATGCAAGAAATGAAAACGTAACGCTTAAAGTTGACGGACTAAACATGTCCGTCAAATATCACCCATTCACGGGCGAGTTTTCACTAGATCGAGGCTCACAAAAGCTGATAGATGTTCAAGGTGTAGTATATAAACGCTTAGTTGAACGATTTGGTGAAGGACACGGAATGGTCTCAGCTGGTAGAAAGATTCTATCAATCTTTAATGATGCTAAAAAAGAAATCTCACCCGAGATTCACACTTTAGGACTTCAGGGTAATCCGTGGTATTTTCTAAATATTGAGTTTATTGAAGGCCGAACAAACGCGATAGATTATAATCAAAACTTGATTGTTATTCATGATGTTCGTGGTTTCTACAGTGTAGACAAAAAAGGCGTGAATATTCGCCCAGGGCTTCAAAATATCACTGGTGTCAAAGCTAAGTCTGTAATTGTTGAAGGCTCGGACACAAAACGCCACAAGGACGCATTAACATCACTTGTAGCAAAACTAAATGCTCATATGATTAGAAACAATCTAAACTTCAAAGTTTATTCGAAAATTCCTGTATGTTTTAACAAGGAAATAAACTATGAAAATATTCTAAACAAACCACATAGGTTTAAATATGTTAATGAGGATGTGATTCCTGAGACTTTAAAGCGTATGCAAGGTAAACCGGTTGGTGACTGGCTTAGATGGATAGAATCTAAACCTGCTAACTACACAGGCACTGCATATGATAGTTTTATATATAGGAAGGGTAAGAAAATTAGTCCTTATCATAAGATGTCATATTGTGATGTAATTGAAGATGGTCAGCCTGTTGATGAAGGCATGTTTCTATACAATATTGTTGGTTTTATGCAAGGTATATTGATGCTACATGCAACTCGATTATTGGGTAAGGAATTGTTGCGTTGTCTAACATCACCTATTGGCGAAGTTTCTAATCATGAAGGCATTGTAATTGATGGGATGGATGAATACCAGTTTAAGATAACGGGTGAGTTCATTGTGTCTGGAATGTTTGGAAGAATCAGCGAGATCGTTGAAAGTGCTAAATAAATATACGTGCGTCAAGCGTGAAACAAAATCAATCTTTACGGAGAGTAATAAGTGAAATTAACAGAAGCACAATTAAAAGACATAGAAAGTGTAAAGAGCAAAAGCTTTACAACAAAAAGACAGACAGTTGCTGCGTTAGAAGCTAGATTGTTCGACCCAATCAAATGCCTTGACAATGGGTTTGTAAGACTAATTGATTATATGGGCGATGATGCTTCTATCACGCAAGCAGCAAGAGTCTCATATGGCGCTGGAACAAAAGAAATCTCAAGTGACAGAGGGCTTATACGATACTTGATGAGGCATCGTCATACATCACCATTTGAAATGAATGAGATTAAGTTGCATGTAAAGATGCCAATGTTTGTAGCAAGACAATGGATTCGACATCGCACAGCAAATGTAAACGAGTTGAGTGCAAGATATAGTATAATGGATAAAGAGTTTTATTTGCCGAGTCCAGAAGATATGTCAGTTCAGTCTAAAAGCAACAAACAAGGACGCGGTGAAGTTCTAGATCCAGAACAGGCAGCAATTGCTTTACAAATGCTAAAGCAAGATGCACTTGGCGCTTATGACACATATGAGAAGTTGTTAGGTGAGGAGTTTGGTTTAGCTAGAGAGTTGGCGAGAATGAATCTGCCAGTTAGTTGGTATACACAGTGGTATTGGAAGATTGATCTACACAATTTATTACATTTTCTAAGCTTAAGAATACATTCACATGCGCAATATGAGATTCGCGTATTTGCAGATGCAATTGGCACTTTAGTTGCAGATTGGGTTCCTTTGGTTTGGGAGGCATTTGAAGATTATCGTTTGGGCGGCACATTTCTTTCAAAACATGAAATATTGTATATTAAACAATCGCTAGCAACTGGTAAGTTTTTAGATACATGTGAAGGAATATCAAAAAGAGAAATGAGGATGCTCAAAAAGACTTTGGGCTTGACTGAAAATGGAGGCTTTAATGCGTAATGTAAAAATCGAGCTAGAGAAAGTATTAGATTATCGTAATCTAACAATACACTCTGCACAATTGAGAATGCACAAGCACAATGATGGTAACACAACAAAACAATGCGAGATTTTTCTATACACAGATCATACAGCAGAAGAATTAAAGGAATTCTGGAAAACACTTGAAGCTATGGAATACAACCCTGGGTATGGTGATCAAGAACTTTTTGGATTTGTTCTTTGTGATAAATCTACTTGGCTAAGTAGAGGTGAATACGACGGTTCAGAGTGGTGGGACGTTCAAGTAAGACCGGTTATGAAAGTAAGAGGTGAAAATAATGAACAATAATACAACAGTCAAATTTATTCATTCAAACAATTCTGTGAGAATTGTCACGTATTACATCTGAGTTTTAGAAATATACTTGTGAATAAAGGATTCGAGATGATATATATCTTAAAGAGGTTATAATAATGAAAATATCTAGAAAGCATCTCAGACAGCTCATAGAAAGTACACTATTAGAGCAAGATAACGAGGTTCAAGATTTTGAAGATTTTGAAGTATCTTTAGACATCGAAGGGCGCAATGTTGTGTTGATCGTTAGAAAAACGCCTGATGACAAGGTTAAATTTACTTTGCGTATTGACGGAGAAGAAGTTGTTAGAGAAACGGAAACAGGTAGCACAGTAATGTTGTTTGATACGTTTAAACATTCAAGCGGTCTTCTTTTTGCTGCGTTGAAAGGTATTGAAGGAGATGTCGATGGCGGATCAAACAAACTAAGAAGAAATATATTGTCAGCAATGAGAGAGTTACTAAGAGATGAAGATATAAAGGCTCTTGATGATAATAAACTTATTAATTATTTGAGAAATATGTCTAGAAGATTTTTCTTGCCAAATTATAACGATTTTGTTTCCAAAGTATTAAAGAAACAACAATAGTGCAATATTTATAAAAAAATAGTATAATATAATAAACCTTAAATAAAAAGGCGCTAAATGGCTAAAACAAAGAAAGTAGTTAAAGCTGCAATTACAAAAAAACTAGAAATTAATGAAAAATATGTAGTAGGTGATCTTTGTTACTTTCTTAATCATTATAACAAGATTCTGCTCGGAGAAGTACATAAAGTTCATGAAAGTGAAGATGCATACACTATTATCGAGCAGACGCAATATAAGTTCAATATTGTTGAGCATATATTTTGTAGAGACTCACAAAAAGCCTTGAAAGGCGTAAAAAGACCAAAAAAATAAAGGGAGAACAAACTAATGACAGGTTGGAAAATAATAAATTCATACAGCGTACAAACACCGGATAATAATGTTGAAACATATCACTTTGAGACAAATGACGCTGGTGATTTTCGAATAACCAATGATTTCGGAAACATCAACATTGAAATGGCAAGAATGTCAGGATATGAGTTTATAAAGAGACTTAACCGCAGTTACAGGGACGAGATACTTTCTGGCGAGCCTGAAGACGATAATTTAAATTATGGTAACTACAACGGCACGTCAACCGGTCTGCCTAATGTAATAAAGGGAAACACACCAACGGGTAAATTAGTTTATCCAACAATGAGCAAACCAGCAACTGGCTATACAACTAATACAATAGGTAAGGCATTTAAGTCACTCAAAACGAAAGATGCATTAAAAGCATATAAAAAATCAAACAAATCAAAAAAATCATAATAACAGGAGTCAAAGATATGGGAAACTTTTTAACAGCAAAGGCAGTAACATTTTTAGACGTAGAAACAATTTGTCTCGACCCAATCGAAGGTGTTGATTGTCTGCTTTCAGTTACATTTATCACAGATTGGCTTGAAGATGGCAATCAAAGCAGACATGAAATTAAAATTAAAATGACAGATGAGAAAAGACAACATGCATCTGAAGACGCATTGAAGATTAACAACTACTCTGATGAGGCTTGGGCAGATGCGAAAGACTTTGAAGATGTTGCACATATAATTGCTAAATCTATTGCGTGGGGACCACTTGTTGCACACAACGCGGGATTTGATATTGCACACATTACTAACAGCTTAAAAGCTAACGGTTGGCGAAAAACAGAATATTCAGAGCGGTTTTCTCTAGAAAACAAAACATACCAAGTTGCTTATCCGATAATTGATACATGTGGATTAGCATATCTATTTATGGAACCAGAAAGACAAAATTTAGACGTTCTCAGAGAGCATCTAAAAATCAACAAAGAGGGCTCACATGATGCAACAAAAGACACTGAAGACTGTCGGGCATTATTTTATCATATTATGACTAATATTGGGTTACTCAAATAATGCAATAAAAAAATAATTATTTTAAAATAAAACAAAAGGAAGATAATTTATGACAAATTTTAGTTTTACACCTGAAGATTTTAGAAACTGGGCATTGGAAGGTTTTCCAATATCACTGATGAATCCGAAGTTATTTATTGACTCATTAAAAGTTTATATAAACGACACATCAGAAAACATGTTCTCTTACATCGAAGGTAAATCATTAATAATCACGGGATACGATGATACAGACGCATCAGAAAAAGATGTACTGCAGGTACATTATAACAATTTAGAAAAAAGGGTAAAGATGAAACCATTATGTATTAACGAGTCAATATTAGATGATGACGAAGAACACACACCGTCAGCTGTATTGAGTCTTGCGTATTTAAAGGTATCAATGTATTGCAAGACAATTGTAAAGTTAAGAAAAGAAGCATACTCAAAAAATAATCCAAAAATAATGAATTCTCGGCCACAAAATGTCAAGACGATTGAATCAAACAATACGAAATATGAGCCATGGCTTCTTTAACGAGCATAAATCAATTTGATGTTATTCATGTTTTAAAAACAACTAGAGCAAAAGCTTATACACAAAGCAAGGCTGTAAAAGGCGAAAGTTACCTTGTAACATCTTGCGGGCCAGCTAGGAGGGAAACAGTTAGAGTATATTGTATTGATCTGTCGGGCAATGAGTTTCTAACAACAGCAGCATGTTGTACACCGATATTTAATATTGACACATCGGTTAGTACAATTAACACAACAGTAAATGATAATATTAATATGTGGAGAGCAGCTAGAGTTCTTTGGAAAGATAAAACATACGTACCTGTTTTACTTATGCACTTCTATTCTGACGCTGGAAAACCGATAACACAAACTGATAATAGCGTATATATCGCAAAACCGTTGACAATGAATAATAAAAACGGTTTTTGGCTAAATAAAAAATATATTCATGACGACGATTTATTAATCGCAACAAGTTCTAATTTTAAAGAAGACATGGCTTTAGCAGGCAAACAATCTGAGGTTGTGTCTATTAGAATTCCGCAGTGGTTTGCCAAGAAGTATGTCTATTAATGCAATAATTTATATTATTGAATATAATATAAATAAAGGGGATTTTAATGCAATTAAATGTTAAGATTGAAAAGATAAGTTTTGGAACATCAATACAAGATATTGTAGTACCTGACATTTTAAAACGAAAAATACCATCAGGATTGGAGTATTTTGATGCAGCTTTGGGCGGCAAAGGATTCACACCGTCAGCGGTGACATTATTTACTGGAATGGCAGGAGCAGGAAAAACAACAATTATGTTAGCTTTAGCAGATGCAATTCAAGGTAACGGAGGCACATGTATATTTAATACAGCAGAAGAATCGTTATATCAAATAAAACTAACCTCTGATCGACTAAGATTACGAAATCGATTTTTGGTGGGATCTGAAGATAACGTTGTTAAGTTATTAAAGGGATGCACAGAAGTTAGAAGCGAATATCCTGAAAGACCCTTCTTTTTGATAGTTGATTCTCTCCAGTGTATGAATGATGATTATTTCAAATCAGGCAGAATAACACATGCAACGTCAGAAAGGTCATTGCAGATTTTAACAGATTACGCAAAAGAGTACGCATGTAATATAATAGTTATTGGTCAAGTTACAAAAGAAGGTAGAATGGCTGGAACTAATAAATTAAAGCACATGATTGACGCACATATTCACTTAAGTATTGAGGAGAAAGACCCAGAGGCAATCGGTGTTCGATTGTTAGAGACGCAAAAGAATCGCTTTGGTGGCGCAGGTCACATTATATACTTAGACATGAGTGAAAGAGGTCTAGTGGAGATTGGAAGAAAGACTGCTTCTTAAACTACAATCGAAGGAGCACATAATGATAAAATGGAATGTAAGATACAGGGTAACTGATAAAAACGGCGAATCATTGAAGAAAACTATTGATGTTTTTGGCGTAAATAAATTCGATGCACTGGCTACAGCAATGAGATACTTGAAGTTGCTTGAACGAGGCAAAACATTCAACATATTAGAAATAAATTAGGAGATAAAATGAAAAGAATAAATGAAGAAGAGTTCAACAGCATCGTAGAATCAGGTGAAGATGCAGTATTTCAGTTCTCAGCAAATTGGTGTAGACCATGTAAAACATTAACACCCATACTAGAAGAAGCATGTCATGAACACGATGTAAATGTATATAAAATTGATATCGGAGAAAATAATGAATTGTCGGTAAGTAAAAAGGTGAGTTCAATCCCATCAGTCCATTTATACAGCGACAACAAGTTATTAGATAGATTTGAGGGTTCAAAATCAAAAGAATTCATTACTGAATCATTAACCGTAGCATTTGGAGAGTTATTTTATGACTAAAACAACAGTAGAATCAGTCACAGTGGGCGGCAAAGTTATAATGAAAAAGCGTCTTGGCGGCCACAAGTCACCAATGGAACGTCTTTTCGATATAATCTATCAGGTTGCTGTAGCTAATGGAAAGAAAACTTTTGCAGAAGTTGATATCATTAAGTCGCAAGAATACCGCATTAGAGATTCCAGGGAGTTAATTCATGCAACATCAATTCGAAAGATGGGTTCTGATGCTTTCAAAGACGAATCTTCCTTTAAACAATGGGGTAGAAAGCTAGTGCCAGAAGGATTGGAAAACATAACAGGCGCAGAATTAATTGATAGAATTGTCGATGCTGCTGTTGATAACCCAATCAATTTCAAATCAAACTATCGGAAGCCAGACCCAGTGTCAGAACAAGAAGATGTGTTAGAAGATGAAACTTAAGTCTTAACTCATTCGTTGATACACAACGCTCAAACTTGAAATCATTTATGCAACTATAATATTTATAGAGTATAATATATTATAAATCAAAACAATGGAAATTAAATATGGGCTTTTTCTCATGGAAAACACAAGATACATTTAAATCGATTTGCAATGCTTACTCAGGAAAAGAAACATTCACAGTTTATATGCTTGATAATCAAGGTAATGCTTGGCAAGAAGATGATTACGACGGCTATGGAGTTTTTGGCGGCAAAGATTATTATGAGTTGCTTGCCGAAATGAATGATTTGGATTCTGATCGAGCAAATGGCATTTCTTTAGCTTTTAATGAAGCCAAACCGGTTTTGTTTCCAAATTTAGTTGAAAATGCAAACTACAAATCAAACGCAAGGGAAGAGCCAAAAAACTGCGAATTCCAGGGATACTTTTATGAAAGCTGAGATAGATTTCACATTAGAAATAGAAAAATTAGCGTATGATCATCGTCAAGAGATGACGATTCAAAATAACAAGGGCTCACTTGCAAGAAGTTATAGTAAAGCTGATAGAATTCACGAAAGAATAAGCATTCTCGAAAGAGAAAGAGATTTCAAAAAACAAAAAGGCAATTTTAAAAGTTAACACTCAAACTGGAGAATATTATGGGTGGTAAAGCATTAGGTGGTAAGAAAATCACTAACGAAGAAGCAGTTAATTTATTTAACAAAATAATGACAGACAATGATTTGATTAGCAAAACAGATAAGATCATGTTGTGTGGGTCAGCAAGGCGTAAAAAGGATACATGCGGCGACTTAGACGTTGTTTTCATTGATGATGAAAACAACAGCTTAAAAGCATGGTTGGCTTCTGAATTTGGTTACCAGAAAAATGGTAAAGCCAAAATAAAGGGTTTAGTTGAAGGCGTTCAAGTTGAGTTTTATGAGGCAACGCCGCCGACATGGGGATCTACTACTTTGATGTGGACCGGCCCAGCTTTCTCTAATATTAGAATGAGAAAGGCATCAAAGAAAAATGGTTGGAAGATGAGTCAATATGGCATCAAGGACGAATCTGGAAAGAATCTGACTGAGAACATGACTGAAGAAAGTATTTATGAGTTATTGGGAATGAGTTACAGAGTTCCTGAAAAAAGATAATAACAAATTATGGAGAATTATCATGAAGATGAGAATTAAAGATCGAGTGAAATTGCACCGGAACAAAGGCCCTAAAGCTGGAGAAAAAGGTGTAATCGTTAAACTGCATGTCAGAGACGGTAAAGTTAAAACAGCAGGTATTCTATGGGACTCAGATTGGCCAGATCAGGCAATTAATAAGTTTCAACAGCCGGGTAAAGTCTTTTACTACAAGGCAGAAGATCTACAAGTTATAGATACCTGGAGACTGTGATGAGTTATGATTTAGAAACTGGGGATAATATTATTGACATCACAGGCGTCGTTAATTCACGCAAACCAGTTTCTGATATCATGAATGAGTCATCACGACGAACGATATCAGACAAACTAGAGTTTTCAAGATTAGAATCAAAAATAGACAGAAGTAATGCCTTTAACTTTGCAATGTTCTGTGTAATTCTAACATGTATGGGTAGTTTTTCAGTATGTTTGTTTTACATGGGAATTGGATAGAATTTACAATATTTTGGATTAGTTTGAAACAAACACAATACTTATTATTGAGTGCTGTTAAAAATGAAAGAAAAGTTTAGTTTGATCAAGTCAAAATTTGATCTAATTATACTTGATGTTTCCTTTATATTTATTATTGTGTTTGTTGTGTCTGCTTTAATATTTTCGTTATTAAAAGATACATACAAACGTTGTTTAAAAGAAGATTAAAAGTATAATTACTGTTGTAATATAAAGACTCCAGGATAGTCATGGATGAACTCAAAGCTAACACAAATAGTTTTTTATAGGGGAAACAATGAATGATGACAATTGCAATTCTAAAGATAGTTATTTTGATGGCAAAAAAATGTATTTTGACCATTTATATGATAGAGAACAAGTAAACACTAGACTTTTAATATTAATGTCAATGTTAAGTGACGGCCAGAATTTGGTAACAGTTACAGATATATGTATAGTAATGTATGATATTGATGTTTCATGGTTTTATTTAGAAAATGATACTAGGGGATTAAAACATGCTAAAATTGAATTGCTAATGTCTGCTTGGCTTGCTAAGAATAAAACGATTGAGTGGATTCTAACATGTGCAGCAGTTGATGATCTAATCAGACAAGATGCATTGATGATCAATGAACGCGGTGCACTCGAAACAATTAAAAACAATAATCAATATTAATTGTCATTTAGTTTAGAGCGACGGATAGAATGAGTATAGAAAAAGTAAAAAGAGTCTGTTTGGTAACCGATGCCGGACGCATTTATGACGAAATGGATTTGGCAGATGTAAAAATCGCAATTCAAGACAACGGGATTACATTGAAGATTTTTACATCTAAAGATGATAAGCTCACTTTTGCAAGTGATGATATTGCAATAATGAAATCGAGTAGTCAAATTATTACACAAAGAATGTCAGAACTCGATC
>TARA_R110002153_G_scaffold97646_3_pt1 | contig 9971 bp, 8 predicted proteins | sample TARA_R110002153 | Tara Oceans TARA_R110002153 (sample SAMEA4398193) | marine metagenome | biome: Polar Biome; feature: [SRF] surface water layer (ENVO:00010504); material: water (ENVO:00002006), including particulate matter (ENVO:01000060) such as... | depth 5 m
GAACCCCAGATTAAGACTGTCATAACATATAATAACGCACTGCGCATTTTGGCTCTTAACAACAAAAATAAAGAGAGCAATTGTACTATAAGATGTAAGTTATTTACCTAATTGCGTGAACAAATACTAAAAACAATTAACCCAAGGCTATCGACTCTATAGCAGTTAAATGTAATCAAGTTTAACGCTTAAACTTGGTTTCAAGGATAACCGAGGAGTTAGTGCGCTCAACCCCTTCTAGATTGCCTATGTCATCTAATAATTTACTCAATTGTTCTAAGGATTGGGCCTCTACCACCGCGATCAAATCGAACTCACCACTAATCGCATAAAGTTCAGCAATTTGGCTAATTAAATGTAATTGCTTATTGGTTTTAGCGGTTAACTTTTGGCGCACTTTGATCGCGACATGTGAACACACCCGTTCACTTAAATACTGACTGCCAAATTCGAGCGAATAGCCTTTAATAACACCTGACTGCTCCAGTTTAGTCAGGCGATTTTGCACAGTCGAACGCGATAGATTAAGTACACGAGCCAAGTCGGAAATACTTGCGCGAGCATTAGTGCGTAAGATGGATAACAGTTGTTCATCTTTCTCATTTATCATAATGGCTATAAAGCTGGTTAATTTGTCATATTTTACCGTCAATTTAGTCAAGTTAACACTGCAAATTTACGCATAATTTCTGAATAATAAGTCACTATTTTGAAGCCAAAGAAAACCACAAGGTATCTGCTCTGCCCATGCAAATAATTAGACCCATTCGTTTTGATGACTTTAGCGCTCTACAACAAATTTCTATTGAATCAGGACATGGTTTTACCTCTTTACCCCAGTGTGATGATCAGCTCAGCGCCAAAATAAGAGCTGTTGAAGATACAGTGAATAACGCTCAGCCGCTGAATCACAATGGCAGCTACTTATTTGTATTAGAAGACACTGATAGCAAAGAAATATTGGGGACAACTGGTATAGAAGCCTCGGTAGGTATTAGCTCGCCGCTATATCACTATCGTTTAAGTAAAATTAAACAACGCTCAAAAAACCTTGGGGTTAATCGCACTGTTAGTACTCTTAATTTGTGTAACGACTATCATGGTACGACTGAAATCTGTACCTTGTTTTTACGGGAAGCCTACCGTAAAGGTACTGCAGGTCGCCTGTTGTCGAAAATCCGCTTTTTATTTATGGCCCAACACCCACAACGCTTTTCGCCGAAGATCATTGCTGAAATGCGTGGGGTCAGTGATGAACAGGGTAACTCCCCCTTTTGGCATTGGCTCCAAGAGCACTTTTTTGATATTGAATTTAGCGAAGCCGTCCACTTAGTGGGAATTGGTGACAAACAATTTATTGCAGAGCTGATGCCCAAATATCCAATTTATGTGAGTCTGTTAAGTCAAGCGGCTCAATCGGTAATCGGCACGGCGCACAACAATACGGTACCAGCACTGCGCTTATTGCAACAAGAAGGTTTCACCCATAAAGGCTATGTTGATTTGTTTGATGCAGGACCTACCGTTGAAGCTCAGCTCAGTGAAATCAGCAGCGTTAATAATAGTGTATTGGCTAAGGTCAATATCGCTCAGATAAGCGACAACGCCGATAATATTATGTTGTGTAATACAAAAATAAGCGATTTTCGGGCGACCCTATCTAAGCAAGTCAGTTTTGATCATGCCAAAAACACCTTAAATATCAGCCCTGAGATTGCGGAACATTTATTGCTGCAAAATCAAGATGAGGTCAGATTTTTAGTGTTATAAGTTTATGAGACTCTGCGTTACTAACCATAAACTTGTCTCTTAACATCCAAACGTTTTAGTAATAAAGACGCTTAATTTGCTGGACTCATTTTCTGACAAAGAGTCTTATCAGCAGAGTCATTCATGACGTGTAATTGCTGTTGGGTATCTATGACATTTTTTTCATTAGGAGCCAATACCAAGGCCTGTTCTATGATTGTCGTCGCTTCAGCATAACACTGTATTTTACCCAGAGCGTAAGCATAGTTATTTAAGTAAGAGGCTTGATTTTTGCCAAAGGCATAACCCTGTTCAAACCACCTTACCGCAAGGCTGGGGCTTTGCTCTAAGAAATGGTTAGCCAATAGAAAGTAGGGCAACCAATAGTCTGGCCATTGCTTAATGGCATTTTGTAGTGCTGTAATTGCAATCTCATCCTGACCGGTATCAAGTAAATCCTGACAGGCTTTGGTATATACAAAAGGCTCCAGCAGTGGGTTGCTTATCGTCGCTGGCAACATAGCTAACATCCAATACTGACCGCGCTGCCATGTGCGCTCAAAAGTAGCAAAATTTAAAGTATGATTAGGTGTGACACCACTATGTAAGGTCACTTGTTGAGCATTCAAATCATAGCCAATAACCACGGCGTAGTGCCACTGAGGAAACCAACTGATACTGTTGTTTTGCAAGACAATAATCGGAATATCTTCAGCCACCAAACTCAGTAGCAACTCCATATTACCTTGTTGCGCATAAGCTAACATACCCAATTGCCGGGTAGCTGACACCAACTCAAGTTGCAAGCTGCCCTCTAATCCAGGCACAAAGGTTAAGGGCGCGATATCGTCTGGACTGAATGGTAGCCCGTAATAATTAGCCACTTCAGATAAGGTAGTAGGCCCACAAAAATATTGTTGCTGTGGATAAAAGGGCACGCCCTTAATGAGATGTTGTTTATTAATTACTGGCGGTTTAAGTAGTAATGCGCTGGTTTGTGGCGGTGTTTGACACCCCACCAATAAAAACAAGCTGACCATCAGGCCAGCTAATCGTTTATAAGCACTAGTCACTCAGGATTAAATGGGGCGGATAAAGGGATAAACATCGGTGATACCCATCAAATCCAGCACCGCTACCACCACTAATACCGTGACAATGGTGCCAACAATACCACCAGCGGGCATATCATTCATTTGCTGGTTAAAGGTGATGAGTTCGTCGTTAGTCATACTATCAACACGCATTTGAGCTTCTGCTGGACTGACGCCAAGAGTCATTAACTTTTGTTGCACTTCAGCACTATTTACCAGCGTAAGCACCTGTTGTTTGTTGTATTGATATTGTTGACTCGATATGGCTTGCTCAGAGGTATAAACCCCCGCCGTGGCCTGACCTAAGCTAAACAGCAAAACCGATGTGGCTATAGTGGATTTTAAAAATGAATTCATCATTATTTATTCCTTGTTATTGTCGTTATAAGGTTATAGATAAAAGTCTCACTCTGCTGAATAATTCAAATGCAGATAATGAGAGTATGCAATTTGTAGCCCAATATCGCACACCCCTGCGCAAAGTACAGAAAAGAAGACAAGATGATTTAAATAGCTAACTTAATAAACATTGAGCCTCATATCAGATGCAATATTTGCGGCTGATAATGTAATGTTTACACATTCTAAGATCAGGGCCATTTGCCCCTCTACTTCACCTATCTATCTCATCTCCATGGCCAGAATATTTCAAATCACAGTTCAAAGATTAATGGCAAATACAGATGAAATTGTGACTTATTGTCAGAATTCCCCCTTTATCATTTGCTTTGAGGCATTATTATAATATCGTTTGCCTGTAGACTTTTATTTTGAGCTAATGTTAACGATAGACTCAGAAAGCCGAGGTATTCATTTTCATGTTTAAACCTTTTTTCACAAGCATGCCAATAAAAACACGCTATATTACAGCGCTGTGTCTTATAGCTTTCACTGTATCTTCCTCGGCTTTGATACTTAATTACATTTTCAAAACTCAAGAGAATGACGCGAATATAATTAATATTGCTGGCCAGCAGCGCATGTTGTCGCAGCGCATTGCATTATTTATTACCCGTTTATCATATTGTCCAGCTGATAGCCTTACCTTGCAGGAATTCTTAGTAACAAGTATTGAGCAATTTCAGAATAATCAGCTCTACCTCAGCGCTCTCGACTCCCTTCCCCCCAAAATTGAAGCACTTTACTTTGGCCCAGCCAATTTAGTGAAGGATAGCGAGACTTACGTGCAACAAGCCAAGGAGTTTCTTGAGTCTGAACAGCCGTGTGGACAATTACCTCTTCATTTTACGACCACACAAAGCGATAGCTTGCTATTTAGACTCAATCAGGCGGTGGAAGCCTTCGAGGCGGCTGCTAGTCAAAGAGTATTAAATGTCAAACAAATAGAAATGTTCTTATGGATTTTTACATTACTACTGCTTTTGCTGGAAGGTTTATTTATTTTTAGACCGATGGAAATGAAAATCAAACGCAATCTCGCATCATTAAATACGGCTCTGCACAAAGCAGAAGAAGCTGAACAACAAGCGCTTAAGGCAAGCAAGGCTAAATCTGAATTTCTCGCGAGTATGAGTCATGAACTAAGGACTCCAATGAACGGTTTGTTCGGTATGATCGAATTAGCTATCGACAATCCAATTAAAAGCAGTGAATACCTCAAGAAGGCAAAAAGTGCGGGCAATCAATTGTTAGTGCTGATCAATGATTTACTCGATCTTTCAAAAATTGAAGCAGGCAAGTTACGTATTGAACGCGCTCCTTTCGACCTATTGCAATTGATTGATGATGTAAGCTCGATTCAATCAGCTACGTGTCGACTAAAAAAGTTAGACTTCATTTATAACAAACAAACCGACTTGCCCCTCCATATTATTGGCGACCCAACTCGAATCGCCCAAGTCATGCATAATTTACTCAGTAATGCCGCTAAGTTTACTGACAAGGGAAGTGTTGAGTTGCGTATCGGTGTTTATATTAAAGACAAAAAATCGTGGCTTACAATTGCCGTTCAAGACTCTGGCATCGGTATATCTGCAGATAAAATTCAGCACATTTTTAATAAATTTGAACAGGCTGATCAAACTACGACACGACTTTATGGGGGAACAGGTCTTGGCCTTTCAATAGCCAATGAATTAACTCACCTAATGCAGGGCTCTTTGACCGTGGAGAGTACAGAAGGAGAAGGCAGTTGTTTTACCTTTGCACTGCCTATTGAGATAGACCATACAAATAGCGAAGATTTTACGCCTCAAGTGAAACTTCGTTGTGCCATAGTTGATGACTTGCAAACCAGTAGAGATTATTTATCCCACTTGACGACCTCAAAAGGGTTTTATACCACGACCTTCAGCGACGCTAACTCGTTTTTAAACAGTAATATCAAACAATTCGAAGTACTTGTTCTCGATCTCTCTATGCCAAATATTGATGGAGTAGAGCTTATAGAAAAAATGATAGAGCGCGACATTGTTCCCTTGCCCCATATTATTCTAATTTCGGCGGTGATTGAGCATTTAGATTGTAGTGATAAAATCCGCAGTCTGATTTGGCGCACCCACGCCAAACCAATCCACCGACAAGAACTTGAGAGTGACCTGCGAGAATTACAAAATCTGCACCATCGCCTTGATGCTGAAAACACCGAATTGAGTAGTCATCATCATATTTTGGTTGTTGAAGACAATGAGATCAATGCCGAAGTAGTCAAAACCATTTTACAGACCAGTGGGTATCAAGTCTCTGTTGCGAGTGATGGTCAAAAAGCGGTTAATGCCTGTATTTTTGAAAAATTCGATTTAATATTAATGGATATGCAAATGCCTGTTATGGATGGCATTAGTGCCACCATTAAACTGCGAACCGAGTTAAACTTTACTCAGCCCATCGTAGCATTAACTGCCAACGCATTTGCCGAAGACAGGGAACGTTGTATACAAGCAGGTATGGTAGACCTTATCGCCAAGCCGATTGATAAGGTCGCCTTACTCAGTTGTATTCGAAAGCAACTCAAGATAAACAATTAACTTAGCTTGAGGTAGGCCAAAATAGGCAATAAGTGCCTAGGGCTAGTTTGACGTGTTACCTACCATATTGGCAGGAACCACCCAACGATCGAAGTCTTCAGCACTTACATAACCTAAGTTCATAGCGGCGGTTTTTAATGTCACGCCTTTTTTATAGGCTTCTTTGGCGATTTCAGCGGCCTTAGCGTAACCGATATGTGGGTTAAGACTGGTGACCAACATTAACGAGTTGTTTAGATGCGCTTGTATCACCGGTAAGTTAGGTTCTATGCCTTGCACACAATGCTGATTAAAACTCTGACAAGCATCACCAATCAAACGCGCGCTTTGCAGCACACTGGCGGCAATCACTGGCTTAAAAACGTTGAGTTCAAACTGACCCGAACTACCTGCAATGCCAACGGTTACATCATTACCCATCACCTGCGCCGCGACCATAGTCAAAGCCTCAACTTGAGTGGGATTGACTTTACCAGGCATTATACTTGAACCCGGTTCGTTTTCAGGCAGCAGTAGCTCACCTATCCCGCAGCGTGGGCCGCTACCGAGCATGCGAATATCATTCGCAATTTTCATTAAACTAACGGCTAAACGACGAAATGAACTACTTAGCTCGACCAATGCATCATGAGATGCGATAGCTTCAAACTTATTAACAGCGCTAACAAAAGGCAAGCCAGTCAAATTCGCTATTTTAGCCGCCACCGCAGGTGCATAGCCCTTTGGCGTATTTAAGCCCGTGCCTACTGCTGTGGCGCCCAAGGCCAGTTCAGCGACCATCTCTAAAGCATGATTAACAGCCCGTATGCCGTTATCCAATTGCCGCACATAGCCGCTAAACTCTTGCCCCAAAGTTAATGGTGTGGCATCCATAAAATGTGTCCTACCTGTTTTAACAACGTCATTGAAGGCCGTAGATTTTTTTGCCAAAGTATCACGCAGGGCCACCACCCCAGTTAGAGTGACCTTAGTAGTAAGATGATAAGCAGCCATATGCATAGCAGTAGGAAAGGTATCGTTACTACTCTGACTTTTATTGACGTCATCGTTAGGATTAAGCAACTTGTCGGCATCACTCAGGCTCCCACCGTCAAGCACATGTGCCCGATTAGCAATAACCTCATTAATATTCATATTGGTTTGGGTACCACTGCCGGTTTGCCAAATCACCAAAGGAAACTGATCGTCATGTTTACCCGCTAGGATCTCGTCACACACTAGGGTAATCCAATGGGCTTTTTGTGCAGATAATTCTCCCAAACTTGCATTCGTTTGGGCTGCAGCTTTTTTTAACTGAGCGAAGGCATAAATAAGCTCTAGGGGCATACTGGCCGAGGGGCCAATTTGAAAATTATTGCGACTGCGCTCTGTTTGGGCTCCCCAATAAACGTTAGCAGGAACGCGCACTTCACCTAAAGTATCAAATTCGAGCCTATATTCCATAAGATCCTCCCCTGTTGTTTGACTAATTGACACCAGGAAACACTAGCACATCTGTTAAATGAAACTCGTGACAAATTTTTGCAATTATCCAAACACTCCTCTGTGAGCAACGCTAATCGGTGCACAACCCCCTCTAATACGGGTAAAGCAGTCACACAAACTATCAGCATTAAAAGTTGACGGCTAAAGGATAACAAGCACCTTATAGGTTAATTAACCAAGCGGAAGTAATAAAACACACTAAAGAAATCAGGATCCCAAATAGCGGTATTTTAAACCAATATTTTATAGCCAAAATCAGGTATGAAATGGCAATGATAACCGGGAGCACAGAGAACCATAACGAGTCCCTGATCACTTCGAAATGGAACATAATAAGAGGAAGGTAAATAGCAGCAAACAGCATAACCCCCGAACTATGACTCGCATTAAACCCCAACCAAGCTCGCCAGATGGTTGTTTCTTGGGTGAGTCGCAGTGAAGTGCCTTTCATGACCTCAACTACCTTAGGATCATAGGGATGTAACTTTGTAGTAAAAAACGTGTAGATCCAATGTATCGTGCCAAGCAAGCCAAAAATCGACACGCCAACTATCAATAATATTTTATCCATGTGAATTCACTTTTTTTAATACTTTAATAATAGCCGCCGCAGCGGCGGCGAGGTCAATTGTCGATAGGGCTCAAGTGCAGCTCTTACAATGTTAGCCAGTCACTTTGTCTAGCATATGAGCGATAACATGACTGTGCTGTTGTTGGGGACTAAACATCACAAGTTCTGCATCTGCTGTGACCTTAACATTGTGCCCGGGGGGCCAATAAAAGAGATCATTCATGTTGACTGTTTCTTGTGCGCCCTTTGCATCTGTGGTGGTGAGTTGGCCACTTAAAACATAGCCCCAATGTGGACACTGACATAAATCTCCCTCCAAGCCTTGAAATAAAGGGCTGGTATCAACCCCTGCCGAAAGGCTAAAGTACTCTCCACTGATCTTGCCTAAACCGGTGGCGTCACCAAAGTCTGTTTGCTGACGAATTACTGCACCAGGAATCTCCATCTTTACGTCAATGTCTTCTTTCGCTATACGCATGTTTCTTGCCTCAATATTGATGGGTGCTTTAGTCTCTGTGGTCTGTATATCGAAAGTTCCCACTGAGCTAACACATCTAACACCGTGATAGTTTTTCGACTGAAGTATAGTGCAAATCCCTCAACTTGCTCTGCTTATACAAGCGGTTTTCTGCCCCCTCATACCACAGCAAGTCTTGTTGATTGATGAGGTCCGGGACACGAGGTCCGGGGCTCGTAATTTCCGACTCGTCGTCCTTGTTTGTATTGCTAAACGACTTGGGACATGCGGGTATTGTGTGTTTCGCTTGGTAAATAGGCATCAAATACACTGGCTATATGCCTGACTAATAATCGCCCGCGACTCGTTACTTGAATAGTATCGTGGCCAAGAGTCACTAGGCCATCTTGTTCCAACAACGCTAGTTCGTTCAACTCCTGGGCAAAATAGTCTTTAAAACAAATATTATATTGCTGTTCGATACGTGCTTGCCTCACTTTGCTGTTACACATTAATTCTTTGATAACCAGAGCACGGATCTGATCATCATTAGTCAGTATCACCCCCTTTTCTAGTGGGCTTACTTCCTCATCTAAGCTGGCATAATAGTCCATCAAATCTTTTTTATTCTGACTGAAAATATTATTGATTGAGCTAATACTCGACAAACCTAAGCCGAGTAAGTCGCAATCACCTTGGGTAGTATAACCTTGGAAGTTACGATGTAATTGACCAGCACTGCAGGCTTTACTGAGTTCATCCTTTGGCAAGGCAAAATGATCCATACCAATATACACATATCCGTTTTCGGTGAGTGTTTCTATAGCTTGGCGCAACAATGCAGCTTTTAAGTCTGTATTGGGTAACCATTGATCTAAAATCTTACGCTGGGCAGCAAATCGAGACGGCATGTGTGCGTAACTAAACAATGAAATACGTTCGGGTTTCATTAACATTATGTCAGATAAGGTTTTACTAAACGTAACTTCATCTTGCCACGGTAAACCATAAATAAGATCTAAATTGACTGAACTAAAACCCAAGTGCTGTGCTCTCTCAACTAAGTCTGCCACAAATTGAGTATCTTGTGTCCTATTGATGGCTAACTGAACTTTCTGATCGGTATCTTGCACACCAATACTAATGCGGTTAAACCCTTGCTGTTTAAGCATATCCAAATAATCGAGTTGCATTTTTCTCGGATCAATCTCGATACTCACTGCAGCATCATCAGCAATTGTAAAATGGGTACTTAACATATTCATTAAACGTAAGATTTGCGTTTCATTTAAGAAACTGGGAGTACCGCCGCCTAAATGAATCTGGCTCACTGTATAATGTCGAAATAAGCCCACCTGCCCCGCTATTTCTTTTTCAAGATAATCCAGATAAATATCAGCTTTATGCTGATGACGGGTAACAATTTTATTGCATCCGCAGTAATAACAAAGGCTATGACAAAACGGGATATGAATATACAAAGACAGAAAACGGCTATTGGAAAGCTGCACTGCGTTAACAAAATGCTTACGAGTGAATTTATCAGTAAATGTTAGTGCTGTTGGGTACGAGGTATAGCGAGGAGCGTGAGTGTTGTATTTTTTCAGTAGTGCATTTTCAGTTAAGTC